>Ga0207695_10001316_pt1 | contig 42089 bp, 31 predicted proteins | sample KBSC54metaG_FD_184354 | JGI IMG/M metagenome (GOLD analysis project Ga0207695, IMG submission 184354) | Corn rhizosphere microbial communities from Kellogg Biological Station, Michigan, USA - KBS C5-4 metaG (SPAdes) (version 2) | ecosystem: Host-associated > Plants > Roots > Rhizosphere > Soil...
CGCAGGTAAGCTGACGGGGTACGGCGTGTCGTTCCTGGCGGACGCGCTGATCCAGATCCGATACGTCGAGCTGGAAGGGGCCCTGGAGCGCGCCATCACCGTGGTCAAGGCGAGAGGCTTGAAGCACCTGGCCGGCATGCGCACGCTCACCATCGATCGCGGGGCGGTCAGCGTGACGCCGGGGAGACTGCACAAGATGACCGGCATACTGACCGGCGTCCCCGCCCGCGCCGAGTAGGAGTCCATCTGGAAGACCAGACACGCATCCTAGTCGAGATCGCTCAGACGCTGGACTCCGCGTCGGACGAAGCAGCGCGACTCTCTCGAAGCATGAAGTTGACCCGGAGTCTGCTGCGCGCCACGCGCTGCGCGCTGCTGTTCGAGACCGAACAGGCGGGGCGTGTCCTGGTGTCCGCTCCCCTCACTCCGCCGGCGGAGGAAGCCGCGGTCAAGGCGAAGCTGGCGGCCCTCCTCGAGTTGCGTGCGTCGGGTGAGACGTCCTCGGCGCCCGAAGGGGCCCGCCTGGGCCTGCCGCTGGTGGGGCTGGACGAGGTCGCCGGCTTCCTGCTGGTGGAGCGTGCCGCGCCGCCGTTCGACTACCACGAGATCCGCCTGTTCTCGCTGGTGGCGGCGCAGCTTGGAGGCTACCTGACGATGCTGCGCCTTCAGCGCAAAGCGGCCGAGCTGGATCGTTTCAAGCAAGAGATGTTCGCCCTGGTGGTGCATGACCTGAAGAATCCGCTGGCGGCGGTCATCGCGAACCTGGATCTGGTGGCGATGGACGCAACGAGCCTGGGTAAAGAGGCGATGGAGTGTCTGACCGACGCCCAGCGCTCCACGCAGCGGATCGTGCGGCTGGTCGAGAACCCTGCTGGATCTGGCCAGGCTGGAAAACCAGCGGCTGTCGCTGGTCAAGAGCGCCGTCGATGTCTCGGCGCTGCTTCTGCGGGTCATGAAGGAGCGGGGGGCGCAGGCCCAGGTTCGTCAGATCGCCATCCTTCCGGTGGAGGTTCCGCCGGGGGTGGTCGTCGAGGTGGACGAACATCTGTTCACGCGCGTCATCGAGAACATCCTGGACAACGCGCTTCGCTACACGCCCCCGTCCGGGCGGATCGAGGCCCGCATCAGTCGGGCCGCCGGACGGATCGAGCTCCGACTGGGCAACACGGGGCCGGCCATAGCGCCGGAGGATCACGCCAAGATCTTCGAGAAGTTCGGCCAGAGCTCCGTCGGTGGCCGCATGAACCTGGGCCTGGGGTTGTACTTCGGGCGTCTGGCCATGGAGGCCCACGGCGGGACGATCTGGGTGGAGAGCTCGCCCTCGCTTCCCACCATCTTCACCCTCACGTTACCGGCCTGACGGGCGGCACCCGCGACCAGCGCCCGAAGGCGCTGCGGGCGGACCTCCGGTCAGGTCGCCGGCCGTCAGAAGCGCGGCGGGGGGCCGTAGAGCGTGGCGCGCCACTCCGCGTAGCCACTGGCACCGTTGACGCTCTGGACGAGCGTGCCGGAGGGATCGATCTCGTCCATCCTGGAGGAGGTCGAGAAGGTGACCAGCGTATTTCCATTCGGGAGGCGTTGCACGTCACCGAGCACGCCGCTGGCCACGCCTGGTGAGTACATCCCCGTCAGCGTGGCGGTGAACGTTCCGCTCTCGGTCAGCCGGTAGAACAAGGCCCTGGAGGGGCCGCTCTGCCCGTTGTTGAAGAAGAGGAAGGTGCCGTCGTCGAGAAGATCGTGGCCGTGGTTCACCTTCCAGTCGCCGGCGACGCACCTCGACACCTTGGCCGCCGCGCAGTCACCCCCGAATTGCCACAGCGGCTGGCCGGCGCGGCTGAGCTTCAGGAAGACGCTGGAGCTGCGATCCCCGAAGGTGTAGCTGTCGTCGGACTGATGGTAGTGGATGGAGTTGGCGTGGTAGCTGGCGGCCCCGAGGGGGCCTCCCGTGCCGCCCGCGTAGACGTTCGCGTCCAGGGTTGCGATCCTGGTGATGTTGCCCTGGGCGTCACCCTCCAGCAGCTCGCTCGGCTGATCCCCGGACTGCCGAGCCCACGACAGACAGGCGACGCGACCGTCCGGAAGAATGGTCAGGTCGTGGTGACAGTTCGAGAGCCCCGGGATCATCCGGGTGCGCGTGAGACCGTCCATCGAGACACGGGCGACCTCGCCCCCATCCGCCGCGTAGTTACCGACGTTCAGGTTCACCATCCACATGTACTGTCCGTCGAAGCTCATCTTGGCGCGACTGCAGGAGGCGGGCGCCTCCGTCCACCAGACCAGGTCGCCATCGGCGTCGAAGATGAACGCATAGGAGGTGCCGCCGCCGCCCAGCGCCCCTCCGTCGGGGAGATCCCCCGGCGCACCGCCGAAGCCGGGAACGCCGCCGAAGCCGGGAACGCCGCCCATGCCCGCGACGAAACCGGGAGCGCCGCCGAGCCCGGTGGCGCCGGTGGCGGAGTTGTCGAGGCCGGTGCTGCTGATGATGAAGCCCCGGTCCTGGGACGCCACGGCCGGCCCCGCCGTGCGCGTGATGTGGGGCAGCGCGTCCGGGATCGCGCCCGTGGTCATCGACTGATCCGCGCTGGTGCACGAACCCGAGGCGCCCGTCGCCCTGATCCGGAAGCTGTACGTCTTCGCACCCTTCATGCCGAGGAGCAGGGTGCGGAAGTTCGGACCCGTCGCCACGTCCACCGGCGCGACCAAGTTCAGGCCGCCTGGCAGCCCGAACTCTATGCTCGCCGCCGTCATGTCCGTCTTGTCGACCGACCAATTCACGATCCCGACGGTCGGGATGCCTCCCGGACCGGCCTGGTCCGCCGTCGACGCGACGATCTGGAAGTGGCAGCCGCCAGCGGCACCGCTCGCGCCGCCGGCGCCGCCGCCTGCGCCTCCGGACGACGAGCACGCCATCGCCAGCGCCGCCATGACCACCGAGCCGAACTTGATGCCAGTCGATGCCGCTTGATTCACTTGGATCTCCGTCTCGTTGCCCCGCGCAACCTATCACCGCGACGGCGCGCCATTGGCGCTCGAAACAATCCGCAATACGCGCGGCGGGGAACGGCCGATCAAGCGCCGGAGGGCGCGGCGTCGAAAGACTGGTAGCCCATCTGCCGGTCGACGATCTGCCAGGTATGAGGCGAGAACGAGTACGAAGGGGCGCCGTTCATGATGCCGCGGCTCTTCAGGGCCTTGAGCTTGGCCAGATAGTCCGAGAACTGGGTCCGCCGCTGCAAGCGGGCCCGCGCGTGCCCGGCGATGGCGCGCCAGGCCTCGCTGTCGAAGTTGGAGCCGCCCTGATAGTAGTAGCTGATGACGTCCTCCATCTCTTGCACGGCCTTCACGAAGAGGCCGTTGCAGTGTGATGCGGTCTGGCTACCGGCGACGTGGTCGTAGATCAGGCGCGCCACGTAGATGTACAGGAACATCGAGTTGGCCAGGAGCGGCTCGAAGAACAGGGCCCGATTGCCGTTCTTGCAGACGCGCCCGGACACGATCTCGTTCGCGTAGTAGCAGCGGAAGTCGTACTGCGCGTTGTAGGCGCCGGCCTCGAGGGTCTTCGCGCCCAGCAGGCGCTTCATCTCGGCGGCGGCGTCATCGTCGGTGGTGAAGGCCTGGCTGTAGATGTAACCGTAGGTCTTGTAGCCCTTCAGCGGCACGCCGAACATCCAGCCGTCCCGGGTGGCGATGTGGTCCGTGAACGGTTCGTAGTCGTAACCCTCGACCGTGTGAATCAGGCAGCGATCCATCAGCGTGCAGTCGCTCCTGGTGTAGCTCTCGAAGCTGGACGGCGTACCCATGCAGTCCACCACGTAGTCGAAGTCGTGAAGGCCCTGGTCGGTGCGGAGGGTGACGTGGTCCGCGAAGTTCTGAACCTCCTGCACATCCGCCTCGAGGACGGCGAATTGCCGCGGCCAGAGCTTGGTCAGGCGCTGGATGACGAAGTCCTTCAGGCGCCGGTTGTTGAAATGAATTGCAATATTTCCGCTGAGCAGCGGGTTTATCCACTCTTGCGCTCGCCAATTGACGAACTTGCTGCCGTACTTGATGGTCGCGTCGAGGGCGGCGAGATCGTCGGGGTACGCCAGCGAGAAGTTCGTGGCCCGTTCCAGCACGCTGATGAACCCGCCGTTCGTGCTCTCGCCGATTCCCAGGATGGGCTTCGCGGGGTTGTAAACGCAGTAGACGCGCCAGGAATCGTCCAGCCAGGTACACAGGTGCGCGGCGGTCAGCAGCCCCGCCGACCCCGTTCCGATGACGGCAATCTTTCTCTGCATGTCGATGGTGTCGTTCCTTTCGCAGCCAGAATACGCGGTCGGCCGCGCCGAGCTACGGGTTTCGAACGCGCAGTCGCGGTCGCAAAAAGCGATCTCGATCTTTGACGAAGAGGCGTGATCGGGTACACCAATCGTCAACATGAGCAATCCCATCGATCGCAGGACGGTCCTCGGCGCCAGTCTGGCCTGGGCCGCGCTCACGCTCAGCGGATGCAGCGACGCGGGGGGGAGCGGCGGGTCCGGCGGAGCGAGCGGGTCCGGCGGAGCGAGCGGGTCCGGTGGAGCGAACGGGTCCGGTGGAGCGAGCGCAACCGGTGGGACCACCGGAAGCGGCGGCTTCGTCGGGTCCGGCGGGAACGGGTCCGGGGGAGTGAGTGCATCCGGTGGGGCGAGCGCGAGCGGCGGCGCGAGCGGGAGCGACGGCTCCGGGGGCGCCGACACCGGCGGTGGCACGGGGGGCGCCGGCGCTGGCGGGGCGTCCGGTACCGGTGGCACCGCCACCTCGTGCACGCACACCATGACCGGTTCGCATACCCATCCTCTGACGATCCCCGGCAGTGACATCGATCGGGGATACCAGGACGCGCCGTACCTGCTGGAGGACGGTGGTACGGGGCACATGCACACCCTCGAGTTCACCGCGTACGACTTCGCCTACCTGTACGCGGGGGCGACGAGGATGATCGACTCGAGCACGACCTCGGGCCACCTGCACACCGTCACCGTCGCCTGCAGCGCGGGCTGAGCCTCGCCGGCACCGTCCGGGGGCGAGTCCGGTACGGCGCCGCGGTGGGCTGCAACCTTGCTGCTCTCTCAGACGACGACGCTGACGCTGTCCGCTGACTGCCCCGACGACGACGCCTTCGTGGCCCCCGTCGCTCCCGTCGCGTCCTTCATGGCCCCGGCCAGGGCCGCCATGAGCTGCTTGTACTCGTAGGCCCGGCGCTCGGCCGCCGACACCGTACCATTGCCGTCGGCGTCCGCCGGATCGGTCGACAGCTTGGACGAGGAGATGCTCGAGTCCGTCTGGTCGGACGCGCCGGCAGGGGCGGCCCCGCCTGCTGGCGGGGAGGCGCCCCCGGGCGGTGGTGCGCCCTGCGCTCCTTGCATGCCTCGCGGCGGCCCCATGCTCATCTGCTTCAGCAGCTCGTCCGCGCTGATGCCGCCATCACCGTTGCTGTCGGCGCTCTTGAACAGGTCATCGACGGAGGGGCCGTCGGTGGGCGCGTCCTTGCCAGCCGCCGATTTCCTGTCGTCGACGGCCTTTTGCAGCTCGTCCTTCGAAATGGTCCCATTCCCGTCCGTGTCCAGCTTCTTGAACAGGTTCTGGACCATCTCCTTGCGTTCGGCTGCCATGTCCCCGGATCGGCCGATTCCTGAAACTCCCATGTCGTCTCCTTTGGTGAAACCGTGTGGACCTCGAACCGCGTCTCGGTTCGCATGGGTATCGTCTCGCTGGACCGCCTCCTGAACGGGGCGCAACAGTCGGAAACAAACGAGCGCTGAAACATTTTGAAAGATTTGCCCGGACACCGGGAAACCCCGTAACAATGCCGTGATGTCTTCTGTCTTCGTTTTGCTTGTCGAAGACGACGAACGGCTGGGGACCTTCACGGCCGAATACCTGACGGGGCGCGGACTGAACGTCGTTCACGTCGTCAACGGCGAGCAGGCGATCACCGCCTTCCACAAGAGCGCGTTCGACGTGGTGGTCCTGGACGTCATGCTGCCGGGGTGTGACGGGCTGAGCGTCTGCAAGGCGATCCGGACCTCGTCCGACGTTCCCATCCTGCTGGTCACCGCACGAGGCGACGAGGCCGATCGGGTGCACGGCCTGGAGCTGGGGGGCGACGACTACATCGTCAAGCCGTTCTCGCCGCGAGAGCTGATGGCGCGCATTCAGGCCTTCGTCAGACGGCAGCGCGGCGAGCTGCTGCCCAGGAGCGGCGAGGTGCGGGTCGGGCCACTCGTCGCTGACACGGGCGCGCTCGAGGTGCGCCTGGAGGGCAAGACGCTCGTCCTCTCTCCCACCGAGTTTCACCTCCTGGTCCGCCTGATGGAGCGGCCCGGCCGGGTCCTTTCTCGCGACCAGCTCCTCGAGCTGGTCAAGGGCAGCGCCGACGAGGCCTTCGATCGAGCGGTGGATGTGCAGATCTCCCGGCTGCGCCAGAAGCTCGGCGAGGGCTGGGGGCATCGCCTCATCAAGACAGTCCGCGGCGTGGGCTACATGCTGGTGGGGGAGCCCAGGCAAACATGAAGTTGTCGCTCCGGCGCGGCGTCGTCTTCAGGGTGATCCTGAACGGCATCATCTTGCTGATCATCAGCGCGGCGGGATTCCTCGGCCTGGCCTCGCAGCTTCTGGGCAGCGAGGGGCGGCGGATGGAGCGCACGATGAATGACTGGATCGGCACCGTGGCGTGCGAGCGCTATTCGCGGCAGCCGGATCCGTCCGCGCTCCAGGGCTATCCCGTTCGCGTCACCGTCTACTCCCCCCAGGGAGAGGCGCTGGCGTCCTCGACACGCGAGGCCATGGTAGCGCCGGCGCCCCACGAGCGGGCGCGCGCGAACGCGGCCGAGTCGACCAGCGGACCCTTCCCCGGAGTGGCGCTGCACCCGTGCGCCGATCGCTCCGGCCGCTACGCGGTGGCCGGGGGTCCGCTGCAGAAGCCTGCGCTGGGAAGGCTGCTGGGCAGGCTGTCGTTCTCCGTCGCGGTCGTCGTGCTGATCGTCGCGCTCAGCTCGATCCCGCTCGCGCGATCGCTCGTCAAGCCGCTGCGCGCGCTGGTGGCCACGGCGACGCGCTTCGGTGAAGGAGAGCTCGCCGCGCGGGCCCGCCAGGAGCGAAGCGATGAGATCGGTGATCTGGCCCGGGCGTTCAACGCCATGGCCGCGAAGCTGGAGGCGCGGCTCCTCGCGGAGCGGGAGATGCTGGCCAACATCTCCCACGAGCTGAGGACGCCCCTGGCGCGGGTGCGCGTGGTGCTGGAGATGGCCAAGGAGGACCCCGCGCGCGCCGCCTCACTGGTGAACGAGATCTCGCGGGACCTCACCGAGCTGGAAAGGCTCACCGAGGACGTCCTGGCGACCGTGCGACTCGACTTCGAGCGCGGTCACAGCAGGGCGCCGACCGGCCTTCGCCTCCGCGCGACCGAGGTGGACCTGAACGCCGTTCTGCATCAGGCGGTCGTCCGAGCGGCGGAGGCGCACCCCGAGCGCGAGTTCGTCCTCGAGGCCCCCCAGCGTCCGGCCCCTCTGACCGGCGATCCCGCCCTCTTGCGGCGCCTGTTCGACAACCTGCTCGACAACGCGCAGAAGTATTCGACGGGCCCCATCGTGGTGCGGGGGCGCGACGACGGCCAGGCCCTGGCGGTCGACGTCGAGGACAGCGGCATCGGGATCGATCGCGCCGACCTCGAGCGCATCTTCGAACCGTTCTTTCGCACGGATCGCAGTCGGCAGCGCGCCACCGGCGGCACCGGACTGGGGCTGGCCCTGTGCCGGCGGATCGCCGAGCTGCACGGCGCCTCGATCACCGCCGAGAGCGGGGCAGGCAAGACCACCGTGACGGTTCGCTTGCCCCGCGATCGCTGACCGGGCGTCAGGCGCGGCGGCGGCGCGAGGCGCTCTTCTCGAACAGACGGTCGACGATCACGGCCACCAGGATCACCAGCCCGGCCACCACGTTCTGCCACAGGGACTTGCCGATCAGGTTCACGGCGTTGAACGTGATCTGCATGATGCCGGCGCCGATCAGCACCCCGAACACCGAGCCCCGGCCGCCCAGCAGCGAGCAGCCGCCCAGCACGGCGGCGGCCACGGCATGCAGCTCGTACGCCGAGCCGAGCGAGGGCGTCGCGCTGGGCAGGTAGGCCACGTACAGCAGCCCCGCCACGCCCGACAGTCCGGCGCTGGCGACGAACGCCACCAGCCGCACGCGCCGCACCGGCACGCCGGACAGCCGCGCCGCCTCCGCGTTCGAGCCGATCGCATAGCAGTAGCGCCCGAACAGGGTCCGGTGCATCACGAACGCGGTCACCGCGATCGCGACCAGCGCGAACCAGAACGGCATGGGCATCCCCAGCCCGACCCCTTCGCCCAGGAAGCGAAAGCCCGGGTACTCGCCGTGGAAGCCGATGTCCGTGCCGCCCGTCAGCACCTCGGCGAAGCCGCGCAACAGCAGCATCGAGCCCAGCGTGGCCACGAAGGGCTGCACGCCCAGCCAGGTGATGATCAGGCCTTGCCCCAGCCCGGCCACCAGGGTCAGGCCTAGCCCGACGCTGGCGGCGCCCACGATGCCGAAGCCGCCGTACATCGTCAGGTAGCTGGTGGTCACCGCCGACAGGCAGATCATCGATCCGACCGACAGGTCGATCCCGCCGGAGATGATGACCACCGCCTCGCCCAGGGCGAACAGAGAGATCAACGAGACGTGCCGGATGGTGTTGCGCAGGTTCTCGGCGTTGAGGAAGACGGGATTCAGCAGGGCCGTGACGATCGCCAGCGCGATCATGACCGCCAGGATCGTCAGCTCCTTCTTCATCTTCGCCAGCGCTTGCCACCGGGGCATGGAGGGCGACGATAGCTCGGCGGGCGCGGAGGTGGGGGTGATGTTCACGCTCATGCGGTTGCGTACCTCAGGATGTTGGCGTTGGTCAGCTGGCCGGGTCCCAGCTCGCCGCGCGTCTTGCCCTGGGCGAGCACCAGGGCTCGGTTGCAGAGGGCGGCGATCTCCTCCCCCTCCGAGCTGGACACGATGATGCCCTTCCCCGCGGCGGCCAGCTCGCGGATGACATCGTACACATCGCCCTTGGCGCGGATGTCCAGGCCCCGCGTCGGCTCGTCCAGCAGCAGCACCTTGGGGCTGCGCGCCATCCACTTGCCGAGCACGATCTTCTGCTGGTTGCCGCCCGACAGGTTCCAGGCGGGCGCGCCGGCGCGGAACCGGAAGCGGTCGATGTAGGGCTGCGCGATGGCCAGCTCGTCCTCCAGCAGGAAGCGCCGGAGCGAGGGGAGGGCGAGGTTGCGCTCCACCAGCATGTCGAGGATCAGCCCCTGGGAGGCCCGCTCCTCTGGCACCAGGCCGAACCCTGCCTCCATGGCGTCGCGGGGCGTGCGGATGTCCAGCCGCTTCCCCAGCATGGTCACGTCCAGCTCGCAGGGGACGACGCCGAACAGCTCGCGCATGACGCTGCTGCGTCCCGCCCCGACCAGGCCCGCCAGGCCCAGGATCTCGCCGGCGTGCAGGTCGAACGACACGCGGCCGCGCACGGACAGCAGCACCTCGGGGCGGACGGACGCGGCGGCCGTCTGCTGGGCCGCGGCCGGTCCCGCCAGCAGCTCGACCAGCGTGTCCAGCGTCGCGTCGCGGGTGGGAAGGTCGGCCACCTTCTGCCCGTCGCGCAGGCAGACGACGCGATCGGTGATCTCCAGGATCTCGCCCAGCCGGTGCGAGATGTAGACCATCGCGATGCCGTTGCGGCGCAGGGTCCGCAGCAGCTCGAACAGCCTGGCCGCGTCAGCCTCGGACAGCGTCGCCGTGGGCTCGTCCAGCAGCAGCACCTTCGCGTTCAGCGACAGCGCCCGCGCGATCTCCGTGCGCTGCTTCTGTCCGGGAGAGAGCTCGCGCAGCGAGCTGTGGGGATCCAGGTCGCCGCCCACACGCTCCAGGACCTCGCGCGCGCGCCGGTACAGGGCCCGCCGATCGATGACGCCGAAGCGGTGCGGCTCGTGTCCGAGCAGCACGTTCGACCCCACGTCCAGATCCTCGGCCTGGATCAGCTCCTGCCGCACCAGCGAGAGCCCATGCCGGATCGCGTCCGAAGGGCTCTCCGGGCTTCGCCCGTCGATCGACACCGTCCCCGCGTCGGGCTGGTGAATCCCGGCGGCGATCTTCATCAGGGTCGACTTGCCGGCGCCGTTGCCGCCGATCAGACCGACGATCTCGCCAGGCGCCACGTCGAAGTCCAGGCCGCGCAGCACGCGCACGCCGCCGAACGACTTCTCCACCCCGCGTAGCTGCAGCATCAGGCCGTCACTCCCGCGCGGCGCCCGCGCGGCGCGGCCGCCCAGGGCCCGGCTCGCCAGCATCCATCGTGTAGCGGGGCGCTGTCAGGTGAACGGTGTACGCGGTGAGGCATCGACAAGTTCTCCTCGAGTCACCGTCTCGGCGCGGTCATTTGTGTGCTGTTTTTTTGCGGGCTTTTTTGTGGCCCGGGACGGCTTTACGAATTCGTTAATATTCTATATTAATTTCTCCCCGGCCCGCCATCCCGTACGGGGCCGAACTTTGTTAGGAGGACGAATGCCGTTCCAGACCGCGCGCGATTCCTTCCTTGGCTCCTGCTCCGTCCTCGCCGTCCTGCTGCTGGGGCTGACAGCTTCGTCGGGCTGCCACAAGGGTAGCCCCGGTGGCGCAGGCCCGACGGGCGCCAAGACCTACAAGTTCGCCTTCCTGACCAACAACTCGTCGGATTTCTGGAACATCGCCGAGAAGGGGGTGCACGCGGCCGAGAAGGACCTGGGCATCCAGGCCGTCGTGTTCCGTCCGCTGAAGATGGAGGTCGCGGAGCAGCAGCGCTACATCGAGGACATCCTGGTGCAGGACTACGACGGGATGGCGGTCTGCGCGATCAACCCTGACTCCGAGACGCCGATCCTGAACAGGGTGGCGGACAAGATGCCCCTGGTCATGCACGACTCGGACGCGCCGAAGTCCCGGCGCAAGGCGTTCGTGGGCACCGACAACGTCGAGGCGGGCAAGCTGGCCGGCCAGACGGCCATCGAGGCGCTGAAGGCGGCGAAGATCACCACGGGCAAGGTGGCCATGTTCGTGGGGCGCATCGACATGCAGAACGCCGTCGACCGCAAGCGCGGCATCGACGAGACGCTGGGCAAGCAGCCGGGGATCGAGATCCTGCCGGTCTTCCTCGATGGCGCCGACCGCAACAAGGCGAAGAAGAACGTGGAGGACGCGCTGGCGCGGTACCCGGATCTGGTGATGACGATCGGGCTGTGGTCCTACAACGGCCCCTGCATGGTCGACGCGGTCAGGTCGTCGCCCCGCGCCAAGAAGCCGCTGATCGTGGCCTTCGATGAGGAGGAGGAGACCCTGAAGGGAATCCAGGACGGAACGATCTCCGCCACCATCGTCCAGCGCCCGTTCCAGTTCGGCTACCAGACGATGAAGGCGCTGAAGGACCTGCGCGACGGGAAGACCATCCCCACGTTCATCGACACCACCATCAAGAAGATCGACCAGAGCAACCTGACGGCGTTCTGGACGGAGCTGCGCGAGCTGAAGAAGTAACCCGCCCCGCGGAGAGGATCACATGACCAGGCGCATTCTCGTGACAGGGGCGACCGGCAAGGTCGGCACCACCTTCATCAACCGACTGCTGGCCGACAGCGGTCACGGCGACACGATCATCCGGGCCCTGTGTCACAACCGAAAGCTCCCCGCCGGGCCGCGGCTGGAGGTGTTCTCCGGTTCGATCGACAGCCGCGACACCGTCAGCGCGGCCCTGGAAGGGGTGACCCACGTCCTGCACCTGGCGACCAGCAAGGAGACGCCCGAGTCGATCATGGACGTGGCGGTGAAGGGGCTGTTCTGGCTGCTGGAGGCGGCCCGCAGCAGCCCCAGCTTCAGGCAGTTCGTGCTGATCGGCGGCGACGCCGGCATGGGGCACTTCTTCTACCCGCACCCGATCCCCGTCACCGAGACGCAGCGGCACAGCGCCTATCCCGGCTGTTACGCGCTGTCCAAGGTGCTGGAGGAGGTGATGCTGGAGCAGTACTACATCCAGTACGGCCTGAACGGCTGCTGCCTGAGGGCGCCGTGGATCATGGAGAAGGACGACTTTCGCTACCAGCTGTCGTTCGGCGAGGACGTCTTCGGGGGGCCGCGGTGGCGCGACCTGGTTGGTCCCGAGGCGGCCGCCGCGCACGTCAAGGCGGGCGCCGTACCGGTCATGCTGGATCCCGACGGCGTCCCGGTGAAGCGCAACTTCGTGCACGTCGACGATCTGTGCGCCGCCATCCTGGCCGCGCTGGACAACCCGCGCGCCCGCCAGCAGACCTTCAACGTCTGCATGGACGAGCCGGTCGACTACGGCGAGCTGGGCGCCTATCTGAACAAGACCCGCGGCCTGCCCAGCGTGAAGGTCCAGACCCCCTTCCGCTCGACCTGGCTGGACAACACGAAGGCCAAGTTCCTGCTCGGCTGGCGCCCCCGCTACGATCTCGCGCGCCTGACCGACGCGGCCTTCGACTACGTTCGCGCGCCCTCCGATCCGCGCGTGATCTGGTATCCAGGGTAGGGGCGCGACGTGCCCACCGACTGGCCCCACCGTCGCTACAACCCGCTGACCGGCCAGTGGGTGCTGGTGTCGCCTCAGCGCACGCAGCGCCCCTGGCAGGGCCGGACGGAGGCCGCGCCTGGCGGCCAGCGACCGCCCTACGATGCCGGGTGCTACCTGTGCGCGGGCAATCGCCGGGCCGGCGGCGAGGTCAACCCCGACTACACCGCCACCTTCGTCTTCGACAACGACTATCCGGCGCTGCTGGGCGCGGGGGACGGCGCGCCGCCGCCAGCAGACGACCCGCTGTTGCGGCGCGAGGAGGCGCGCGGCGCCTGTCGCGTCGTCTGCTTCTCGCCCCGCCACGATCTGTCGCTGGCCCAGCTGTCCCCTGCCCAGATCGCGACGGTGATCGACACGTTCGCCGCCGAGACCGCGGCGCTGGGACAGCGCTACCGCTGGGTGCAGCCGTTCGAGAACAAGGGCGAGCTGATGGGCTGCTCGAACCCGCATCCCCACGGCCAGATCTGGGCGTCGGACTTCCTGCCGAACGAGGCGGCGGCGGAGGACCAGCAGCAGCGCGCGTACGCGGCCGCGCACGGCTCGCCGCTGCTGCTCGACTACGCGCGCCTCGAGCGCCAGCGGCGAGAGCGCGTGGTGTGCGAGAACGCCGGCTGGATCGCCGTGGTCCCGTACTGGGCCGTATGGCCGTTCGAGACCTTGCTCCTGCCCCTCGACGCCGTGGCGCGGTTGCCCGAGCTGACGCGGCAGAACCGGGATGACCTGGCGGGGCTGCTCGCGTCGTTGCTGGCCGCCTATGATCGTCTGTTCGACGTCTCGTTCCCCTATTCGATGGGATGGCACGGCGCCCCGTTCGGGCAAGAGCCGGCCGGGCCCTGGCAGCTGCACGGTCACGTGTACCCGCCGCTGCTCCGTTCGGCCACGATCAAGAAGTTCATGGTGGGCTACGAGCTGCTGGCCCAGCCCCAGCGTGATCTGACCCCCGAAGCGGCGGCCGACCGGCTGCGAAATCTCGTCGGCTGAGTTGACAAAGGCCCAGCAGGAGAGGACGCTATTTCGTTAATGATGATTACGAATAGCCGGTCGTCCAGGATTTCGCGAAGGCGGCCCGCGTTTTTCGGCGCGTGTGGCCTGCTGATCGTCGCGTCGTGCTCCAGCGGCGGGGGCGCGCCCGCCTCCGGTTCGGGCGGAGCGCCCGCCGGCACCGGGGGAACCACCAGCACCGGCGGCAAGAACGGGACGACCGGCAGCGGTGGCGTGACCGCGTCCGGGGGCAGCGTCGGCAGCGGCGGCACGGGCAGCGGCGGCACGGGCAGCGGCGGCAAAGGCAGCGGCGGCGCCAGTGCGACCGGGGGCAGCGCGACCGGGGGCAGCGCGACCGGCGGCAACGGCACGGGAAGCGGCGGAGCGACCGGCAGCGGCGGCCTGGGGAGCGGTGGCGTGGCAGCGACGGGCGGAGCCGGCACGGGCGGCGGCGCAGGCGCCGGCGAGGCCGGTCGCCCCGGCAGTGGGGGCGACCGGCCTCGCCGAGCGGGCGGAGGGAGCGGGGCAGGCGGCGCAACCAGCTGCGCGGGGCACGCGGTGTCCTTCAGCGCCAACGTCGCCGCGAACAACGATCCGGCGATGGCGCGGGTCAGCGTCCCCGCCAGCGCCGATCTGCCCACGGGCAACACGAAGAGGACGATCGAGTTCTGGGCGTACGTCCCCACGACCGCCTGGGCGGCGGACGCCAACACGATGTTCTTCTACGGCTCCAACAACCGGAACAACGACGGCTTTGGATTCGACTTTGGAACGACCTCGGGAGGGATCGGCACCATCGATCCGTTCACGAACGGCTCGACCGATCCCATGGGCGACAACAAGGCCAGCGGCCTGATGGCGAACATGGCCCAGTGGGCCCACTTCGCGATGACGTGGGACGGGACGAACCTGCGCGCGTTCGTGAACGGCGTCGAGAAGGTCACCGTTCCCATCGCCATGCTGAACACCGGCATGACCGCCCTGACGATCGGCGGCTACCCCCCCGCGTTCTTCAACGGCCAGATCGACGAGTTCCGCATCTGGAACGTGGCGCGCACGGCGTCCCAGATCGCCTCCACCATGAACACGACGCTGGTGGGCGACGAGGCGAACCTGACCGGCTACTGGAAGTTCGACGAGACGTCCGGGACGACGGCCGCCGATTCGGTCACTGCGGCGGGGCACACCGCCCACCCGGGCACGCTGATGGCGAACAGCACCGCCAACAACCCGACGTTCGTCGTCTCCACCGCCCCGATCACCTGCAAATAGTTATTAAATTCAAGCAGCTGAGCCATAATAGTTAGCCATGTTTACTTAATGGCTGCGCGATGGTAGGTTTCGGTCCGCTCCCTGACGAATTCCGTTAATAAACACGGACGCCGGAACAGGTACTGGATAGCAGTCCCGCTCCTCGACCCGACTTCACCAGCCCGGAGGCACCCCCCGATGAAGCGTTTCCTCTTCGCCTGCGCGAGTATCTCTCTCCTTGCCGCCGCCTCGTGTGGTTCCGACGCCACGGTCAAGCAGACCGGCAGCGGCGGCCAGACCGGCAGCGGCAGCGGCGGCCAGACCGGCAGCGGCGGCACGAGCAGCGGGAGCGGCGGCGCAGCGCAGGCGGGCACCGGGGGAACCGTGGGGAGCGGCGGCACGACGCCCGCCGGCACCGGCGGGATGGTGACGACGGGCAGCGGCGGGAAGGCGACCGGCAGCGGCGGGGTCGAGGGCAGCACCGGCGGGGTGACCGGCACGGGCGGGGTCGCCACCGGCAGCGGCGGCACGGCGCCAGGCACGGGCGGGGGCAGCCCGGGCGGCGCCGTCGGTACGGGCGGCATGGTGATGGGGACCGGTGGGGGGCAGGCTGGTGGGCACCCGGGGACCGGTGGCACGGAGTCCGGTACGGGGGGCGCCGGCGGCGCTGCCAGCGACCTGGCGGTCGCGGCAGCGTGGGATGGACAGCTCGTACAGTTCCCGTGCGGCACGTCGGGCAGCGGCTACGATTGCGCGAACGTCGGCTGCGTGAACAACATGGCCACGAAGACGTCTATGTGGACGATTGCGGGCACCGCCGGCAGCGTCTACAGCGTCACCTTCAACGTGCGCGGCATCGTCGAGGCGTACTCGTACGTCGGCGGAACGCGCGACGGCGGTTCCATCACGACCAACCTGGATCTCTTCCAGCGTGGTGGGATGCCCCAGGCCGCCGGCGGCTCCAACTACGACTACAACACCTACGAGCTGGACGTTGCCCCCGGTGTCACCGGCGAGCCCAACACGTACTTCTTGAACTCCGTCAGCGCCGCCGAGGGGCCGCACGCGTCGAACAGCCCCACCCAGCACCTGACCTTCCCCATCAATTACACGAAGACCATCAAGGTCATGGGGAACAGCGTGGTGACGCTGAAGGTGTTCGATTCGAACTGCACGCTGGTGCAGAACTGCGGGCCGACCATGGGTAATACCTGCGCGGCCCCGCGCACGGTCAGCCTCTCGGGCGTGATGCCGGCGGCGCCCAGCAGCTTCATGCAGCCGTTCCAGAACTCCGGCCGTTACGGTCAGTGGGTCTACTTCGACGTCACGGCCGTCACGGCGAATTGATGCTGGCGAGGCTCGCTGCCCCGCTATCGCTGCTGCTGGTCGTCCTCGCTCTCCCCGTCGGCGCGCGCGCGGAGACCACGCTGGTCACGACCAGCAACGGGTGGGAGTTCTACACGACCGGCCGCATCGGCGTGTTCGCGGAGATGCTGAAAGGCGACGGCGTCCCGCAGGCGTACGGGCTGGTCGACACGGACAACAATCCGTCCACACCACCCGTCCCGACGCCCGTTCACCCCGTCGGTAACGGCGGGGTGGCCGTGATGAGCGATCCGGTGCGCCAGCCGGACGGCACGTATCGCCAGGGACCCGTCACGGCCATGCGGCTGCGCAGCGGCTTCCTGGGGAACGTCTTCGGCTTCGGCGTGCGGCGCAAGCTGACCGAGTCCACCGTGTTGACGGGGCACATCGCCATCTGGGCCACCGCCGAGACGGACAGCGAGCGGACGCACTACCCGAACTACCCCGACGCGGACTGGCGCGAGGGGTACATCAACATCGAGGGGCCGGGAGGGACCTTGCGGGCCGGGCGCGCCCTGTCGCTGTTCTCGCGGGGCGCGATCGAGATCGACTACCTCTACGCGCACGAGTTCGGCGTCGGCAACCCGGCCGGCTTCCTCGAGCGGGGTCCGGCGGGCGGTCACATCGGGTATGGCGTGGTCGCGCCGGTCTTCGTCGCCGGGATCTCGTACGCCACGCCCCGCTTTCACGGGTTCCAGCTGACGGCCGGTTACTACGACCCGGGCACGCTGGTCGGCCTCTACTGGACGCGCACGAAGCTGGGACGCCCCGAGGCCGAGGCGACGTATGATCTCTCCTTCGGTAAGTCCGGCAAGCTGCACCTGTTCGCCAACGGCGCCTTCCAGAAGCTGTACGCCGAGGACTCGCCGCGCAGCACCAACGTGTATGGCATGGGCGGCGGCGGCCGCTTCGAGCTGGGCGTGTTCCATCTGGGCGTGGCCACTCACTCGGGGCAGGGGCTGGGCGTCGGCTACTTCCTCGACGGCAGCGACGCCGTCCTGGGCCAGTACACCACCCAGCAGCTGCGCAAGTTCTCGGGATACTACGTCCAGGCCCAGCTGGCGCTGGGGACGTTCGACATCAACGCGGGGTGGGGGCTGACCCGCATCTACGTTCTCCCCGAGGACATCGACCCCAACTGGTGCATCGCCAGCGGCGGTTCGCAGCCGTGCGCCGGATTCGACGCCTCGAACCAGCCGGCGCGCAGCTTTCTGAAATCGCAGACCGGGTACTCGGGGGTGCTGGTGTACCACTTCTCGCCGCATGTGCATTTCGCGCTCGATTACTTCCTGTCGGACGTGAAATGGCAGCAGGGCGAACGGCAGGTCGTACACGCCGTGAACATTGGCTCGACGCTGGTCTGGTGATGAACAACATGCGAACAGGGTGCCGATGAAGCCGTTTCATTCGAGCTACGCCCCGGTGCCAACCAGGTTGGCCGGAGGCGCGTTGTCGCTGCTGCTGGTCCTGGGGCTCGGTGGCTCCGCGCGCGCGGAGACCACCTTGGCCGGGAACACCGATGGGTGGGAGGTCTACGCCACCGGCCGCATCGGCGTGTTCGCCGAGGTGCTGAAAGGCGACGGGATCCCGCAGGCCTACAGTCAGGCCCCGGGAGGCGATCCCTCGACCCCACCGATGGCCATGCCCATTCACCCCGTCGGCAGCGGCGGCATCGTCGTGGACAGCGATCCGGTGCGGCAGCCCGACGGCACCTATCGGGCGGGCCCCATTCTCGCGTCGCGGGTGCGCAGCGGCTTCCTGGGGAACATCTTCGGCTTCGGCGTGCGTCACAAGTTGACCGAGTCCACCGTCCTGACCGGTCACATCGCCATCTGGGGCACCGTCGAGACCGACAGCCAGCGAACGTTCTACCGGAACTACGCGGACTGGCGGGAGGGCTACATCAACATCGAGGGCCCGGGGGGAACGCTCCGGGTCGGCCGCGCGCTGTCCCTGTTCTCCCGGGGGGAGCTGGAGATCGATTACCTCTATGCCCATGGGTATGGCGTGGGAAGTCCGGCCGGGTTTGCCCAGTCGGGGCCTTCGGGCGGTCACATCGGATACGGCGTCGTCTCGCCGGTCTGGGTCGCGGGCGTGTCCTACGCCACCCCGCGCTTTCACGGCTTCCAGCTGACGGCCGGCTACTACGACCCGGGCGCCCTGGTGAACTACTACTGGACCCGCACCAAGCTGGGCCGGCCCGAGGCCGAGGCGACCTACGACCTATCGTTCGGCAACTCGGGAAAGCTGCACCTGTTCGCCAATGGCGTCTTCCAGAAGCTGTACGCGACGGATACGCCGCGCAGCGCGAACGTCTACGGCGTGGGAGGCGGGGGGCGCATCGAGCTGGGAATCTTTCACCTGGGCGTGGCATCCCACTCGGGTCGCGGCATCGGGGCTGGTTACTTCCTGGACGTCAGCGACACCGTGGTCGCCCAGTACACCACCCAGGCGTTGCGGAAGTTCTCGGCTTACTACGTTCAAGCGCAGCTGGCGTTCGGGACCTTCGACCTGAACGCGGGCTGGGGAATGACCCGCGTTTATGTGCTCCCCGAAGACATCGACCCGAACTGGTGCACCAGCAACGGCGGGACGGCGCCGTGCGCCGGCTTCGACGCGGGGACGAATCAGCCGAACCATAGCTTCTTGAAATCGCAGACCGGCTATTCGGGTGTGTTCGTGTACCACCTTTCCCCCAACCTCCACTTCGCGGTCGACTACTTCCTGTCGGACGCGCGATGGCAGCAGGGCGAGAAGCAGCTCGTCCATGCCATCAACCTCGGCTCGACCCTGACATGGTGATCCGGCGTGACGTGGATACCTGGAAACTACGTCGACATTGACTGACGTGTGCGTCAATGGGCGACGCGGTGCGCAAAATCGTAAGTTTCTTAAAAAATCCTTGGCACTGTTAGGCCGCAACGGACAGGTAATGAAGGGTACTTGGTTGACGCTCGTCTTCAGGGCCCGGCAGGGAAGCTCAATCGTTTCATGACGGAGGCCACATCACCATGGTGATCAACTCTCGCAGCCTTGGTCTCCTGACCGGCGCAGTCCTCCTGGTGGGGGGCTGTACGGGCTCGATCAGCAGCGCGGGCGCACCCGGGTCGGGTGGGCAGCGCGCGTCCGGCTCGGGCGGCTCGCCATCCGGCAGCGGCGGAACGAACGCGCCGGGGACCGGTGGCGGGCACCAGTCGGGCAGCGGGGGCGGGGCGATGCCCGGCTCCGGCGGCGCGGTGGGCTCTGGCAGCGGCGGGTCCACGTCGGGAAGCAGCGGCGGCTCGTCGGGCTCCGGTTCGAGCGGCTCGGGCGGCTCGGGCACCTCGACGGCCGACTGCACGGCCCTCGATCCGATTCCCCGTCGTCTGTGGCGTCTCTCGGTCGAGCAATGGGGGGCGGCGGTCAGGGATCTGCTGGGCCTGAAAACCGCCCCGATACCGCAGAACCGGGGCGGGGAGGCGGCCTACGCGTTCTTCAGCGATTCGACATTGGGGGTTGACCCCGACTTCCAGTACGCGCTTTACGAGTCCTCCCAGAACGACGTGCTGCCGGCCATCGCCTCCACGATCACGACCCTGGCCCCCTGCACGGGGACCACGGCCTCCGCGCAGAGGACGTGCGCCATGACCTTCGCGCAGACCCTGGGCGCCAAGGGGTTCCGCCGTCCGCTCGACTCGTCCGAGGTGACGAACCTGATGACGGTCTACGACGCGGGCGCCACCGCCGACTACGCGACCGGCATCGGTCTGGTCGTCCAGACCATCATCACCGCCCCGTCCTTCATCTACCGGACCGAGCTGGGGCCGACGACGCTGGCCGCCGACAGCTCGGGCAACTATCCCGACACGACGCTGAATCCTTACGAGATCGCCAGCCAGCTGGGTTTCCTGTTCCTGGGCACGCTGCCGGACGCGGCGCTGACGGCGGCCGCCGCCGACGGGACCCTGTCCACCAGCTCGGGGCTGAGCGCGCAGATCGACCGGCTGCTGGCGCTGCCGGCCACCAAGGCGAACCTGACCGGCATCATCATCGACTGGTTCAACGTCCGCCAGATGTTCGACAAGGCCAACAAGGACACCAGCCTGCTCACCGGGCTCAGCTCGGCGGACAGCGATCAGACCGCCATCGTGAACGATCTGTACCAGGCGACGCAGCAGTTCGTGACCGACGTGCTGTGGACCAACAAGGGCACGGTCAGCGACCTGGTGACCTCGCAGAAGACCTACCTGAACAAGCGCCTGGCGACGCTGTATCCGGGCGCCACTTTCTCGGGGTCGTCCCCCAGCAGCAACACGACCTTCGTGGCGGCGACCTGGCCGTCGTCGCAGATGCGGTCGGGCATGCTGACCATGCCCAGCTTCCTGTGGTCGGCCTCCGATCCCGCCAAGACCTCGATCGTGAAGCGCGGCAAGCTGATTCACGACGACGTCGTGTGCCAGGACGCGCTGCCGCCGCCCGTGGATCTGTCCACCCCGTCGGCCATGAACGTCATCGCGTGCAAGTCACCCGACGGAACGATGTCGCTGTCCACCTGTGACAGCGAGATCCTGCAGTCCGACGCGCGGATGATGTACTCGCCGTGCAAGGCCTGCCACACCCAGATGGATCCCTTCGCCCGCGTCCTGCAGAACTTCGGGCCCATCGGAAACTTCCGCACGGCGGACGAGGCGAACCGACCCATCGATTCGTCCGTGACGTTCAGCTCGCCGCCGCTGGCGCCCCAGATGGCGTCCGGCTCCGTCGCGTTCGGTCAGCTGCTGGCCTCGAGCGGCGTCATCAAGGACTGCGCCGTACAGAAGATCACCAGCTATGCCCTGGGCACAGCGATCGGCACCTACAACACGTGCGAGGTGAACGACCTGCGCGGGCAAACCGACGGAACGATCGGATCCCTGTTCAAGCAAGTGGCCATGGCCAATATCTTGCGCAAGCGCGCTGGAGGTGCGAAGTGAGCTCGTACAAGTTTGCCAGGCGATCGTTCCTTCAGGCTGCCGGCGGCGCGGCGACGCTGCTCAGCCCCATGTTGCGCTCGATCGAGGCGCGCGCGCAGGGGGCGAAGGCGCCGCTGCGGCTGCTGATCGTCCACCATCCGCTGGGGTGCGGCCCGGGGCTCACCACATGGCGCCCGAACGCCTCGGCCACCACCACGAACTTCACGCTGCCGATGGAGTCGGCGCCGTTCAACGCGACCGCCACGCCCCTGCAGAAGTACATGTGCATGATCGACGGCCTGAACGTCGTCACGCCGTCGGGGCAGAACACCCACGAGGGTGGGCTGGTGGCGGTCATGACCGGCGTGAACGCGCTGGGGAAGGGGACCACGCAGCAGGACTGGGCGGCCGGCGCTCCCTCCATCGATCAGCTGCTCCTCGACAACTCTCCGTCGCTGGGTGGCCCGACCCAGCCGAACCCGACCATGTTCGGTTCGCTGCAACTCGGGGCGGACGCCCGCTCGGACCGCAACGAGGTCGCGCCCCGGGTGCTGTCGTACAAGGCGCCGATCGCCGGCTCGGATCCCCTGTCGCGGCGCCAGCCGCTGTACCCCGACACGTCGCCCTACAACGTGTTCGGGCGCATCTTCGGCGGCGCGCTGCCCACCGGCGCCGATCCGGCGAAGATCCTGGCCCAGAAGCTGTCGGTGATCGACTTCATGAAGAAGGACATCGCCCGCCTGCAGACGCTGATCCCTGCCTCCGAGAAGGACAGGCTGTCGTCGCAGCTGACCTCGATCACCCAGCTGGAGGCGAGCCTGCGCCAGACGTACATGTCGACGACGGGCTCGGGCGGTGTGTGCACGAAGCCGGCCACGCCCCCCATGTACGCGAACACCAGCACCGGCAAGCAGATGGACAGCGTCACGTACACGACCGGCTCGGGCGTCGACTACTACGTCAGCGGGTCGCCCAACAGCCACCCTCACCTGGATCTGGGGCTGAACCAGCTGCGCCTCATCAAGGCGGCCTTCGCCTGCGACCTGGTCCGCGTGGCCACCTTCATGTGGTCCGCGGGCACGAACTGGGTGGTCTTCCCGGGGACGTTCCAGGGGGCGACCATCAAGGGGAGCCCCCAGTCCTCGCCGCATCACCCGCCCAGCCACAGCGATCCCTCGGGCGACACGATGACGCGCGACTGGCTGAACCAGATCAACACGTTCTACTCGGCCACCACCGCCACCGTCCTGCAAGAGTTCGCGACCACCCCCGACATCGACGGCAACATGCTGCTGGACAACACGGTGGTGGTGTACCTGTCCGAGGTGGCGCGGGCCTGGGACCACAACCAGCAGAACATGCCGCTGATCGTCTTCGGCGGGAAGAACACCGGCGTCAAGGGCGGCACGTTCCTGAAGGTGTCCGGCGGCTCGCTGCCTCAGCAGACCGGCGGCAGCGGGAACAGGCCCTTCAACGACTTCTGGTTGTCCCTGCTGCCCGTGTTCGGGGTGGACGGCAGCGTGCTGTCGAAGACCAGCGGGGCCCTGCAGTCGACCGGCCCCATCAGCGGCATCTTTTCGTAGCCGCTGCCGTTCTGTGGTAACGATCGTACAGGTTGTTACCGACCCGTAAGCCGCGCCCGATAAATCCGGGTGCAGACGCCGCCCGCGTGGGCCCGTTCTCTGCCGTGCCCGCCAATCTGAGGCTCGCCAATCAGACGGCGCTGCTGGGGCAACTGCTGGCCAACAAGACGGCCAGTCGGGCCGAGCTGGCCAAGGCCACGGGCATGAGCAAGCCCACCACCGGCAAGATCATCGACGATCTGATCAGCGTGGGCGTGGTCGAGGAGATCGACGTGACCGGCGTCAGCCGGCCCAGCGTGGGCCGGCCAGGCAAGCAGCTCCGCCTGGCCACCGATCGCCCGCGCTTCGTGGTGGTCGACCTGGGCGTCGAGATGACGCGGCTGTCCAGCTTTCCGCCGGCCCCCCCGGATCAGGAGAGCTGGGCCGTGCAGTTCAAGACCCCGATGAGGGCCGACGTCTGGCAAGAGAAGCTGGCCGAATGCGCCGCACAGCTGGCGGTGAGGCGCCCGTGGGCCGTCCTGATCAGCACGCCCGGGGTCGTCGACGAGCGGGCGGGACGCGTGCTGCTGTCGCCCAACCTGCACTGGTCGGAGCAGGCCGACCTGCCCAAGATCCTGGGCCAGATCTGGTCCTCGCCCGTCAGCCTGGTGCAGGAGGTTCGCTGCCTGGCGCTGGGCGAGCTGGGCTGGCGCGCGGGGGGCGACGACTTCGTCATGGTGGATATCGCGGACGGCGTCGGGGGCACGCTGATGCTGGGGGGCCGCCTGTACGAGGGGGGGCTGCCCATGAGCGGCGAGATCGGCCACATCCCCATCCCGGGCAACGACCGCCAGTGCGGCTGCGGGGGGCGAGGCTGCCTGGAGACGCTCGCCTCGCAGCGGGGCATGATCCAGAGCCTGCGCGAGTCGATGGGCGACGCGCCCCGGCACCCGCTGACGTTCGCGGACGTCGTGAAGGCGGCCGAACGCAGGTTGCCGGCCTGGATGCGCGACACGTTCGACGCCATCGCCACCGGCGTCAGCGCCGCCCTGAACCTGTATGGCGTTCGACGGGCGGTGCTGGTCGGGCGCATCACCGAGCTGCCCGCCCCGGCGACCGACTACCTGATTGACGTCATCCAGCGCGCCTCGATGTGGAGTCGTTTCGAGACCGTGTCGGTGACGCTGGCGCCGAAGCGGATCTCGCGCGGCCTGGTCATCGCCGGAATTCACCGCTTCGTGATGCCGACCGACTGGTCGGCGTGAGCGGGGCGGGTACCCCCGCTCCCCAGCAGACCGTCGCGACCCGCCTTCAGCCTTGAAGCACGTGGGCGCCCCGCGAGGGGCGCGCCACGAACCAGGTGAGGGCGCGCTGGTGGCGCTGCCGGTAGCGGTCGGCCAGGCGCTCCCCGATCGCGCCGGCGCGGTCGCTGGCCACCAGCGTGACCGTGCAGCCGCCAAACCCCCCGCCGGTCATGCGGGCGCCGAAGACGCCGCCGTCCTCGCCGATGTCGCCAGCCAGCTCGACCAGCGTGTCCAGCTCGGGGGAGCTGACCTCGAAGTCGTCACGGAGCGACCGGTGGCTCTCGTACATGAGCGCACCCGCGGTGCGCCAGTGGCCGCTCTCGAAGGCCTGGGCGGCGGCGCGGGCCCGTTCGTTCTCCGTCACGACGTGCCGGGCGCGCCGGAAGAGGATGTCGCCCAGCTTCGCCTCGGCCGCTTCCACCATGGCCGGCTGGGCCTGGCCCAGCTCGGGAACGACCAGCGCGCGCGCCGCCTCGACGCACTCCGCACGACGGGCGGCGTAGGCGCCCGCGCCCAGGGAATGCCGCACTTCGCTGTTGGCAATCAGCAACGACACCGCGGGATCGGCGAACGGAACGGCGCGGGTGCTCCCGGTGCGGCAGTCGATGAGCAGCGCCCCCGACTCGTTCCCCATCGCCGAGATCAGCTGATCCATGATCCCACACGGTACGCGCGCGTACTCGTGCTCGGCCTCCCGGCACAGCCGGGCCTTCTCGATCAGGTCCAGGGGCCGCCCCAGCGTCGTCTCCAGCAGCGTCGCCAGGGCCACCTCGAAGGCGGCGCTGCTCGACAACCCGCCGCCCAGCGGGACGTCGGAGACGACGACGGCGTCGAGCGCCGGCAGCACGTGACCGCGCGCGAGAAAGCCGGCCACCACGCCGCGTGCGTAGTTCGCCCAGGACGGCTCGCCGGCGACCGGGGGACCATCGAGCGGAACGTCGACCGACTGGTTCATGGCGGCGCTGTGGAGCTGAACGCGCCGACCGGCGCGCGCCGGAGCGGGGGCGGCGGCGATGACGGTGTAGCGCTCGATCGCCATGGGAAGCACGAGGCCCCCGCTGTAGTCGGTGTGGTCCCCGATCAGGTTCACCCGGCCCGGCGCCGCGACGATCCACTGAGGCGGCCTTCCAAATCTGAGCGTGAACTCCGAGGCAGCCGTGCCGGAAAGCACGGCCAATTTCTTATCATGATCGTCGCGGGCGATGTGGTTCATTCGGTGTTTTCGGGGCGCTGTCCGGCCAAACGGTCACTGGCCATGTCAGAGCCTGTCACTCGATAACCTCAATTGTTTAAAAAAGTTAACTAAAACCGTCCCCGGTCAGCCGCGGCACGCAAAACGACATGATCGAACTGTGCGGGGGCGGGAAAGTAGTGACCCCCGAGCGTGCTTCCGCGGTATCCACGGCCGCGCGCCCTCGGTAAGATGACGGCATTTGCGACGCGCGGTCGTCCAGAACGTACGCAGCATCCTCACGCGTCCGCCCAACCCCCACTTGTCCGTCAGCGGTGTCGACCTAGCCGGCACGGCGCTGGCCGCGGCCGTGGTCGCGGTGTGGGCGGCGGTGGCGGGCGGGCGGTTCTCGTTCGCCGCGCTCGTCGCCTGCGAGCTCGCCTTCCTCGCCTTCTATCTGGTGGGCTCGCTTTTCTCCGCGTGGCGGGCGGTGGCGGCGGGCGCGCTGTTCGATCTGCCGCTGCGCCTGCTGGTTGGTTACGGCGTCGTCAACAGCGCGCTGCTGGTCCTCGCCTGGCTGTCGCCGCTGGGAATCGTCGCCAACTTCGCCGTCGTGTTCGTCCTGGCCGTCGCGGCGTTCGTCGCGGCCAGGCCGACCCGGCGCGCGTCCGGCCAGGATGCCGTCGGGGTGCTGGCCCTGGCCCTGTCGCTCGCCGGCGCCACGCTGTGGTGCCAGGACTCCCTTCACCCGATCTCCGTCGAGGGAAACAGCGTCGTCTTCAAACCCTGGATCGACGGCTTCTATCACGCGGTCCACCTGCGGATCTTCGGCGAGGGGCACGGGGCGGCCTCGATCGACGACTTCCGGATGGCCGGGGTGCCGGCCCGCCTGTACCACTACGGCGCGTACCTGACGCCCGCCTTCATCAGGCAGGCTGCCGGCATCGGCTCTTACACCGCGTTCGCCGGCATCCTGACGCCGCTGGGCGTGTTCTTCACGGGCCTGGGGGCGTACGCGCTGATCGGCTCGTTCTGGAGGCCGTGGCCCGGCGTGGCGGCGGCCGCGGCGCTGCTGCTGCTGCCGGACGGCGCGCAGCAGGGGATGCAGAACAGGTTCATGTCGTACCACTGGCTGACGCAGATCTCGCCCAGCGCCAGCTACGGGCTGGCGTTGCTGGCGATGGCCTGGCTGTTCGTGCTGCTGGGGTGCACGCAGGGCCGGCGGGGGCAGCTGGTGGCGGGCTGGGTGATCGCGGCGGTCCTGGCGCTCTACAAGCTGCACTTCTTCATCGCCAGCGCGCTGCCGCTGCTGCTGGTCCCGCCGCTGTTCTTTCGGGGCCCCCTGGGGCCGAGGAAGCGCGCCCTGTGGGCCGGCGCCGCCGCCGCCCTGTATGCCGTCACCATCGCCATCGTGCCGAAGATCCCGGGCGTTCCCCCCATCCGGTTCGATGGCTCGTCCGTCGCGGCGATCTTCGCCCTGATCAAGCAGTTCGCCCAGCGGGGCGAACTGCGCGATTTCCTCGACGGCCGGCTGGGACCGGAGCACGCGCTGCTCTCGAATCTGGCCATCGGCACGCCCTATGTCTTGCTGTCGGCGCTGGGGCTGTTCGCGCCGCTGCTGGTGGTGCTGGTGGTCTGCCTGCGCCGGCGGGCGGCGCCCCTGCTGGTGGTGTTTCCGCTGCTGCTGGTCGCCAACTTCCTGGCCATGTTCCTGGGCCTGGCGCTCGACATGCACAGCAGCACGCCGGACGAGCTGTCGCACCGGCCGATCATGATCATGTACTTCGTCGTCGTCGCCTGGTCGGGGGGGGCGGCGGGCCAGCTGCTGTGCGAGTCCCGGCGGCTCGGTCGCGTGGCCGCCCCGGTGCTGATCGGGCTCAGCGTCTTGTCGCTGGCCATCCCCGCGGCCCTGGGCGCCGATGTCCAGCGGATCGGGGCGATGCGCATGTTCTCTCCCGTTCGTGTGCCGCTCGGCCTGGTCCGGGCCGCCGAGTACATGCGGGATCACGGGGACGCCCGGGACCTGTTCCAGGATTCGCAGTTCGACCGCACCTACGTCGTCGCGGCCATGTCAGAGCGCAGGACCTACGCGGCGCGCACCCTGACCATCATCGACTACAACGGCGAGCTGTTGCAGCAGCGAATGTCCTTCATCGATCGCCTCATGGACCTGCGCGACGCGGCCGCGATCTCGGCCGCCGCGCAGCAGATCGGCCTGCGCTGGTTCCTGCTGAACCCGGGCGACCAGGTGGCCTGGCCCGCCGCGGTCACCCAGGGGCCGGTGTTCGAGCTGAACGGGTACCGGCTGTATCGCTTCTGACAGGATGCCGGCGCGTCGACCATGAACAAGCCCCTCTCCACGCTCGCGAAGGTGTCCCTGGCGGTGGCCGCGGCCGCGCTGCTCGTCCTGGTCGCGGTGGGGGCGACGGAGGCTGCCTGCACGCAGAAGCTGTTCGTCCACACGACGTACTTCTTCCTGCTGGCCACGGTGCTGTGCTGGGTGGGGACCTACCTGCACGCCGGTCGCGAGGTGCGCGCGGCCGCCGTGGCGGGGTGGGCGAAGGAGAACTGGCCCGGGCTGGTCCTGGCCCTGGCGTTGACCGCGGTCGCGCTGTGGGCCGTCCACCCCGCGCTGCGCATCCTGTCCGACGAGGCCGATCTGGTGGGCACGTCGAAGAATCTGTTCGCGTCGAGGACGGCGACCTTCACCGTCTCGGGCAAGAACTACTTCGACAGCTACTTCGACGTGGACGTGGCCATCGACCGCCGGCCGGCGCTGTTTCCCTTCCTGGTCAGCCTGGTCCACGTCGTGCGTGGCTATTCGTACCGGAACGTCTTCCTGTTCAACTTGCTGGTGCTGCCGGCGTTCGTGCTGGTCTCGTACCGGCTGGCGAAGTCGCTGGCGGGGGAGACGTTCGGCGTCGTGGCGGCGCTGCTGGTGGTGGCCCATCCCATCACGCTGATCGCCGTCCGCTCGGGCGGCTTCGACTTCCTTGCCCTGTTCTTCTCGGTGCTGGTGCTCAAGAGCCTGCTGGACCACGTCCGCGAACCCTCGGCGGCGCGGCTGGCCATCGTCTGGATGAACCTGTGTCTGTTCGCCGAGGTTCGCTACGAGAGCGCGCTGTTCATGGTGCCGGTCGTGGCGCTGCTGCTGCTGTTCCGGCTGGTCACCGTCAGCCTGCTGTCCCCCTACGCGTTCGTCTATGCGCTGACGCCGGCCTATCTGGCGCCGCGCATCTGGCAGGCCGTGCTGCGCGGCAGCCTGCCCGATCAGGACCCGGGTGCGGTGGCGATCAGCGCCCAGAACTTCCTGAACAACGCGCGCGAGTACTTCAGGCCGGTCCTGGCGCCGTTCGGCTCGTACCCGTCCCACGCGGGCCTGGTCATCGCGCTCGGTCTTCTCGGCGTGCTCTGGTGGCTGGTGTCGCGGCGGCGCGCGCTGCTCTCGCCCGACTGGACGGCGCCTGGGCTGCGGTTCGCCGCCTTCACCGCCGCCTGGATGCTGGTCCAGGTGGTCATCGTGTTCGCCTATGTGTGGGGGCGCGCCCAGGCGCCCTCGGCCGCCCGCCTGCTGATCGCAGTCGACACGTTCTTCTCGTTCGCGGCGGCCTGGCTGCTGGCCGTCGCCCTGCGGCGCTGGCGGCCGTTCGTCGCGGTCCTGCTGGCCGTCGGGATCGTCACCATCCACGTCCCGATCGCCTCGCAGCATCGCATGCTGAATCGGCTGACGCAGACCAGAGAGTCGGCCACCGTCTGGCGCTACTTCGAGAGCCTGCACGAGAAGCGCATCCTGATCGTCGCCGATCGCCCGGACCTGTACACCATCATGGACTATGGCGCGATGAGCTTCGCGGCCGCCCGGCAGGATCCCGTCATCTTCGACGCCTTCGCCCGCCACCTGTTCTACGACATCTACGTCGTCCAGCAGATCGGGCTATCGACGAACAGCCCGCTGCCCGGATACGAGCTGTGGCCCACGCGGCGGTTCGAGACGATGCTCGAGTTCCAGAACGACGCGGACGTGCTGATCCGGATCTCGCGGCTGGCGCACTGACGGCCCAGCGAGGCGCTGGCCCGTCCCGACGGACAGGGGAGGGGACCCGACCGGCGGCTACTTGCCGTAGCCGGCGCTGACGATGTTCGCCTGGATGGCGTCATCGGTGGCGTCGGACGGATAGCCCGCCACGATGGCCCCTTCGTAGAAGGTGCCCTGGCTGGCGGTGTTGTTGCTGTAGCAGCAGTCGCCGCCGCTGCCGAGCACGATCGAGCCCTGCTTCTTGTTCGGGCTGTACCCCGGAGGAACGTTGCCGCTGTAGAACGTGCTCAGGTTGCCGGTGGTGGCGTCCGCGCCCTTGAGGGCGAAGGTCCCGGTGCCGTTGTTCTTCTCCATGGCGGTGACGTAGGTGAACGTCAGGCTGGGATCCTTCGAGTTCTGGCCCGAACTGCCCTGGGAGTAGAGCCCGCCCTCGAGGTCGGCCATGACCCAGGGGCCCGAGCCGGCGCCGGTGCCCCAGATCGTGCAGTTGCTGAAGTTGAGGGCGTCCATCGACGGGCCGGCGACGTAGGTCCGGCTGGTCTCGCCGTTTCCGTAGTCGAAGCAGCAGCCGCTGCCGTAGTGCTTGCCGCTGGTCACCATGTAGATGCCCTGGGGGGCGCTGCCCGTGGGCATGCCCGACTTCGAGCCGTCCCGCCAGTAGGCCTGGCTGGTCTTCATGTACAGCGAGTAGACCCGGTGGCCGCCCACCATCAGCGGCTCCTGCGTGGCGTTCGAGGCCGTCTGGTTCGCGTGGCCACCCACGGTGCTGTCCGGCGTCTCGGCCTCGACCACGTTCCCGTGGCCGGACTGATCGTAGACCATCGTGATCGTGCAGGTCGTTCCGGAGCAGAACGTGTCCTGTGCCGCGCTGTCGGCCAGGCCGCCCGGGCTGACGACGCCGATGTCCTTCGTCGTGCCGTCGGAGGCGCGCTTCACCTTGTACAGGTTGCCGCTGTACGAGCTGAGCAGGGCGCGCACCGTGCTGTGCGCGGCGACGCAGGTGTTGTTGGCCGCGGCGAAGATGTCACACGGGCCCATCATGCCGGACGAGCCGGCCATTCCCTTCATCCCGCCCGCGGCTCCCATCCCGCCCCCACCGCTCTTGCCGCCGCTGGCGCCGCCCGAACCGGTGGCTCCGCCGGAACCGTTCGCTCCACCGGAGGCCGTGCCACCGCCCGAGCCGGGGGTGCCCCCCGAGCCCTTGCCGCCGCCGGAGCCCGTGGCGCCACCCGAACCCGTCGAGGAGGCGCTCTGGAGCGTGATCGTGCCCGAGATGGGCAAGATCGTCGGCTTGGGGGTCACGGTCAGGGTCGAGCCCGCCGTGCAGTAGGAGTAATCGACGTCGCTGTCGGCGTTCAGCCCCGAGCCGGAGGTGGTGTAGTTGCCCATCTGCATGGCCCACGGCGAGATGACGCCGAGGCCCGCGCTCTGGTTCGCCGTCGCGGTGCAGGTGCACTCGCTGCCGGCGCCGGTCGAGCAGACCACCGTGGTCCAGCCCAGTCCCGTGAGGGCGCCGGCCGCCTTCTGGCAGGAGACGTTGACCGAGGAGACGGAGAGACACGAGCTGTCCAGCGGGAAGGTGATGGAGCCCGTGGTGACCGTGTCATCGACGTAGGTCCCGTCGCTGTTGGCCGTCCACGTTCCGGTGACCTTCAGCGAGCCGGCCACGGGGACGGTCTTGCAACCCAGGCTGGCCAGCATGACGTTCATGTCACCGGACACGGCCAGGCACGACGACGTGACGGTCCACTTGCCGACCACGGACCCGCCGCAGGTCGATCCATTCGGACAGTTGGGGACCGACGTTCCCCCGCTGCCTCCGCCGTTGGGGGCGCCTCCCGTCCCCGTTCGCCCCCCGGTCGCGGCGCCCCCGCTCCCCGAGCTGGCTCCGCCGCTACCATGGCTCCCGCCACTACCGGAGCTGCTCGTGCCGCCGCTGCCTCCGGAATTTCCGCCCGTGCTGCTGCAGGCAGACGTTGCGACGGCGGAAAGGAGAATGACGGAGAAGGCGAGTCGGAGCTGACGTGTTGGCATGGAACCTCAGGGATAACTGTCGGTCGGCCCCGGCCTGTTAACAGAAAAAACAAAAATCTTTTCCCCGGGTCCAGCAGGGCCCGAGACGCCTCGCCGCTGGGCGGCCTGTCGGCCGGTATCGTTGCCCAGCATGATAGGATTTACGGCTTGGCACGCCCCGACGAGCAATATTTCGCCGACGGTCGACTCGGCGTGGCGGGAAATGGTGCCGGGACCGCGACCGAGCGAGCGGCGCTGGCGGCGCGCGCCTTCTCCGTGAAGAAGCGGTTCCTCGCCATGTACAAACGAGCCAACGCCGGGCACATCGGCAGCTCGCTGTCATGCGCCGAGCTGCTGGTCCTCTTGCAGTACGCGTGGATGCGGCCCCAGGACACGTTCATCCTGTCGAAGGGACACGCCGTGGCGGCGCTGTATGCGCTGCTGGTCGAGGCGAACGTGCTCGAGGCGCGTGCGCTGGAAACATTCTACGGAGAGGGGACGTTGCTGCCCGCCCTTCCGCCGGTGAACGGGCTCAAGGAGATCCCGTTCGCGACGGGCAGCCTCGGCCATGGCCTGTCGCTCTGTGCGGGGATGGCCCTGGGCGCGGCGCTCCACGGGCGCGCGCGCGCCTTCTTTTGCCTGACCTCCGACGGCGAGCTGGACGCGGGCAGCACCTGGGAAGCGGCGCTGTTCGTGGCCCACCGCAAGCTGACCAACCTGGTGTGGCTGATCGATCGCAACCGCATCCAGGGCATGGGCCGGACGGAGGACGTGCTGGCGCTGGAGCCGCTGGCGGCGAAGCTGGCGTCGTTCGGATTCCACGTCGTCGAGGCCGACGGGCACGATTTCGACTCGCTGCTGGCGGCGCGCGACGCTTGCCTGCACGCCCAGGCCCGCGGGACGGCGCCGGTGGCCATCATCGCCAACACCGTCAAGGGTCACGGCATTCGCTTCATGCAAGACACCGTCGCCTCTCACTACCTTCCGATGGACGATGCGCAGTACCAGCAGGCGCTGGACGAGCTGGCCAGCGCGCATGCGGCGACGGAGCGCGATGCGCGATGAATTCGTCCGCGCGCTGATCGGCCTGCACCAGCGGCGCCGCGATCTGGTCTTCATGACCGGGGACGTGGGTTACCTGGCCATCGAGGCGCTGCAAGCGACCTTCGGCGACCGCTTCGTCAACGCCGGCGTCGCGGAGCAGAACATGGTGTCGCTGGCGGCGGGGCTGGCGCGGGAGGGGCACCTGCCCTGGCTGTACAGCATCGCCCCCTTCGTCGTGCTTCGGCCGTACGAGCAGATCCGCACCGACGTCTGCCTGCACAAGCTGCCGGTCAAGCTGGTGGGCAACGGAGGCGGCTACGGTTACGGCATCATGGGGGCGACCCATCACGCCCTCGAGGACATCGGCGCCATGCGCGCCCTGCCCAACATGAGGATCTACGTGCCGCTGACCGCGCCGGACGTCGAGCAAGCCGTCGCGTCGATGGCGGTCGATCCCCTGGCGAACTACCTGCGGCTCAACTCCGTCGCCCCCATCCCGGGCGAGATCGCTCCCTTCGCGGCCTGGCGCCGGCTGAAGGCCGGGCGCGGCACCGTCGTGGTCGGCGCGGGGCCCGTGCTGGGAAACTTCTATGAACTGGGAGATCCAGCGCTGCTGGACGAGCTGGAGATCTGGTGTGTGGGAACGTTCCCCCTCGAGGAGCTGCCCGCCGAGCTGAGCGCGAGCATCCGGGCGAAGCGGCGGGTCGTGACCATCGAGGAGCACTACGGCGCCGGCGGACTGGGGGAGGCCCTGGGCCACGCGCTGCTGCGCCAGGGGCTGTGCCCGTCGTCGTTCACCAGCCTTCACGCGGCCGGATACCCCAGCGGGCGTTACGGCAGCCAGCGGTGGCATCAGGAAGAAAGCGGGCTCGCCGGCGCCGGCCTGCGCGCCCGGTTGCAGAAGGTCGTTCGTGACTGACGCCGGCGTCCCCCGCATCTCCGCCGTCATCGCCTGTTACAAGGACGCCCCTGCGATCCCGCTGATGCACCAGCGGCTGTCCCAGGTCTTCTCCGGCCTGGAGGTCGACCACGAGATCATCTTCGTCAATGACGGCAGCCCCGATGACACCGCCGCCGTCCTGAGCGCGCTGGTGGCCCAGGACGAGCACGTGCTGGCCGTCGAGCACTCCCGGAACTTCGGCTCGCAGAGCGCCTTTTTGAGCGGCATGGAGCTGGCCACCGGCGACGTCGTGGTCCTGCTGGACGGCGATCTCCAGGACCCGCCCGAGGTCATTCCGGCCATGTACGAGCGATGGCGGCAGGGCAACGACGTCGTCTACGGCCGGCGCGCGAAGCGCGAGACGTCGATCTTGCTGGCCGTCGCGTACAAGGCGTTCTACCGGATCTTTCGCCGCCTCTCCTACGTTCCCATCCCCCTCGACGCGGGAGACTTCTCGCTGATGGACAGGGTGGTGGTCGACGAGCTGCTCGCGCTCCCGGAGACGGAGCAGTTCCTGCGCGGGCTGCGCGCCTGGGTGGGTTTCAAGCAGACCGGCGTCGATTACGTCCGGCCCCAGCGCCCGTTCGGGCGCTCGACGCACGGCTGGTTGAAGAACGTCTGGTGGGCGAAGAAGGGGATCTTCTCGTTCAGCTTCGCTCCCCTCGAAGTGCTGAGCTACGGAGCGGCCGTGATGACGTTGCTCGCGCTGGTGGGGATCGGCTACCAGGTCATCGACAGCTTCCGACGTCCGCAGCTTAGCCACGGCACCGCCATCCTGATCGTGCTGGTGCTGCTCTTCGGCAGCCTCAACCTCCTCGCCGTCTCCCTGCTGGGGGAGTATCTGATGAAGATCTTCGAGGAGGTGAAGCGCCGGCCCCGCTTCATCAGACGCGCGGTGTGGCACCGTGGGGCCGGCTATCGGGGCGCCGACGCGCTGGCCAGCTTCGTCGAAGGCAGAAAGGCGGCGCGCCGGTCGACGGAGCCACGTGAACCTCAATAGCGTCCTGATCACGGGCACGACGTCGGGGCTGGGGCGGGCACTGCTGCGGCATTACGCGCGCGGGCCGACGAAGGTCGTCTCCGTGAACCGCCGGCGCGTCGGCGCGCTGGAGGCCGAACATCCGTCGGTCCGGTTCGAGTGCGTGGACGTCCGGTCCGCCGAGGGCGTGCAGCGCCTGCTCGACGAGCTGGCGGCGTCGGGCCAGTTGCCGGACGTCTTCATCTTGAACGCGGGGATCAATCGTCTGGACAACGGCGATTCGTTCGACCTGCCGGCGTACCGCGAGGTGATGGAGACGAATCTGTTCGGCGTCCTCAACTTCGTCGCGCCGTTGAGCGCGCTGCCGCCGGGCGGTGTGGAGCGGCACGTGGTGGCGGTCGGCTCGATGGTGAAGTACGCGGGGAACCCGCACGGCCTGGGCTACGCCGCCAGCAAGCTGGCGCTGTCGGCCAGCTTCGACGCGTGGGCGCGGATGTACGCGGGGACGGGGCTGGTCTTCAAGCAGGTCATCCTGGGACCGGTGGACACGGGCATCCACACGATGCCCGAGCGGTTTCCCGCCTGGATGAACCGGGTGAAGAGCCTGGCGGCGGCGTCGGTCGAGGACGCCGCCGCCGCGATCGCCCGCTTCGCGTCGACCCGGAAGAGGACGCTGCTCTACCCCGCGCGGGCGCTCCCGCTGTTCGGGGCGATGTGGATGGCCCAGCGCCTGGCCCCGCGCTTTCTCGCGGGGCGAAAGAGCTCGAGCGACGGATCGCGAACCGCCGGCGCGCGGACCGCCGACCGCGCCGGCCGCCGTTGAGCCGTTCGTGGGGCGGGCTCAGCGGTGTGGGCCGCTGTTGACGGCAGGCGCGGGGCCGTCCCCTTCACCGACAGTCGCGGCAGAGCTCGGTTGAAAGGCCCGTGGCGATGCGCCCCCCAGCTTGGCCAGTCGATAGCGCGCGCCGGTGACCAGACAACCCAGGCCGTACTCGATCGACTGGACGAGCCCGATCGACGACGCATCCGCGGCGTACTTCGTCGGGCAGGAGATCTCCGCGATCGTTTTTTCCTGCCACAGGATCTGGGCCAGCATCTGGTTGTCGAACACGAACCCGTCGGCGTTCTCTTCCAGCGGCAGCGATTGCAGCAGCTCGCGGGAGAACGCGCGGTAGCCGGTGTGGTACTCGGACAGCTTGGCGCTGAACGCCAGGTTGCTGAACAAGGTCAGCGCGCGGTTCGCCACGTACTTCCACACGGGCATGCCACCCGCCACGGCGTGACCGCCCAGGATCCGGGAGCCGAGGACGCACGGGTACAGCCCATTGCCTATCAGGGACACCATGGCCGGGATCAGGTCCGGCGTGTACTGATAGTCGGGGTGGACCATCACCACGATGTCCGCGCCCTGATCGAGGGCCAATCGATAGCAGGTCTTCTGATTGGCCCCGTAGCCCCGGTTCACCGCATGAACGTGCACCAGCGTCTTCGGTAGCGTCCGCGCGACCTCGACCGTGGCGTCCTGGCTGCCGTCGTCGACGACGATGACCAGATCGACCACCTCCTGCTCCAGCACCCGGCGGTGCGTGTCGACCAGCGTCCTCGCCGCGTTGTAGGCGGGCATGACGACGATGACCTTTCGATCGCGATACATGGCGGCTCCGTTCTCCCGCGTCAGCCTACACGGCGCGGCGAAGAGGGCGCGAATCCAGTCCCGGCGCCCTTCGCGGAAGCCCGGTCATGGCGGGCCGGTCTCCGCGCGGTGGCCTCCGGAAGCGGTCAGTGCCCGTATCCCGCCGCGACGATGTTTGCCTGGACGGCGTCGTCGGTCGCGTCGGTCGAGGCGCCCATCGTCATCGCTCCCTCGAACCAGATCCCCACGCCCGTGTTCGAACCGTCGCCGCCGGTGGCCAGGATGATGGCGCCTTCCTTCTTCTGGGGGCTGTAGCCGGGCGGGCGCGCGCCGTAGTTGCTGGTGCTGGCGTTCCACTTGTACGCCAGCTTGCCCGAGGTGGCGTTGCCCGCCTTCAGCGCGAAGCAGCCCGAGCTGGTGAGGCCCGCGGGGCAGTCCGGGGCCGACAGTCCCTTCAGCATGGCGGTGACGTAGGGAAAACCGGTCACGGACGTGTTGCTGGGGACCTTCGCCGACCCGTTCTCGTAGCCCTCGTACATCCCGTTCTCGATGTCCGCCGCGACCCACGGCCCGCTGCCGCCGCCGGACTGTCCGAACTGGGTGTCGGCCCCCCAGCTGATGGCCTCCATGGTGGCGTTGCCTTCGTCGATCCCCGAGATCTCGGAGTTACCGTAGTCGAAGCAGCAGTACTGCCCGTAGGTCTTGCCGTCGAAGACGGAGTACTCCGCCTCCGCCTGATCGCCCGTCGCCACGCCCTTGGTCGCCACGTTCCAGACCGCCGTCGACGAGCTGCTGGTGCCGGAATACGAGGCCGTCAACGTCGCCGTCGTCGAGGCGTTCACCGCCGCGGCGGTGAAGTACGCCTTGAAATTGCAGTTGTTGGGCCACGAGTTCGACGGGCAGTCCTTGGCATTCGCGGCGAACAGCAGCGGCGTGTTCGCGGGCAGGGTCTGCGCCGTCGAGAAGGTGACCGTCGCCGAGCCCTTGCTGATGCTCGCCGTGCCCGACAGCGGTGCGCCGGTGCGGTACGCGACGTTCGTCCCCGACTTGATCCCGTACACCGCGTGCCCACCGACGCTGATCTTCGCGGCGGTGGCCGAGGCGGGGTTGCCGCCGTTCTGCAGCCAGTAAGCGAACCAGGTGACGCGCAGGTGATTGCCGTTGGGCGACTGATCGTAGATGACGGGGATGGTGCAGGTGGTGCCCATGCAGAACGTGTCCTGGACCGTGGTGTCGGCGAAGCCGGCGGCGCCCACGGGGATGTCCTTGGTCGACTTGTCCGAGGCGCGCTGCACCTGGTACAGGGGCCCCGCGTACGCGCCGTACAGCGCGCGAACGGTGCTGTGGGCCGCCACGCAAGGGGTGTTGGCGCCCTGGTAGATGTCGCACGGACCGGGCGCCCCGGTGCCCGCGCCCGCGGCGCCGCCCGAGCCCGAGAGGCCGCCGGTGCCCGGGGCGCCCCCCTTGCCGGGGCTCCCTCCCGAGGCCGACGCCCCCCCGGTGGGCTTGGCCCCGCCGCTCGCGCCACCGCTGGCGGCGCCGGTCGAACCGCCCGTCGCGCCCCCGTCGACGCCCATCATCGCTCCGCTGGAGCCGCCGCTTCCGCTGGCGTTCACGCCGCCGCTGCCCGTCATTCCGCCGGTCGCCGTCACGCCGCCCGTCGCCGATCGGCCGCCGCTGCCGTTGATGCCGCCGCTGGCCGCACTGCCGCCCGAGCCGGCCTTGCTGCCCCCGGTGGCGGACCCGCTCGAACCACCGGTCTGCTCCATGTTGCCGCCGCCCGCGGGAGACGATGTGCAAGCATCCAGGCCGCCCAGAGCGACGAGCGTCAACACGACGTGACCGAGCAGCCTCGAGGTCGGTGCGATGCGGGGCATGCTCCAACCTGTCGGTGGCCCGCGGATTGTGCTCACGATTCGGTCGCCGCGACGCCATCCGGGTGACGAAACCCTGGTCCCGAAGGCGTGACGCCGGCCGCATCCTGCAGGCCCGGCGAACGCGAGTTCAGGCTCCTGGCGATGCCGGCAGGTTCTTCCATGAACAAACCTCCCGTTCCGGGCAGTAGGGGGAAGGTGACCTGATGCGCCCGAACGTCGTGACGGCTTTTCGCGCCAAGAAATATCCGGCCGGCCTTGTCCTGGTCTTGCTGCTGGGCGCGTGCGGCGGTTCCGGAAGCTCCAGCGGTCCGGGCGGGAGCGGGGGTGGCGTGGCGAATGGAACTGGTGGCGCCGCCACGGGCGGTAAAGGCGCCGCCGCCACGGGCGGAGCGGCGAGCGGTGGTTCGAACGGCAGCGGAGGCCGCAGCGCGAGCGGAGGCGTCACGGGCACCGGCGGTCGAGAGATCGGGTCGGGCGGCAGCTCGGGCACCGGCGGAACGACGAGCGCCGGTAGCGGCGGCGCGGCCGGCATGAAGTCCTCGACCGGCGGCAGCGCGAGCGGCGGCGCATCCTCCCCGGGCGGCGGCAGCGGGGCGGGGGGACAGACGGGAGCGGGCGGCGGCGCCGGCGCCGGAAAGCTCTACGTCTCACCGACCGGCACCGGCAGCAGCTGCACCAGCGACGCGCCCTGCTCGATCACGCAGGCGCAGACCGTGGTGCGCGGGGCGGCCGCCGCGATGAACAGCGATCTCGTGGTCGAGCTGGCCGATGGAATCTACCGGCTGGCGGCGCCGCTGGTGTTCACCGCCGCCGACTCCGGCACGAACGGCCACACCGTCAGCTGGCAGGCCGCGGCGGGCGCCCATCCCGTCCTGTCGGGCGGCAAGTCCGTGACGGGCTGGGCGGTCAGCGACTCCACGAAGAACATCTGGAAGGCGGCGGCGCCGGCCGGCTTCGTCACGCGCCAGCTCTACGTCGACGGCAAGCTGGCCACGCGCGCGCGCTCGGCGTCGATCAGCCGCGCGAACATGACGTTCACCAGCGACGGCTGGACCTTCACCAGCAGCAGCCTCGGTTACCTGAACAACCTGGCGAACCCGGCCCGGGCCGAGCTGAACATCATCGGTTCATGGACGAATCGATACTCGGCGATCCAGAGCGTGAAGAACAACGCCGTGACGATGGCGCAGCCGGCCTGGGACCAGAACACCTGGGGCTACGACACCGCGCAAAGCCCGTACCGTCAGGGGCCCATCTATGCCGAGAACGATCTGACGCTGCTGGATCAGCCGGGCGAGTGGTACCAGGACACCACCGCCGGCGCGCTGTACTACATCCCCACCGCCGGTCAGGACCTGACGAAGGTCGACGTCGAGTTGCCGCAGCTGGAGTACCTGCTGTCCGTCGGCGCAGCCTGTCCGGGCGGGGTGCCCAGCGGAGGCGCGTGCGTGGCGCCGCCGACCAGCAACCCGACCCAGGCGGTGGCGTACACGGCGCCCGGCGGCGGTGATCCCTACGCCCAGCCGGCGCACGACATCGTCTTCAGCGGCCTGACGTTCTCGCACACCAGCTGGCTGCAGCCGAACAAGGACGGCTTCGCCGATCAGCAGACGGGCGGCTACCTGGTGGGTCCGCGCTCGAACTTTCCGGGCGGTGGTCAGACGCCGCTGTTCGAGGCGGCGCGCCCGCACTGGTTGCAGATGCCGGCGGCGGTCCAGGTGTCCGCGGCAAAGAACATCTCCTTCGTGCGCGATCGTTTCGTGGCGCTGGGGCAGGTCGCCCTGGGGATCGGCAACGACGTCAGCGCGCACGCCAGCGGGGTAGGCCTGGGGGCCAGCGGCGTGAACGTGACCGGCTGCGTGTTCTCGCAGCTCGCGGGCGGCGGGATCGTGATCGGCGGCATCCAGGCGTGGGCGCACCATCCCTGCGGCGACAAGGTGTGCGCCCCCACCGACGCCGGCGCGAACCTGATCAACCAGAACATGACGATTAAGGACAACCTGGTCCATGACGTCGCGATCGACTACCGCGACTTCGCCGCGATCATGTTCACCTACGCGGCGAACGTCGTCGTCTCGCACAACGAGGTCTACAACGTGCCGTACTCCGGGCTGAACAGCGGCCTGGGGTGGGGCACCAACGACGCGGGCGGCAACAACGACTACAAGACGCGGGCGACGGGGAACCTGTACCAGTACCAGCCGCTCTACGCGAGCGCCACCACCGCCAAGAACAACACCATCAGCGCCAACTACGTGCACCTGGCCATGCTGCAGATGAACGACGGCGGCTGTCACTACAACCTGGGCTTTCAGCCGGGGACGGTCGTGACCCAGAACTACTGCGAGGGGAAGGGCTCGGGGCTGTCGGGCACCTACTGGGGCGAGTACAACGACGAGGGCTCGGCGTACATCACCGAGACGAAGAACGTCTACGCCAACTTCGGCGCCTACGTGACGGCGAACGCGAACGCGTCGAACAACACCGGTCACATCACCTTCACCAACAACTGGGGAAGCTCCGCCAGCCCCGGGCTGGGCGGCTCGGGCAACACCGTCTCGGGAAACATCCAGCTGAGTGGAGACAACTTTCCCTCCGACGCCCAGGCCATCGTGACCGCCGCAGGCCTCGAGGCCGCTTACGCGGACCTGAAGATGAACCCGTGATCACTGGCCGGCCGCCGGCGCGGTCGGTCGCCGCTCTCTGGGAAGGACGATGAAAATCATGGAAAGCAATCAACGGCTCGATCTCGTCTCTCGCTCGCGACGTCCGTGGACGGCGTCGCTGTGTCTCCTGGCGCTGGCCGCCGCCTGTAGCTCCAGTTCGGGTGAATCCGGTGGCGACGCGTCGTCCAGCAGCGGCGGGGGCACCGCCTCGGGTGGGGCGCACGGCACCGGCGGCGCGATCGGCAGCGGCGGCACCGTCGGCAGCGGGGGGGCCGTCGGCAGCGGGGGAATCGCTGCCTCGGGAGGCGCGAAGGGGACGGGGGGCGCGATCGCCTCGGGCGGCGTGCAGGGGAGCGGCGGCGCGACGGGCGGCGCCAAGGGGACGGGAGGGGCGACCAGCACGGGCGGGGCGACCGGCTCGGGCGGCGTGTCGGGCGCGACGGGCGGCTCCGTGGCGGGAGGGGCCAGCGGCTCGGCCGGCAGGGCGGGGACGGGCGGCTCGGGCCGCGGCGGCGCCAGCGCGGGCACGGGCGGCGCGATGGGCACGGGCGGCGCGGCCGGCACCGCGGGGGGCATGATGAGCGCGGGTTGCGGCAAGACGTCGACCCTGACGTTCGGCATGGTGCCCGGCGAGAGCGCCAGCGCCAGCGCGTCGTCGGGGAACGGCGTCGGACACGGTGACGGCGGGTACGTCACGATCAACGACTCGAAGGCCGGCGGCAGCCGCGGCTTCGCGCTGAGGCTGCCCGACAACTACGACAAGAACAAACCCTACTGGTTGATCTTCGGCTTCCACTGGAACGGCGGCAGCGCCGCCCAGGTCGACAACGGCGGGACCAACGGCTACTGGTGGTCGTATTACGGCCTGCAACGCAAGTCGAACAACGGCGCGATCTTCGTCGCCCCTGACGGCCTGGGCGCGGGGTGGGCGAACACCGGCGGGCGCGACCTGGCGTTCGCCGACGACATGCTGAAGCTGATCCAGGACAACTACTGCGTCGACACCTCTCACATCATCACCTCCGGCTTCAGCTACGGCGGCGGGATGAGCTACGAGCTGGCCTGCGCGCGCGCCAAGGTGTTTCACGCCGCCGTCATCTACGAAGGCGGACAGCTGAGCGGTTGCGACGGCGGCGGCGATCCGATCGCGCTGTGGCAGACGGAGGGCCTGACCGACACCACCGTGAGCATGAGCCTGGCCACGCCCATCCGCGACAGGTTCGTGAAGAACAACGGCTGCACGGCGCAGAATCCGCCCCAGCCGCCCCAGCCACCGCCCTACCTGAGCACGGGCGGTCACATCTGCACCGACTACGCCGGCTGCTCGGCGGGGCATCCCGTGCGCTGGTGTGTCCATCAGTCGGGCCACGGCCCCGGCCCCGTCGACGGGACGTCCGATCTCTACAACTCGTGCGCCACCGCTCCCAAGACCTGCTCGACGTCGTGCCCGTGCACCTGGACGCCGGACGACGTCTGGTCCTGGCTGACGTCGTTCTGACGCCGCGCTGACGGCGCCGCGGGGACTCCTGGCCCCGGCCCTTCGAAATGCCCGATCCGATCAGGCGTGGTGCGCGTACTGGTCGGTACGAGGGGTCGGTCCATGTCCGAATCCAGGAAGGAATCCCGATGAAAAAGCGCACCACAGCACTGCTCGTTGCCGGAGGGCTGGTCATCTCCAGCGCCACGGTCTTGGCCTCCAGCC
>Ga0207695_10001317_pt1 | contig 42084 bp, 38 predicted proteins | sample KBSC54metaG_FD_184354 | JGI IMG/M metagenome (GOLD analysis project Ga0207695, IMG submission 184354) | Corn rhizosphere microbial communities from Kellogg Biological Station, Michigan, USA - KBS C5-4 metaG (SPAdes) (version 2) | ecosystem: Host-associated > Plants > Roots > Rhizosphere > Soil...
TCTCCGATGCCACGGCTGGCGCCGGTGACGATCGCTATTTTATTTTCGAGTAATTTCATGCGCCAAATATATGAACTCCTTATGAATCGCCCCCACTCCCGGCTGACCGCCCTGCTTATCGCTTTTGCCGCGGAAACCCTCTGCGTGACCTGGTGTCTGAAGCTGCCTGGCTGGGCGCCCTGGCTGTCTGTTCCCTATTTTGTCGCAGGTATTGTTATTTCTTTTCTGTTGCTGGGACTGCCGGGATTGAAGATCCCCCGGCTGAGGCTGGGAGAGAGAAAAGACCCGGTCACGATCTATCGCCTCGCCACCATCGGCCTGATGGGGGTGATCATCTATACCTGGTGCCGCGTCTGGTTCGAGGACTGGACGATCGATATTGCCAATGCCGATATGTTACCCGTCATAAAGGTGATGGGCGAACGCTTTCTCGCCGGACAGCACAGCCATATCTATGACCGGATACCCTGGATATGGAATGGCGTGCAGCCCATCTATCTCCCCGCCATGTGGCAGCCCTATGTGCCTTTTATCGCGATGGGTATCGATATGCGCTGGGTGACAGCCGCCTGTCTGCTGTTCTCCTTTGGGGTCTTCGTCGCGCTCTACCGTCCACAGGCCTACCGTTATCTGTCCTTTTTCCTGGCGGCGACCGCCTTTTTGCTGTTCTGGTGGATAGTGGCAGACAATACGGCGGGCATTATCAGCGTATCGGAGGAAGGGACCGTCATCGCTTATTATGTGTTGCTGGTCCTGGCCCTTGTCTCGGGCAAACCCTGGCTGACGGGGATCGCCGCCTCGCTGTGTATGCTTAGCCGTTATGCCTTTATCGGCTGGGTGCCGGCCTACCTGCTGTACCTGGTGCTCGAGCGGCGGTGGAGGTACCTGTTGTGGTTCGTTTTGACGGGCGCCGGCTGTTTCGTCCTCTTCTTTCTTATACCTGTGGGATGGGAGACTTTTTTGCGGCTGGCTTCCCTGCCCGGGGACTATGTCGCCTTTGCGGCCCGCGTATGGAAGGACAGCCCCGACGTCTTCAGCACTGCGCCCGGTTTTGCGTGGTTCTTTGGGCCGCGGGGTACTGGCTTTTTGCACCGGCTGCTGCTGACTGCGAGTTTTGGGGTGCCGATGTTGTTCATGGCATTCTGCTACCGGAGATGGCGCGGGGCCCGGCCGGCAAATCTGCCGGTGGCGATGCTGAAGCTGACGCTGGTAGTCTTTTATTGCTGTATAGACGTGCCGTATCTGTACCTTTTTTATACCTCGTCAATGGTGAGCCTGGTGGTGGTGACGCTTGCATTCCGCGGAGAGGCGGCCGCTACCCGAGAGTCGGCAGCAACGTCTTGATCTCGTCAATATATTTCCTGTCATTGGACAGCCGCGGCACCTTGTGCTGGCCGCCTAATTTCCCTTTGCTCTTCAGCCAGGCGGTGAAGACGCCTTTGTTCAGGGGATGAACTATCGGCAATCCCAGCGCGATATTCTTATGGCGCTTGGCTTCATAGTCGCTGTTGATGCTTTGCAGGGCCTTGTCCAGCTCTTCCACGAAGGCGGGCATATTACCCGGCTCCTGCTCGAACTCGATCATCCACTCGTGCGCGCCGCTGCCGCCTTCCGAGCTCAGATAGACAGGCGCCGCCGTATAGTCGTTCACTACCGCGCCCGTCTTCTCGCAGGCGATAGCGATAGCCTTGTCGGTATTGTCCACGATCACCTCTTCCCCGAAAGCGTTGATAAAATGTTTCAACCGGCCGCTGACCCTGATCCGGAAGGGATAGCGGCTTACGAACTGTATCGTGTCCCCCAGCAGATAGCGCCACAGGCCGCCGTTGGTGTTGACCACCAGGGCGTACTGACGACCCAGCTCGACGTCGGCCAGGCCGATGGTCTCGGGTTGTGGCTTGCCGTATTCTTCGACAGGCATGAACTCCATGAAGATGCCGTGGTCCAGGAAGAGGACCATGCCGGGGTCATGCGGATTGCCCTGCGCGGCAAAAAAGCCTTCGCTGGCATTGTACATGTCCAGGTAGTTGATGTCTTTTCCAATGAGCTTCCTGAACTGCTCCTGGTAGGGAGTGAATGCGACACCGCCGTGAATATAGAGCTCCAGCGAGGGCCATACTTCCGAGAGTGAGCGCTTGCCGGTGATCTCCAGTATCCGCCGTATCAGCACGAGCGTCCAGGTCGGGACGCCGGAGATGGAGGTGACATTCTCCGCAATGGTGTTCCGCGCCAGCCGTTCGATCTTGTCCTCCCATTCGTCCAGCAGGGCAATGCTCAGCTCGGGCGTCCGTATCCAGTGTCCCCAGAAGGGAGAGTTCTGGAGGAGCACGGCGCTGAGGTCGCCGTAGTGGACGTCCTCATTCACCTGGCTGATGGTATGGCTGCCGCCGATAACGAGGCCCTTGCCCGTCAACAGGTCGGACTCGGGGTTGAAGTTATAGTACATGGTCAGCACGTCCTTGGCGCCCTTGTAGTGGCAGTCCTGGAGGCTCTCTTCGCTGACGGGGATGAATTTGCTTTTGTCGCTGGTCGTGCCGCTGCTCTTGGCGAACCAGTTGATGGGCGTGTTCCAGAGTATATTCTGTTCGCCGTTCATGATCCGTTGGATATACGGCTTCAGGTCGTCGTATTCGTGGATGGGGACGGCGTTCTTGTATTCGCGGATCGAAAAGATCTTCGAGAAATTATATTTCCGGCCAAACTCCGTATACTGGGCGGAAGTCACCAGATGTTGCAAGACTTCCCTCTGCACAGCGATAGGGTTGTTCATCCATTGATCGATGCGCTCCTGACGTAATCTGGCAAGTCTTGATATGGCCGGGCTCAATAACTTCATGTTCACTGGCAAAATAACTAATCGGCGGGACATGGCGAAGAAAATCGACGTACCGGGCGCGGCGTCGCTGCCGCAGGGAATAAACTATCCGACAAAAAGAATAGGGAATTACATAATTTCCTGGAAGGCAGGGTTTTTGACGTAGAGAAGCAACTTTTCGAGCTTGCCCTTGTTGTCGGCGAGGTCGTTGTGGAATTTTTCCGAACTGTTCATTTTGCCGACCCCACCGGTTACCATACCGAGTGCGCCGCCGCCGAACCCGGAGCCACCGGAGGTATAGTCGCTGGCCTTCAATATCTTCAGGCCGGAAGCCACTTCAACCACTTTGGGCTGCTCGTGATCCTTCCCGTAAGTAAGCAGATGATCCCTTATTTCTGTAAAAAAGCGTGTATAGTCGTCAAAGTCGATGTCCAGCTGATCACTGCCCTTGTGCTCGCCTGCGGACCTCAGGATAGTATCGGTGTCCCGGATAAGATATTCCAGCGACTGGGCCAGCTTTTCCGGCTTGATCTCTTTGGGAGCGGAAGGCCATTTGTCCAGTCCCTGGCGGGCTTCTTCGTGGAGATAATCCTTTCTTTTGAGCTCGAAATTGCGGCCCAGGTAAAGCCGGCGGACCTGCTCGTCCTCGGCGAGATCTTCGGCAGTGCCGTGCTTGAATATCTTCCCGTCTATCAGTAAGTAAGCGCGGTCGCAGATGGAGAGGGTCTCGTTGACGTTGTGGTCAGTGATAAGAATGCCTATATTCCTGAACTTAAGCCGGGCTACCACGGTCTGGATGTCTTCCACTGCAATGGGGTCGACACCCGCAAAGGGCTCGTCGAGCAGGATGAATTTGGGGTCCACGGCAAGCGCCCTGGCGATCTCGGTCCGCCGCCGCTCGCCTCCGCTGAGGGAGTCCCCATTGTTCTTCCGTACGTGGTGGAGGTGAAATTCGTCGAGCAAGGCCTCGAGCTTCTCGCGTTGCTGTGCCTTGCTCAGCGTGGTCATCTCGAGCACGGCCCGGATATTGTCCTCGACGGACAGTTTCCGGAATACCGAGGCTTCCTGGGGGAGATAGCCGATACCCATCTGGGCCCGTTTGTACATTGGTAACCGGGTGATATTGACGTCATTGAGGAAGACGTCCCCGTCGTCAGGCTTGATGAGCCCTACCACCATGTAAAAGGTGGTCGTCTTTCCCGCCCCATTGGGTCCAAGCAAGCCTACGATCTCCCCCTGCTCAAGCTTAACTGAAACATGGTTTACCACAGTACGGTTGTGATAAGTTTTTACAAGATCCTGGGAATGAATGGTGAGGCTCAAATCAACTCAATTTGCCCGCAAATGTACGCTCCGGATGGCAAGCTACAAGCTTCTGCAGTAAATTTATAGGTGTTTTAAGACTTATCGATTATTTTGCGCCCTATGAAGGTCATCGATCATTTACAGCAAGCGAAAGGCACCCTTGTTTCTTTTGAAATTCTTCCTCCCCTGAAAGGCAAGACCATCAGCTCGATTTACGACCACCTGGACCCCCTGATGGAGTTCAAGCCCGCTTTTATCAATGTTACCTACCACAGGAGCGAAACGATGTTCAAGAAGAAGACCGATGGAACCTTTGAAAAGGTCGAGGTCCGCAAAAGACCCGGTACGGTTGGCATCTGCGCGGCCATCATGAACCATTACCGCGTGGACGCCGTTCCCCATCTTATCTGTGGCGGATTTGGCAAACGGGAGACAGAAGACGCCCTGATCGACCTCCATTTCCTCGGTGTTGATAACGTGTTGGTTCTCAGGGGAGATGCGGCGAAGAACGAGAGCTCCTTCGAACCCGAGCCCAATGGCCATCGCTATGCGATCGACCTGCTCAAGCAGGTGGTCTGCCTCAATCAGGGCGTTTACCTGGAAGAAGACATCAAGAACGGCGGGAAGACCAATTTCTGCATCGGCGTAGCGGGCTACCCCGAGAAGCATTTCGAAGCTCCCAACCTCGAGACCGACCTGATGTATCTCAAACAAAAAGTAGAAGCAGGCGCCGAATACATCACCACCCAGATGTTCTTCGACAACCAGAAATATTTTGATTTTGTAAAGACCTGCCGCGAAAATGGGATCAATGTGCCCGTTGTCCCGGGTCTGAAGCCCATCACGAATAAGAAGCAGCTCAGCATGCTTCCGAAGGTATTCCATGTGGACCTCCCCACCGAGCTCTCGAACGCGATCCTCAAGTGCAAGACCGACGCGGAAGTTGAAGTGGTCGGTACCGAATGGCTGATCCACCAGAGCCGCGAGCTGAAGGCAGCAGGTGTACCCGTGCTGCACTACTATACGCTGGGTAAGCCGAAGGTTATCGAAACCGCGGTCAGGGCAGTGTTCTAACTACCTGCTCATCCACCTTTACAGGGTATTTCTTTTTTAACGCGGTCACCCACTGGTCTTCCAGCCAGGTCTGGTAGTCGTTGATGACGAATCCGCGTGCATCCCTGTAGTTACGGGGTGAGCGATCACGGTAGGCATTCAGGATATATGCAAATGCCACTGTATTATCCGCTTTATTGGTGACAAAGGAAGTGAAGGTTCCGGGACTGACGGATGCGCTGCCTGCGCCGCTGCCCGCCACACCGGGTATCTGGGCCAGTTCATAACGGCCGCTGTCTGCCTGCACGGAGACACCCGCGCTGTCTGCCCACTGCCGCCAGTTGTAGACGCCGCGCGCCTGCAGCTTGGTCTTCAGGTCTTCCGCCATCTGCTGATTGGCGCAGGTGAACAGCAGGGCATCGGCGCTGCTCTCCCACCAGTATTTATTCTTGTGCGATTCATAGTAGTTGCGCAGCCCCGCACTGTCGGTGGAGGCCTTGTCCCATATCTTCCGCTGCATGATCTCGAACAGCAGGTTCCCTTCCTTGAACTCCGTCAGCTGAAAGGCAAAGTCCTTATTATAATCTTCGAGGTGGTTGCGATAGTAGTCCATGGCGACGCGCTCTACCCAGCGACCGAAAAGGTCTCTGTTCGACTGTTGTCCCGCAGCCCTCGGGCCCCTGACCGAACGCACGTAGTCCAGCCACTCCTTTAGGGAATATGACCGGCGGGAAAAGGAAAGCAGCACGGTGTTGAAGTTGAGGCTCCCATAGGAGCTATAACCCGCGTTTCGCATAGCGCTGTCCGTAAAGGCCGAGAGGTCTGTCTCCGAAACTGGAGAGCGCTGCATCTCCGTCTGCTGATATATCCTCGCATACAGCGCTTTCCTGGAAACTTCTATCCGTGGATCGTTGAGGACCTGCTGTCTCAGGCTGGCAATGGCCTCTTCGTCGAACGCTGCCGGAAAGGGCTTCCTGGCGATCAGCTTGAGGATATGGTAGCCATAGTCGCTGAGGAAGGGTCTGCTGATGGCGCCCTCTCTTTCGAGCGAGAATGCCATTGCTTCAAATGTGGAGTCATAGTGACCGACGCCGAATTCGGGTAGCTCGCCGCCCAGCTGGTAGGAGAGGTTGTCGCCGCTGTTGTTCTTAGCCAGCGTTGCAAAATCGGCCCCTTTCTGGAGGAGGGCATACAGGGAGTCAGCCCGGTGGCGGGTCGCGGCTCTTATAGCATCTGTGGTTCCCGGCGGGAAAGACACCAGTATCTGGGCGATCCTCATCCGGCCAAGCGCTTTTCTCTCGCCGTCGTTCTTGAAGATATGATAGCCGCCCTTGCTGCGGAAGGGTTTGGAATACTGGCCCGCCGGCGTCGAATAGGCCAGGTTCTCCAGCACATACGGCAGCGTAAAGACGGTTATATAGCCAAGGTCCCCTCCATTGCTCTTCGCCGATGGGTCTTCCGAGTAAGTCTTCGCGACCTCGCTGAATTTCTTTCCCCGCCGCAGGTCGCCATAGGCGAGCATTGCCTTTTCATAGGCTCTGGCGGTGTCGAGTACCGACGGGTCTTTAGGCAGGGCAATATAGATATGGGCGATTCGGACGTCTTTCTGTCCGCGGGTGAATGCTTCTTTTACGAGCCGGTCGAGGCTGGTCTCGTCTTTCAGATAGTTCTCCGACACCTGCGTCCGGAAGCTCTGCAGCTCGTTGCGCTGGCCGGGCAGCGTGTCCAGCTGTGCATCGTAGGCGGCGCGGACCTTTAGCTTATAGCGGATATAGAGCTCGAGGTAGTCCCGGTAGGCCTTGTCGGAAGGCTTGTTGCCGTTGTTGTTCTTGTTGTAGGCCTTCAGGAACTCGTCCTTGCTGACACCTGAGCCATCGACGGTAAAAAGAGGCTGCGCCGTCGCACAGAATAGGAGGGTTGTGAAAACAGGAGTAAGGAAACCTCTCAAAAAAAAGTTCATTCTCACTGGTAAGCTCATAATCAATTGGATTTTGCGTGCTGCATTTTCAGGTTTATGACTTCGTCCAGCTGCTGATAGGAAAGTTTTTTGGCTATGATTCGTTTGTCTTTGTCTACCAGGTAAAGGATGGGGGTTTGATACACGTCGTACAGCTGGCGGAAGCCAGGTTGTCCCGATTTCTCCGTCGCGTCCTGGTGCTCTTTGGTCTCATAAACGTGTATCCAGTCCTTTAAATTGTGATCTTTAATGAATTGCGTCCAGGCCTCCTTGCCTCCGTCGACCATCACCCCGTATAGTTTTATTCCTTCGCGCTTCCATTTTGCCTCAAATATAGAGTCCAGCTTCGGGACTGTCTCCTTACAATGGCTGCAGGTAGCGTCCCAGAAACAAATGACGATAAAAGGAGCCTGAACGTCGTATAGCGGCATGGGTTTCCCCATGCTGTCAACCATCTCCAGGTTGGCCGCGGGCTGGCCGATCAGGTTGGCCATCAGGCTATAAGCCCGGTTATTCAGGAATGTCCGGTATTTTTCCGTAAAGAACTCCGTCTGTCCGGTATTGATGTATTTCTCGAACAGGTGCACAAAAACGGCGTCCTGGCCCATGTATTCCGGGTTGACGTATTTCTGCACGAAATAGACCATGAGGTACTGGAACATGGGTTTGCTCACCCGGGCCTGCAGCAGCATCATATCCGCCTCCCGCTCGATAGAGTCGGCTTCCGGCGGCACGAGGTCGTGGAAGTATTTGTCCAGCTTGGGCTCGAATATCGGGGTCCGCGTCAGCCGTTCGTCGGTGAACGATATACCGTCCCAGTAGTGGGATTTGAAATAGCGGTAGGCATAATTGCTGTCATATTTACCCCCCGGCTGTTTGGCCGCCGGAGGCACCACGGGCTCCTTCAGCAGGTGGAAAAGCGTGGTCAGCAGGGAATTCGGGTATTTGGCGGAAAGCTGCTCCCGGTAGTTCTGGATATCCAGGTTCAACGCCTTCATCTTGTCTTTCAGCCTGGTTGAGTCAGCTTTGGTGTGGGCGCCGGCCAGGTCCTTCTGGGCAGCCATGATCTCCTTGCCCTTTTCGGCGGTATAGCGGGTATACTCCTGGAAGACGATATTTCCCGGTGACCCGGTGAAGACGACGCTCCCCGGAAGGTTGGCTGTATCGGCGGCAATGGCAAAATGCTGCGTGTTGTCGATCAGCAGCTCGAACAGGATCGTCCGGCGGGGACTGACGACAAAATAGACCCCTCCCGGAAGGGTGTCCTTGCCGCTGAATACCCCTTCGCCACTGGCGTTGAGCTCGGTAGAATCGGCCAGGGCCTTGATCTTTCCATAATAATAACCCAGGTATACTTTTCCTTCTGTATAAGGCTTGAGATGAAGGCGGATGGAATGGCCGGCCTGTGAATAGGCTTGCAGCAGACACAGGCAGGCTGCCAGGGACAATAGGATTTTATTCATACTCGCGTAAATTTAGCCATAGATTTGCAGCTGTGAGAAAAAAAAACATAGTTCTATCAAAAGTCCTGGTAGAGGATTACGCGGCGGAAGGTAAATCGCTTGCAAGAGTGGATGGTAAGGTGATATTCATCGAAAATGCCATACCCGGAGACGTCGTAGATGTTAAACTTTCCAAAAATAAAAAGGACTGGGCCGAGGGTTTTGTTACCGCCGTACACCAGTTTTCGCCCGACCGGGTAGAACCTTTTTGCTCCCATTTCGGGGTTTGTGGCGGCTGCCGCTGGCAGATGCTGCCCTACTCCCGCCAGCTCCAGTACAAGCAACAGCAGGTGGAGGACGTCCTGACCCGGATCGGAAAAGTGACTCTGCCATCGATCAGCCCGATACTCGGCGCGGAGGACTCGAAATACTACCGGAATAAGATGGAGTACACCTTTTCCAGCAGACGCTTCCTGCTGCCCGGGGAGCTCCATGACCCCAATGTCACCGCTCAGCAGAATGTGGCGGGATTCCACGCCAAAGGTCTTTTTGACAAGGTGGTAGACATCGATACCTGCTATCTGCAGGAAGAGCCGACCAATCTGCTGCGAAAGGCGGTACGGGATTTCGGGCTGGAGAACGGGCTCTCTTTTTATGATATCAAGGCGCACCAGGGCTGGCTCCGCAACCTGCAGCTGCGCATATGCACCACAGGCGAGGTGATGGCAAACCTGGTCATCGGCTATGAGGACGAAGAGACGACCCGCAAATTGGCCGATCATTTGCTGCAACAATTCCCCGGACTGACCACACTCTTATACACGGTGAATGCCAAATGGAACGACAGCATTTCTGATCTGTCGCCAAAGGTCCTCCACGGAAAAGGTTATGTGATCGAGCAACTGGAAGATTTTAGCTTCAAGATCGGGCCAAAGTCGTTCTTCCAGACCAATACCCGGCAGGGAGAAAGGCTCTATCAGGTAACCCGGGATCTTGCTGAGCTGACGGGACGGGAGACGGTCTATGACCTGTACTGCGGCACCGGCAGCATCGGCATCTTCGTGAGCCGTCAGGCCGCACGCATCGTGGGAGTGGAGGTGATCGCCGAAGCCATCGAAGACGCCAGGGAGAACGCTATGTTGAATCAGATTAGTCACGCGTCGTTCTTCGCAGGCGACGTCGTTGACATCTGTACGGACGGGTTTTTTATGGAGCATGGCAAGCCCGACGTCATCATCACCGATCCGCCCCGGGCCGGCATGCACGAAGGACTGGTGAACAAGATCCTGGAAATAGCCGCGCCGACGGTTGTCTATGTCAGCTGTAATCCGGCAACCCAGGCCCGCGACCTTCGTCTGCTCGACGCCAAATACGCCGTGACGAGGGTGCAGCCGGTGGATATGTTTCCGCATACCCATCATATTGAGAATATCGTGCAGCTAAAGCTTAGGAAAATAGAGTAACCGCGAAAAGCGTTATTTTTGGAAGAGTTAAAGACTTATAATAGGAATAATTTATGTATGGATTTCGAATACCGCCGGTAATCAAGAATCTGATAATTATCAATATACTGATCTATCTGGCCCAGTATACCATGGGCGCGGCCTGGGACGCGCGGCTGACCGAGCTCTTTGGGCTCCACGACGTGCACTCGCAGTACTTCCGCATCCACCAGCTGATCACCTACGCCTTCCTGCACGGCAACTGGCCGCACGTGCTCTACAATATGCTGTTCCTTTGGCTGTTCGGCTCTTCGCTGGAGAACCACTGGGGTCCCAAACGTTTCCTGACCTTTTACATGGTCAGCGCGATCGGCGCTGCGGTCGTCCACCTCGCCGTACTGTATACGGAAACGAACTCGATCATGCATTCGCTCTATCAGTATAGCCCTGAAGACCAGCAAGAGCTGATTGCGCGTGTCAACCTGATGGCTACCGTCGGGGCTTCGGGCGCTGTCTTCGGATGCATGGCCGCCATGGGCTGGCTCTTCCCCAATCAGCATCTCATGATCTATGGCCTCTTCCCGCTAAAGGTCAAATGGTTCGTCCTCATCTATGCCGCGGGCGAGCTCTTCTCCGGCATCCACACGACCGCCGGCGATAATGTGGCCCACTGGGCCCACCTCGGAGGAGGCCTGGTGGGCTTGTTGCTGGTCCTGTACTGGAATAGGACAGACCGGCGAAATTTTTACTAAACTCTTATAGGTGATGAACTGTTAAGAAAGTAACTTCACAAGTATAATCATTATGCGTGTAATGGAAGATAACTATCGCAAGAGGATGGGGTTGGGACAGGATGGAAATGCGCTCGTTCAGCTGGTGGTGATCAACGCGGTGCTGTTCGCTATCCTGCAGTTCATTTCCGTTATTTACTCCCTGAACACCATTCCTGTTACCCGTTTTAATGCAAATATCCGCGACTGGTTCTATCTTCCGGCTACCTTCGACAAGCTTTCGTCCCGTCCCTGGACCATCGTTACTTATATGTTCTCGGACCTTTCTGTATGGCGTTTCATCGGCAATATGTTCTGGCTTTGGGGTTTTGGCTATATCCTGCAGGACCTGACCGGGAACCGCAAGCTGATCCCGATCTATTTTTATGGGGGAGTCGCCGGCGGCCTCCTGTTCATGCTGGCCCATACCATACTGCCCGGACTGCGCGCCGAAGCCATTGCGTCCCAGGCGCCAGGCGCCGGTGATCTTATCGTGCTGGGCGGAGCCAGCTCGGCAGTCATGGCCGTCGCCGTCGCTACCACGACCGTCGCCCCCGATTACCGCATTTTTCCGATGATCAACGGGGGGATCCCACTGTGGATCCTGACAGTCGTCTTTGTCCTGATCGACATTGCCAGCATCCCCCGCGCCGACACCGGGGGCTATGTCGCCAGCCTGTCAGGGGCAGGCGCCGGCTGGCTGTTCATCTTTTTCCTTCGCAGGGGATATGACGGCAGCTTGTGGATAAATCGTCTGTTCGACTGGTTCAACGACCTGTTCAATCCCAACAAGAAGAAAAGGGTCCGGTCCCCAAAGGACGAGTTCTATTATAAAGTTTCCGGCACCCAGCCCTTCAAGAAAATACCCAATGTCACCCAGCAACGGATCGACGAGATACTCGACAAGATCAACCAGCAGGGATACCGCTTCCTGACCGACGAGGAAAAAGAGATCCTTAAAAGGGCCGCAGACGAAGAAGATTTGTAACTTAGGGTAAGTCATGGCGAACCTTGGAAAATTAACCCGACGGGTATTTATCGCACTGAACATAATTGCCATTGTCCTTTTTCTGCTGGCATGCGCCAATCCTTATCTGCATCCCGGGAAATGGTGGTTTGTCGCTTTGCTGGGACTTATTTTTCCCCTGCTGCTGGTAGTGATCGGCGGCTTTTTTATTGTCGGCCTCTTCCTCCCATCCTACAGGCCCTGGTCGCTGGCCTCTCTTATCACCCTGATCATCGGCTGGTCGAGCATACACAGTTTCCTGGCACTGCATCCGGGTAAAAAGTTCGAAATAAAGAAGGATCCGGCTTCCCTGCGGCTGATGACGTGGAATATCCGCAGCTTTGACGAGACGATCACCAAAAAAAGGGGCGCCAACGGTCACAAGGCGAAGATGCTGTCCTTTATCGACAGCCTGCAGCCCGACGTCCTCTGTCTCCAGGAATTCTACCAGTCCGGTCCCCCCGGCAATCCGTTCTCCAATATTGCCCTTATCCGGGACCGTCTCCATATGCCCTATTTCTACTTCTCCCGGGACTATATCCGGGCAGACAGGATGTACGAACAGGGCGTTATCATCTTCTCCCGTTATCCTATCGTCGACTCTTCGATGCTGCGCTATTCCCGGCCCGACGGCATCCGGGCCACGGAGAGCCTTCTCGCGACAGACATCAAGGTCGGGGATGATACGGTGAGAGTCTATACCACCCACCTGCAGTCCGTCCTCTTCCGCAGCAAGGACTTTCATGATATCGAGATCATCAAGAACGTTGACGACAGCATCCTTTCGGCCACCAAATCGATCACCAAGAAGCTCCGATATGCCTTCCGCCACCGGGGCGACCAGGCCGAACAGGTGCGCAGTGAGCTGGACAAATCTCCTCTTCCCGGGCTGATCTGCGGGGACTTCAACGACGTTCCCAATTCCTACGCCTATCATACGATCCGGGGCGACTGGCAGGACGCCTTCCTGAAGAAGGGCTTTGGCATCGGCCGCACCTATGTCCATATCTCGCCAACCCTCCGGATCGACTATGTGCTGACCAATAGTGGTTTTGAGGTGCAGCAGTGCGCCCGGTTCGTGACGCCATGGTCGGATCACCATCCGGTAGTGGCAGACCTGCGGATCGTCCGCAGCCAGGCCGCGGGGCGTGTAAAATAGAAAATTGTATCTTCGGGGCCGTATGAGCGTATTAAGAGTCCATAATTCATATACCAGACAAAAAGAAGAATTCGTCCCTATCACACCCGGTCATGTGGGTATGTATGTGTGCGGCCCCACGGTCAGCGGAGAAAGCCACCTGGGACACGCGCGTCCTTTTATCACCTTTGATTTCATCTACCGGTACCTGCTCCATCTGGGGTATAAGGTGAGGTACGTCCGCAATATCACCGACGCCGGCCACTTCGAGGAAGAGGGGCGCGAAGCCGAAGACAAGATCGCCAAAAAGGCCGTCGTGGAAAAGCTCGAACCGATGGAGCTGGTGCAGAAATACACCAACCTCTTCCACTGGGCGATGCACCAGTTCAATAATCTCGATCCCAGCATCGAGCCTACGGCTACAGGGCATATCGTCGAGCAGATCGGCATGATCGAAAAGATCATCGAGGAAGGATACGCCTATGAAGTGAATGGCTCCGTCTATTTCGATGTGAAAAAATACGCCGCGCACTATCCCTATGGGAAATTAAGCGGCAGGATCCTCGACGACCTGCTCGAGACCACCCGCGACCTGGAAGGCCAGGAGGAGAAGCGCAACCGCCAGGACTTCGCCTTGTGGAAGGTGGCTCCGCCCGAGCATATCATGCGCTGGAAAAGCCCCTGGGGCGAAGGCTTCCCCGGCTGGCATATCGAGTGCTCTGCGATGAGCACTAAATATCTCGGCACGGAGTTCGATATTCACGGCGGGGGGATGGACCTGCAGTTCCCCCACCACGAGAGCGAGATCGCCCAGAGCACCATCTGCAACAAGCACGTCCCTGCCCGTTATTGGCTGCACAATAACATGATCACCATCAACGGGAAGAAGATGGGCAAGAGCTATAACAACCAGATCCGGCTGACGGAGATGTTCTCGGGGAATCACCCCCTTCTGCAGCAGGCTTATTCGCCGATGACCATCCGGTTTTTTATTCTTCAGACCCACTACCGCAGCACGCTCGACTTCAGCAATGAAGCCCTGCAGGCCGCGGAAAAAGGCCTTCGACGTCTATGGGAAGCCTATGACCTCCTGAAGAAGATGGACGCCGGCGAAAACGCCGGCAGGGCGATCCCGGGCAGTGACGAGCTCGCCGACGCCAATCCATCGACCGCTTCTGACCCGGCCCTCGACGACCAGGTGAGAAAGCAGCTCCAGGGTCTCGACGAATTTATGAGTGACGATTTCAACACCGCCAAGGTGCTGGCCAATATCTTCGAGCTGGTTCCCGTCATCAATTCGCTGAAAGGCGGCCAGATCCGCCGCGACGCGATCAGTCCCGCCACGCTGCGGATGATGAAGACCTACTTTACGGACTACCTTGAAAATATTCTTGGCCTGAGGGGAGAGACTGCCGGCGATGACCACAAGCTGACGGGTGTGGTCGATCTGCTGATCGACATCCGCCGCGATGCCCGCAGCCGGAAGGACTACGCGACCTCGGACAAGATCCGCAATCAGCTGCTGCAGCTGGGGATCGTTTTGAAGGATGAGAAAGATGGGGGAGTGAGCTATACGTTTGCCTAAGTTTTCAAAAATATCTGACATGGAATACCTCCTCCACCTGGCAAAGGACAAGCGACTGAAGAAGCTCATCGATGGACACCAGCCCCTTACCGTTGAAAGACGCAAGGATGTTCTTTTTTACCTGGTAGCGTCGATCATGAGCCAGCAGCTGTCTACAAAGGTGGCGGATTCCATCAAACAGAAATTCCTTACTCTTTACGACGGGAGGATACCGTCGCCGCAGGAGATACTGGACACTCCGCCGGAGACACTCCGCTCGATCGGCTTATCCAATGCCAAGGTCAGCTATGTGCAGAATGTGGCGCGCTTCGCGATTGAAAAGGGACTCGACCCGGATGTCCTTCACGAAATGGACAATGAGGAGGTCATTGCGTATCTCACCGAAATAAAAGGAGTGGGGCGGTGGACAGTGGAGATGCTGTTGATGTTTGCCCTGGGGCGCGAAGACGTTTTTGCTATCGATGACTGGGGCATACAGAATGCGATGCTTCATATCTATCAGCTGGACCGGACGGACAAAAAAGCGTTCCGCGAAGCCCTGTTGACGATCTCGCAGAAATGGAGTCCCTATCGCACGTATGCGTGTATGCATCTGTGGAGATGGAAAGACAATAGCCCGTTGGTGAAGACGCCAGCGAAGAAGGCTGCTCCGAAGAAGAAAGTCGCTGCGAAGAAAATCGCTCCTAAGAAAGGTACCGCTACGAAGAAGAAAGCCCCTGTCGTGAAGCCCCGGGCTAAAAAACGATCCACCAGCCGGAAGAAAAAATAGCCTCCAAAATTTGACCGACAAAAAATTCGATTTCACCGAATTTGAATAGACGCCCGCGTTCCCTCTCTCGTATCACTCTATAATCAATCGTTAATCTTTAAAATTATAGTTGTGAGAAAATTGAAGATCCTTACGCTACTGGGACTTGTAGCTGGCACCATTTTTATGTCGGTCGGCTGTTCTAAAAGTAATAACAACAGCAGCAGCAACAAAGACAGCGTCTTGTATTCCGCGTGGCAGTCATTCAACATGAAGTATGAAGGACTGGACAATAACAACGATTCGGTCTATGATCAGACAGTAACTGCAAGCTCGATCACGCAAAGCATATTGGATAAAGGAAGCGTCGTCGTATACATCGCCGACGGATCGGGTGACTATGCCAACGCTGCGGATGCCGGATTCTCTGTTACGTTTGGTCTGGGCCAGATCTATATCTCTACCTATAGCGCGATCCCTTCCGGCTGGACCTTCCGCTATGTCGTCATTCCCGGAAATATATCTGTCACCAGCCAGGGTTCGGTCAGGACTTATACCCCCAACCAACTAAAAGCAATGACATACGATGAGGCTTCGGGCATCCTTGGTATAAATAATAAACCGACCCTTTAAGGGTCGGTTCTCAAAACAAGTTATTTTACTTCCTTTACTTCTACGTCCTCAATCAGACGGCTATTTGCATCGACCTCGAAACGCTGTACGGTGTTGTCAGCAAGGTTGCGGATGATAAAGGTCAGCCTGCCGAACTCTTCGGGCTGGGCCAGCTTGAACTTCCTATTAAATTGCTTGTCGGAATAATGGCTCTGGAACAGCTGATCGCCGTTGGCATCCAGTATTATTACGCTAAACCGGCTGTTGGAAATATTGTTATAAATGACGTTGAACAGGTACCCCCCGTTGTTGTCGGCGATATATTTTACATCGGCAGTATTAGCGCTCGCGGTGCCGGTCGTACCCTTATTTCCTTCATTGCCGTTGTTTGCGCGGCTCACGAGGCCTGTACCGGCCAGCGTAAGCGTGAACAGAGAGAATACAGCTACTTTGCGGATGTTTGCGATTGCAGATTTCATAAAATGAGTTTTTAAAAGTTATTTAATTATTGAGTGGCGCACCTGGCAGCCTTTTCGTTTTAGAACTTCCGGACCGACACCTCCTGCGTCACCCGGCTGCTGACATTCACTTCAAAAGTTTTAACCACGTCGGCGTCCCTGCCGTTACGAATGATGAAAACGAGGCGGTCCTTGTCAGCCCTGGGCAGGCGGAACTGTTTGTAAAAAGCTTTATCGGAGAATAAGTTCTGGTATAGCTGCGTGCCGTCCTGGTCTTTTACGATGACCTGGAACTTGTTGCCGTCGGGATTGGCATAAGAGACATTGAAAACGATCATGTCTTCCTGCAGACCAAGATATTTTACAGTAGCATTCTCGGATTGACCAGCCCCGGTGGCGGTCGATTGGGCAGACATTGTTGAAGCAGCCAGAACAAAACAAACTCCGAACAGGATCTTGCCAAAAACAGCGGTGGATAGCGACTTCATATAATGGGTTTTTAATGACTGTTAGGATATGGGGCAACCCGTTGTGACAAGAATCGCTGTGGCAGCAAGCGGAGATGGGCAGGTGCAATCGAATGGGGAATGAGGGCGGTCGGTGCAATTGGGGAGACAGCAATCGGGGGGATGACAAGCCGATCAGCGGCAAACAGTCGGAGAAAAGATGCTAACTAATAAAATTGAGAGGCTGGAGTCAATCGCCGGCAACAATCGAATGGCAGGCTGATAGAGGAGAGATATATTTACAAGAGCAAATATATGTCCAAAATTCATTAATTGCAATAGTTCAATATGAAAAAAACGTTAAGTCCAATATATTTTATCTATCCTAATGTATAACGGAGTGAACTTTGGCTTACACTGTTGCGCCGGGACCCGGAACCGGATCCTCATTTAATATCTTCCAAAGAAGATCCTTCAGTTCGACCAATCCCTGCTGCGTGACCGAAGAGATAAAAAGGTGGGGAATGCTGGCAGGCAGCTCTTTGGCGATCTCCGCCTTTAGCTCATTATCCAGCATATCGCTCTTGCTGATAGCGATCACGAACCGTTTGTGCAACAGCTCAGGGTTATACTTCTCCAGCTCATTCACGAGTATCTTGAACTCCTCCGCGTGGTTGTTGCTATCCGCCGGGATCATGAAGAGCAGAACGGGATTCCGTTCGATATGCCTTAGGAAACGGTGGCCCAGCCCTTTTCCTTCCGCCGCCCCCTCGATGATACCCGGAAGGTCAGCCATACAGAATGAAAGGCCGTCACGGTATCCGACCATCCCCAGCTGGGGGGTCAGGGTCGTAAAAGCGTAGTCCGCAATTTTCGGTTTGGCGGCCGTGATCACGGAAAGCAGGGTAGACTTGCCGGCATTGGGAAAGCCTACCAGTCCGACGTCTGCCAAAACTTTCAGTTCCAGCACTTTCCATCCTTCTACACCGGGAAGGCCCGGCTGGGCGTGCTCGGGCGCCTGGTTGGTGGGGGTCGCAAAATTGGCGTTGCCGAGACCACCCCGGCCGCCCTTTAACCAAATGATCTCCTGGCCGTCTTCCAGGATCTCCGCTTCTACTTTGCCGGTCTCTTCGTCCCTGGCCACTGTGCCGAGGGGAACCTCGATAAAGATATCCTTGCCATAGCGGCCGGTGCAGTTGTTGCCGCTGCCCGCTTCGCCGTTCTCCGCCAGGACGTTCTTGTAATAGCGCAGGTGCAGCAGGGTCCACAAATGTTTGCTTCCCTTGAGGATGATATGGCCGCCCCGGCCGCCGTCACCGCCGTCCGGACCCGCCATGGCGCTGAACTTGGTGCGCATAAAATGCTTGCTACCAGCACCTCCGTGCCCGCTTCTGCAAAATATCCTGATCTGGTCGACAAAGTTTGATTTCTCCACTACATCTCAATTTATCTCGAAACACAATGATTTTAATAGGTCTCGTTGAATCCGGTTTCCGGATTTGGCCTGCAAAGATACTTCTTTTCAAACGCCGAAAGCCGCTTTATCCGAGGGCCGCCGCTTTACCCCTGGCCCCGGATGGTCATATCATTCAGTCGACAGCTTGGGAAATAGCGTTCCTCCATATATTTCTTTTAGCGACAGCCGGGTACCCGTTGTTTCGAGCAGAAGGTCTTCGTCCAGACTGCTGATCTTCCGCGATTGCCACAACCCCTCTGCGTTCTTAATGAATTGCTCTACCATCACCATTTTGGAATCGACCAGAATGTATTCTTTGAAAGTATGCAGTGTCTTGTACAAATCAAACTTCGTCTCCCGGTCGTAATCCCTTGTGGAAGGCGATAGCACTTCAAACAATACCGTAGGATTTATTAGGTGATACTGGTCGTTTTGCCAGAATTGCGGTTCTCCGCACACGATCAATGCATCAGGATAGGTAAATAACTCCTCCTCCTCGACCAGGATTCGCATGTCACTGCCAAGTACTCTACAAGAGCCACCATAAAGTTTTCCTCCCAAAATGCCGATGAGGTTACCAGAAATGACGTTGTGGTCATACTTTGCAGAAGCCATGGCGAAAATCTCACCTCTATAATATTCGTGCTTCACAGGTGAGCTCTCTTCCACCATGAAATATTCCTCAAGCGTATACCTGCGTCTTCCATATTGCACCCGGGACTCCTCAGCAATAACACCCTCATTCTCCTTCCACGGCCGGTAGTTATACCCCGTCCTCTCCGGCGCCGCAAAATCCTCGTGCCGCGAAACATTTTGCTCCCCTTCTTCCACCGGCCTCCAATACTTCCTCATCTCCTCCGGCAGAGCCTGATAGATAGCCGTTCCCTCCGTCTTCCACTGGAGCATCTGATCCGTGACGCCTTTCACAACCTTCCCCGGATTACCAACCACCACGCTTCTGGAAGGTATCTTTTCCCCTTCTTTTACGAAACTCATCGCTCCGATGATACACTCGTCGCCGATCTCGGCATTGTCCATGATTACGCTGTTCATCCCGATCAGGCAGTTGCGTCCGATTTGCGCGCCATGCACGATCGCCCCATGTCCGATATGCGCGCCTTCCTTCAGTCGGACCACCACTCCCGGGAACATATGGATCGTGCAATTTTCCTGGACGTTGCAGCCGTCCTCTATGACGATACCGCCCCAGTCGCCACGGATAGCAGCGCCGGGACCGATATAAACATTCCTGCCAATGGTGACATTCCCGGTGACGGCCGCCTGGGGATGCACGAACGCAGAAGGGTCTACCGAGGGCCGGTGTCCTTTAAATTCGTACAGCATGAATTTTCGAATTTGATTTTGAGAGACTCATTCTCCCATATACGCCGGCGGCCTTTTCTCCAGGAAGGCCTTCACACCCTCTGCGTAGTCTTTTGTGAGCGAAGCCTTCTGCTGCAGCTCGTCCTCCAACAAAAGCTGTGCCTCCAGTGAATTTACCGCAGAATAATTAAAAGCATGTTTTGTATAGGCCAATGCTTTCGTTGGTGCGCCTGATAAAGTTACTACAATACCCCTGGAAATTTCCAAAAACTTTTCGTCTTCAACTGACTTATAGACCATCCCCATCTTCTCCGCTTCCTCCGCGCCGATCCTGTCTCCCATCATCGCGATCCCCATCGCCTTCTGCCAGCCCACGAGCCGTGGCAGGAACCAGGTTCCGCCACTATCGGGTATCAGCCCGATCTTTGAAAAAGCCTGTATAAAGCTCGCCGAACGCGCCGCGACGACGAGGTCGCAGCTCAATGCAATATTGGCGCCTGCTCCGGCAGCCACGCCATTTACTGCCGCGACCACCGGCTTTGGGAGATGGCGTATCCGCGTAATAATGGGATTGTACTGCTCGCTAAGTATCTTATCCATGCCCGGCGCATCAGGGGCAACGATCTCGGCGAGATCCTGTCCTGCTGAGAAGGCTTTGCCCGCGCCCGTCAGATAAACGGCCCTCACCTCGTGCAGACTCGCACATTCGTCCAGCCTGTTCTGCAGCAGAAGGGCCATTTCCCGGGTGAACGAATTCAGTTTATCCGGTCTGTTCAGTGTAATAAAGGCGACCCGGTCCTTGATCTCGAATAAAATGGATGACATATGATCAGTGACATTTGAAATAATCGAAAGGTTCACCACAGTCCTCACAACGGTACAACGATTTGCACGCTGTACTGCCGAATTGGCTGATCAGTGTGGTGTGATAGGAATTGCAATGCGGACAGGCTACCGCCTCTTCCCGGACGAAGAGACCCGGATGGCAGACCTGCTGCAAGGGCAGGGGAGGAGCGATGCCATAAGCCCTTAGCTTGTCCTTTCCCTTCTCGCTCATCCATTCTGTCGTCCAGGCGGGTGACAGCACCGTCGTCAGCCTGACGTCCTGGTAGCCGTTGCTCAGCAGCACCATCCGGATATTCATCCGGATCGCATCCATGGCGGGACAGCCACTATAGGTCGGGGTTAGGACGATCTCGGCTCCGCCGGACCACGTCTCCCTCACTTCCCGGATAATTCCGAGGTCGACAACGGACAGCACGGGTACCTCCGGATCATTGACCTGTTCTAAAAGGGACCATATTCTTTTCGTATCTACCATTCGTTGTCCGGATATGCTCTTTGTAAGAATTGCATCTCTGCCAGCAGGTAGCCCAGATGCTCGGTATGTTTTCCTTCCTTGCCCCCTGTCTGCTGCCACCCCCGAGCAGGCTCCGTCAGCCCTGCCTGGCGGAATACATCCGCCACCCGCTGCTCCCACAAAGGCTGCAGCGCCACAAGGTCTACGGCTATTCCTTCCGCAACCAGCGTCTTCTCATAAGATGAAGGCGTGAATAGTTCGCCCGTCAGCCGCCATAGCTGGTCCAGCGCGTCGTTCATACGACGGTGGCTCTCCTCTGTACCATCTCCCAGCCGGATCACCCACTCGCTGCTCCAGCGCAGATGGTAGCTGACCTCCTTGACCGATTTTTCGGCGATGGCAGCGAGCTCCCTGTCTTTTCTTTCCGCCAGCTGCTGGTAGAAAAAATATTGATACGCGCTGAAGAAGAACTGGCGCAAGATCGTTTTACCCCAGTCTCCGTTGTTCTGTTCTACGAGGAGGCAGTTCTTAAAGTCCCAGCCATCGCGGTGATAGGCAAGACTGTCTTCGGTGGCCTCGCGGGCTCCCGGCGCCAGGGAAGTGACGCGGTCCGCGGCGCGATCATTAAGTAACCTCGCGGCATACTGATAAAGATATCTTGCCTGTCCGATAAGGTCCAGCGCAATGTTCGAGAGGGCGATATCCTGTTCGAGAATGGGTCCGTGTCCGGTCCATTCGCTGTTGCGATGACCCAGCACCAGCGCATTATCCGCCAGATGCAGCGTATAGTCGATAAGTGAGTCCTTTATCATCTTACATATGCTTTAATTCATCCGGCAGGTCGTAGAAGGTCGGATGACGATATACCTTATCATTGGCGGGATCATAGAACGAGGCGGCCTCGTCCGGATTGGAGGCGTGGACATATTTGCTTTCCACAACCCAGATGCTGACCCCTTCCATCCGGCGGGTATAGACATCCCTTGCATTTTCGATGGCCATCGCCGCATCGGCCGCGTGAAGGCTGCCGACGTGCTTGTGGTCCAGCCCCTGCTTGCTGCGGATGAATATTTCCCAAAGGGGCCACCCCCGCTCATTATTTTGATTCTTTTCCATATTATGCTGCCTCCTGTCCTTCCCTCGCTGCCCGCTTGTTCGCGTGCGCCAGCGCCGCCTCCCGCACCCATGCCCCGTCCTCGTGGGCTTTCACGCGTGCAGCCAGCCTTTCTTTATTACAGGGGCCGTTGCCGTTGATGACATTCCGGAACTCCTCCCAGTCGATGGGCCCAAAGTCGAAATGCCCGCGTTCCTCGTTCCACCTGAGGTCCGGATCAGGCAGGGTCATCCCGAGCAGCTTTACCTGCTCTGCACAGATGTCGACAAAACGCTGCCTGAGATCATCGTTCGAAAACCGTTTGATCTTCCACCGCATGCTCAGCTCGGAATTGGGGGAAGCGTCGTCGCTTGGACCGAACATCATCACCGATGGCCACCACCAGCGGTCGATCGCGTCCTGGCACATCCGCCGCTGTTCTTCGCTGCCCCGGCTCAGGACCAGCAGGATCTCAAAACCCTGCCGCTGGTGAAAGCTCTCTTCCTTGCAGATGCGAACCATTGCGCGGGCATAGGGACCATAAGAGGCCCGGCACAGCGGCACCTGGTTCATGATGGCCGCGCCGTCCACCAGCCACCCGATGGCTCCCATATCGGCCCAGGTCAGCGTCGGATAATTAAAAATGGAGGAATATTTGGCCTTGCCGCTGTGCAGCTGCCCTATCATCTCGTCCCGGGTGATACCCAGGGTCTCCGCGGCAGAATAGAGATACAGCCCATGCCCTGCCTCGTCCTGTACCTTGGCGATCAGGATCGCCTTGCGTTTGAGGGTAGGCGCCCGCGTGATCCAGTTGGCTTCGGGGAGCATACCCACGATCTCACTGTGCGCGTGCTGCGAGATCTGCCTGATCAGGGTCTTGCGATAAGCATCCGGCATCCAGTCCTTTGGCTCGATGCGGATGTCCTGGTCCACTTTGTCCTGAAAGGTTGTTTCGAACTCAATGAGCGACATACGGCTTCGTTTGCCCCAAAGATAACTTTTTTGCCCAAAGCTAACAAGTGTTAGTATTTCCCCTCAATAGCCCTGTCATGCCGGGAGATTTAGGTTATTCAAACAGGAATAAATAATTTTACAGGGGCCGAGAGCCTTTTCTTATGGAGCATGAGCATTTTTTTAACGATTCCTGCCCGCCAGAACTGCTGCGACTTGTTTCCAACGGAGATCAGACTGCGTTCAGGCAGCTCTATGCATTCTTTTACAAGCGCCTCTTTCATTTCGCGCTGGCGCTCGTAAAGACCCGTGAGTCGGCCGAAGAGATCGTCGAAGACGTGTTCGTCCGTATCTGGCAAAAGAAAGAGGACCTCTCCGCCATCCGCAACGTGCGCGTATACCTGTACACAGCCACCAAGAACTCTTCGCTTAACTACCTGTCCCAAAAGGCCCGCCAAAGCATCACCGAACCGTTCGACCATATCCACGTCGGTCTTAATGATTCCGCCGTTACACCGGAACAGATACTCATCACCGCCGAGATACACCAGAAGATACAAAAAGCCGTCGAAGCCCTGCCACCCCGCTGCAAGATGATCTTCAAGCTCGTCCGGGAGGACGGTCTCAGATACAAAGAGATCGCCGAGATCCTGAATATCTCTATTAACACTATCGACGCCCAGATGGCCATCGCTGTTAAACGAATAAGCGCATCCATCGAGTCCGAATTTGACTTTCCGATCAGGAACAGGAAGACAAGACCCACCGGCCCGCAGGCTTGACCCACCGTCCCGCAGACTTGACCTGCCGACCCCAGGCCTGCACCGCCGTCCCCAAACCTGCCCCGCACGCGACAAGCAGCTGATATCCATCACTTTTACAGGCCATTGAAATTTTTTTGGATCTCCTTTAGTAGATGCATCTGCATTCTTTGTCTTTAGCCATTGAAGAGCCTGCTTATGAATCAAGACAATCGCTTATGGATACTAATGTCCCGCCGTCTTTCCGGCGAGGCCACCCCTGAAGAGGTCGATGAGCTCCATTCGCTGCTTGAGCAGTCTCCCAACAAACAATATTTATATAGCATCCTCCATTCCTGGTTTTCCGATCTGCCTTCCGCATCCTCCGGCCAGCCGGCAGAAGATCCCGACTTCGAGGACAGATTTCAGCGCATCGTAGGAGTAGAGCCGCCAGCTCCGGCCGAAGGGATCATCCGCCCCCTCCGCAGACGAAGGCTGCTCTATATCTCATCCGTCGCTGCGTCTGTCGTCGCCTTATGCCTGCTCAGCTGGAGCCTGTTCCGCAATCACTCCGGCACTACACAGCCCCCAGCCTCTGTCCATCGCGAAGAAGTGCTGGCCAAAGCCGGCACCCGCACCCGTCTGGTACTGCCCGACGGCAGCCAGGTCTGGCTTAACTCCAGCAGCAAGCTCAGATATTCCAACGATTTCAACAGGCAATCACGGGAAGTGGCGCTCGAAGGAGAGGCCTATTTCGACGTGAGAAAGGATGCGAATCGTCCCTTTATCGTACATACTTCATCCCTGGACGTCAAAGTCCTTGGAACTGCGTTCACCATAAAATCCTACCCGCAGGACGCGACCGCCGAAACGACATTGCTCAACGGCTCTATCGAGGTCACCAGAAAGGACAACCCCAACGCGGCAAGGGTAATTCTCAAACCCAATGAAAAGCTTGTTTTCAACAGAATGATCTCTCCCATCGGGACTGCCGCACTCAACAAACCCAGCCTTCATGTATCCCCGCCGCCTGATATTGCCGTCAACAGCATTCCCATCAATATCCCCGACAGCAACAAGGTGGAAACGGCATGGATGTACAACCGGCTGGTTTTCCATGGCGACAATTTCAGGGAGCTTGCGGAAAAGATGGAGCGCTGGTACAATGTCAGGATCACTATCCGTGACTCGAGCCTCTATAGCTGCCGCTTTGGAGGCGCCTTCGCAAATGAAACGATCGAAGAGGCCTTTCAGGCCCTGCAGCTGACTTCGGCAACGGCCTTTACTTACAAGATCAACGGCAACGAGATCGAATTATATGCAAAACATTAAAATATGAAAATTTTTCGCGTAAAGAACAAAGTTCCGTAGCGCGTATAAAGAAAAAACGGGAAATGTTAGCGCATTCCCCGTTAGAGTTAACAACGGAAACATATGACCAACTGGGAGGGCGGTTTACGTTTCCTATTTGATAATCCTTAATGCTAAAAGTATGAAAAATTTGCAACCCCCCATAAGGGGGCGCAGACGATTGCTCTTTAAACTTATTGTCGTTATGAAGCTTTCCATTCTGTTTCTCCTGTTTGGTCTCCTTCAGGCAAAAGCGGACATCCGTGCCCAGGGTTCGATCACCTTGAACATGCAGCAGACGGAAATCGCCAAAGTATTGAATAAGATAGAGAAGAAGGGGGAGTTCCGGTTTCTCTACAACTATGACCTGCCTTCTCTGAAGAAAAAGGTTGACGTCAGCTTTCAAAACTCGGATATCAGGGAGGCCCTGCAGAAGCTATTTGCCGCAACCGATCTTACGTTCAAGATCCTCCAGAATAACCTCGTAGTGGTCATGAGCACCGGTCCTGAAAAGCTGGATATCCGGGTTACGGGTACCGTCACCGGTTCGAGCGGCGAACCCCTTGCCGGAGTCTCCGTGCAGGTAAAAGGCGGCTCGGGCGGTACCGCCACCGACGCAAAGGGGACCTACTCGCTGACAGTCCCCGACAACGCGACACTGGTCTTCTCCTACATCGGCTACCAGGATAAAGAAGTTGCCGTCGGAGGCAGGAACGTCGTCGACGTGCAGCTGTCGGCTTCGGATAAGGCCCTCGACCAGGTGGTAGTAGTGGGTTATGGCACCCAAAAGAGAAAGGACGTCACCGGCGCTGTATCTACCGTCACGGTCGCCGACATCGCCAACCGCCCCATTGTCGACGCCTCGGAAGCGTTGCAGGGCAAGGCGGCGGGGGTGCAGGTCACCAGCAACTCGGGTAAGCCGGGCGTTGGCCTGACTGTCCGTATCCGCGGCTCATCTTCCATCAGCGCAGGCAATGACCCCCTGTTTATCATAGACGGTATCCCCACTACCGACGCTACCACTGTCAATCCCAATGATATAGAATCCCTTTCAGTCCTGAAGGACGCGGCCTCGGCTGCCATCTATGGATCCAGGGCAGCCAACGGCGTCGTCGTTATCACGACAAAAAAAGGCGTGGCTGGCAAGTCAAAGATCGAGTTCAATTCCTTCTATGGCATATCTTCTCTCACGAAGAAAATATCGGTGCTCAACGGCAAACAATTCCAGGACTATGCCAACGAGCTGAAAAGAAGCACGGTGGTCACCGATGCCATGGTTGCTGCCAACAACGTGGACTATCCAAATGAGGTCTTCCAAAACGGCCACCAGGAAAGCTACCAGCTCGCGATCTCGGGGGGATCGGAGAGATCCACGCACTATATCTCCGTTAATTACATGGACCAGACGGGTACCATCAAGCCGGCCAAATATGACCGGTTCAGCGCCCGCGTCAACCAATCCTCAAAGATCAATGACTGGCTGACATTCAACAGCAGCAGCCTCATTACCTATGCCCGCAGCCGGGACGTCAACGATAACGCCAGCGTGGCCAAGGGCGGCGTCGTCCTTTCGGCGCTTGGAACCCCCTGGATCGTGCCGAAATACACCTCTCTTGCAAGCAATGCAGTGCTTGGACTGGATACGATCGGTGCACCAGTAGGCTCGCTGGGTTTTAATCCGCTGAAAGGATGGGACAATCCCTATGGCTCGATCCTCGGCACCTATGCCAGGAGCCGGAATGCCCGCATCCTCTCGAACCTGGGCGTAGACGTCAGGTTGTTAAAAGGGCTTGTGTTCTCGTCCCGTTTTGGTCTCGATTATCAGGACAACCTGTATCAGTATTTCCTCGATCCTTTCCTGACCATCAACGGAAGACAGACACAGGGTCAGCAACACGAGGATAAGCTGAATAATCTGACCTGGCTTAGCGAACAGACTCTCAACTACAACACTACCGTGGGAAAAAGTCATATCACCGCCCTCGCGGGCTGGACGGTCCAGAACTCGCATAGCGAAACGGCCACCCTCGCCGGTTCCTTCCTCAAGCCCGAGTTCCGCCTGCTCGACTGGGACGCTACCTATTACAGGGACTCCGTCAAGGCCCCCGGCACCAGCGCTATCGACGAATGGGGATTGGTATCCCTGCTGGGTCGCGTGACGTATGACTATGACGGGAAATACCTCTTCCAGGCCAACCTCCGGTCGGATGAGTCTTCCAAATTCCTTCCCGGCAACCGAACGGCAACATTCCCCTCCTTTTCGGCCGGCTGGCGCATTTCCCGTGAAGACTTTATGCAGCACATTGACCTGATCAATGACCTCAAGCTAAGGGCAGGATGGGGCCAGAACGGTAACCAGGAAGGGATAGGCAGCTATAGCCGCGTACCATTGTCGAATATCAACCCTACTGACGGCTCGCTGACGACCTCGACCATTGCTCCAAGAAGCCTGACCTGGGAGACCACCACCCAGACGGATATAGGCATTGACGCCACCATCCTCGATAACCGGATCTCCTTCTCCGGGGACTTCTACTATAAAAAGACAAAGGATATCCTGGTCAATATCCCATTACCTTCGCAGGCCGGCTATGCGACTGCACCGGTCAACGGAGCCACGATGCGGAACGTCGGGGCAGAGTTCCTCGTCTCTACCAGAAACATCGTCAAAGGGGACTGGAGATGGACTACCGATGTGAACATTTCTTTCAATCGCAATAAGGTCCTTGAACTGCCCAATAACCTTAGCTATATAGCAGGCTTTGGCGGCGTTTATGGGCGAACCAACGCCATCCTGCTCCAAAAAGGCTATGGTCTGGGCGAGTTCTATGGTTGGGTGGCGAAAGGGGTGGACCCTGCTACCGGTCATGAGCTATATCTCGACGAAGACGGGAAGACGCTCACAGACAATCCGAGGCCCTCTGCAAGGCAGTTCATGGGCAACGCTCAACCAAAATTTGTGTATGGCATGACCAACAGCGTCTCCTGGAAGAACTTCGATCTGACAGTGTTCATACAGGGATCGTATGGCAATAAGATATTCAACGCCGGACGGCTCGAGCTGGAATCCATGACCGACGCTTCCAACCAGAGCACCGCTATTTTGCGCCGCTGGAGAAAGGCAGGCGATATAACGGATATTCCGGGAGTCGATACCCTGGGCAACGGCGATAATTCCAGGGTTTCGACCCGGTTCCTGGAAAGCGGAGCCTATTTACGCTTCAAGACGATGACGCTTTCCTATAAAATACCCCAATCGATCGTATCCAAAATGGGGCTTACCGGCGTCATGGTCTATGTATCGGCCAACAATCTTATTACGATCACCAAATATAAAGGCTTCGACCCCGAGGTCAGCTCCTATGGGTCCCCGAACAATAACACAAGCTACAATACAACGACTACCAATTCGACAGACAACAGGAATATCTCCATAGGCATGGACAGCGGTGCTTATCCTCAGTCAAAAATGATCCTGTTCGGGTTGAACGTATCCCTGAAGTAAGGAGTGTTTTTTAATAAAAAAACGAATTGAAATGAAACTCGATCTTAAATACAATGCAATAGCGATCGCTTTATCAGCCCTGCTGGTTCTGACAGGCTGTTCAAAAGTGCTGGACAAACAGCCCAAGACCAATGTGATCACTACGACGGATTCGACCCTTACCGCCGCCGTCGCCAATAGCCTGATCAGCGGCGTTTATACAAAATACAAAGGCTATGATAATGGCCTTGAGTTCAATGTCCTCGACAGGATCACCAACGGCGACGTTCGCTCGGACAATTGCTATGCCGGAGGAGACAATCCCGACAATATCACCATCGACCTGTTTACCGTCAATACAGTAAATAACAACGTCAGCCGCGACTGGTCAGATGCTTTTGCCATCATCGCCAACGCCAATTCGGCTATTTATCAGATCGGCAAATGTGTAGACCCGGCGCTTTCCGCCGCACGCAAGAGCCAGATGCTCGGAGAAGCGAGGACCATGCGGGCAGCCGTCTATTTCGACCTGGTCAGGCTCTTCGGCAAAGTACCCGTCATGCTGAACCCCGTCGATCAGTCCAACTCGGAGAACCTGATAAAATCGGTGCTGCTTCCCCAGACAACCGTAGACTCGGTATATCTTACGATTCTCAACGACCTTTGGTACGCCCGTGGCACCGTTGGCAATGTCAGCGACCATCCCAATGATAAGTTTACCGTTTCCAGGGGAGTCGTCAATGCCTTGCTGGCCAAAGTTTACGCTGCTAAACTACCGGTCAACTGGGATTCCGTCGCCTACTATTGCGACCAGACCATTCCTGATTATACTATTCTGGCTGACTTCAACCAGCTTTGGGACAACGATCACAAGAATAATTCGGAGGCAATTTGGGAGCTTCCCTATTCTGGTTATGGCGCAGGTGACCAAATCGGTAACTGGATTCCCAGCCAGTTTATTGGCAGCGGCTGGAAAAAATTCGAAACGCCGACTAACGACCTGGTGAATGCCTTCCAGACAGAAGGCGATGTGGTCCGGATGAACGCTTCCATTCAATTTGTCGACTATGGATGGAGCGACCCCTACTGGCATGACCAGAGTCACTTCCCCATACTTGCCAAATACAATGATCCCAACAGCGGTATCAATGATTTCTACCTTATCCGCCTTCCGGATATTCTTCTGCTAAGAGCCGAGGCGTATGTTGCAAAAGGCGACGTCGCTTCCGCTGCCACGCTTGTCAACAAAGTCAGAGCCCGTGTAGGTCTCGGTCCCACCCCTGCGACAATAGCCGCAGACATGACCCTGGCTATCGAAAAGGAAAGAAGGCTCGAGCTGGCTTTCGAAGGTCACCGCTGGTTTGACCTCGTGCGTACCGGCCGGACAATAGCAGTTATGAACGCCCAAAAGGACGGCAACGGCGCCAGCCTCAATTATAAAGTACAGGATTACATGCTGGTTTATCCCGTTCCTCAAACACAGATCGACCTGAACTCCAAATTGCTGCAGAACCCGGGATATTAGCGTCGTGGGATATCATATGAGAAAGCCCCGGTTTTTCGCCGGGGCTTTTACTTTGTCCGGGCTCAGGACCCTGCCGGTGAAGGTCAGGATCCTATTTTTGAATGATCAGCTTTTTAAGTTGTGAAGACTGTCTGGTGATGATCCGGATGGTATAAAATCCATTCGCCAGCTGACTCGCATCCAGCATATAGGTATTCCCCCCGCTGGCGACACCGATCTCTTTTTTCAGCACGATGCTTCCCGCCCCATTGGTTACGACAACCTGTGCTGTTTGCTTCGCAGCCGACTGGAAGAACAGCCAGACCTGACCCGCAGACGGAATGGGATAAACTGTAAATGCATTTCCATTCGCATCTATATCGGGATCGCCAAAGACATTGCCCGTCGCCGTTGCCCCGGACCGGGTGCTTGACACATTAATCTGGTTATACCAGCTGACATAATTGCTGGTTCCGGTGGGACATACGCTCTGCATGCTTAGCGTATACTGGCCGGCGCTATTAGATCGGATGACAACCGGACTGGTAGTGCCGACATTGTTGAAGAACTGGCTGGCGCCATTGTCCAGCTTGATGTTGTAGTTGGAGGGCGTCTGACCGCTGGTCGGCGCCTGGAACATGACCTGCACCATCTTATTCCCGATCGCTATCGGATAGACGATGGTCGGTGGCAGACAGGGCGGAGGCGGTGGTGGTCCGGCAGTGAAGGTATACCAGCCGCTGTAGGCAGACGTATAATTGTTACAGGCCGAATTGACCGCAGCTACAGACGCCTGGTAAGAATGCCCGTTGATCAGGGAGAGCGTCGTTCCCGGGATAGAATTGGTATAATTGACGGTAGCATATTGCACGTCCGAGTTGGCCGTAACATCCTTGTACTGGATACTATATTGAATAGCATTGGGAATTGCGCTCCAGCTGAGGGTATTGGCGCTGCCATTATAGCTGAGGCCCGTGGGCGCCGACAGGTATGGAGTGTTCGCCGTGAATGTTATCGGAGCAGTTGTTTGTGTCTGTTTCAACCCCATTGTGCAGGTCTGAAATGCTGACCTTATATTGAAATGCACCAGCCACCGGCGACCAGCTGAGCGTACTGGAATAATCCGGATTGACGGTGTTTGTTACTCCGGTAGGCGCCGGCAGCGAACAGCTGAGGCTTGAAGGCGCCGTCTCGAGGATCTCTATTTTGTTAATAGATACTGACTTGACGTCAGTTGCCGGCCCAAATGAGCTGGAAAGAAAATTGAGATAGTTCTGGGGATTACCGTTGATAGTAAAGTTGAATGGGTACGTTGTGACCGTAGAATTGTACGCAATTTCTTTCCCGTATGTTAATATATCTGAAAATTCCGTTCCGTAACTCTGGGGATAACAATAATCTGCTGCCTGTACCTGGGGTATATTCCCCGCCTCCCACCATAGGCCGATACTGATATTGCCACTGCCATTTCTGCCAGTTATCGAGATCGTATAAGAATATCCATCTTTGAAAGGGTAGCTGATCGAATAGCCGCTGGCACCGGCAACGTTGGCAAACCACACAACGGGAAGGTCGATCGACCCCTTGCTTTGAAAATAGCGCTGCGTCCCGAGGGTGCTCGTATGAGTAAGGGTGTAGCCGCTGACCCCATTGACAAGCACATTGACCGGAACAGCGTTGAGAAAGGCGGTACAGGTATTCTCGTTTAGTCCGGCTCCGCTGTAAGAGCCATAGTCAATGGTCGTTGTTTTGGTCTGGGAGACAGCGGTGGAGAACAAGAGGAGAGAGGAACAGAGAAGGCAAAATGATTCCTTCTTACTTTTTTTAAAGTAATGGAGTATTTTCATAAGTCAAGTTTGAGTGCGCTTATTTGGCGTCGAAGTCGATAACCACCTTCTCGCTTCGTGGATGCGACTGACAGGTCAGAATAAACCCCGCCGCAACTTCATCCTCTTCCAGAGCATAATTGACCTCCATCTCTATCTTTCCTTCCGTCAATTTAGCCCGGCAGGTGCAACAAACTCCGCCTTTACAGGCGAAAGGTAAATCTGCGCCCTGCAATAATGCCGCATCGAGTATGGATGCCCCGTCATAGGGCAGCTGGAATTCGTAGTTTACTCCGTCGAGCCTTATGGTCACCTGGCTGATCTTTTCGGGGGCCGCTTTCTGTGCAGCGTGCGTGGCGCGGTGCGCCTCTGACGCTCTTCCGGCCAGTTCCCGGCCAACGCCCGGTTCGCCCGTCTGTGTCTGGAACAGCTCGAAATGGATCTTCTTCTGGTCGATACCCTGCTGGTGCAGCCAGTCCCTGACGGTAAAGATCATTTCGGCCGGACCGCACAGAAAGACTTCGTCGACGGTTGACAGGTCGATGAGTCTGCCACACAGCTCTCCGCATTTTTTGACGTCGATGCGACCCTGGTTCAAGGGGATGTCCATCTGCTCCCGGCTGAGGATATGATGGATGCTGAGCCGCTGGATATAGCGGTTTTTCAGCGCCTCCAGCTCTTCGCGGAAGAGGATGGACGTCCGCTGGCGGTTGCCATAGACGAGGGTAAAGCTGCTTTCGGGCTCGAGGGCGAGGGTGGTTTTTATCAGCGAGAGGACAGGCGTGATCCCGCTGCCTGCGGCAAAGGCCAGGTAGTGTTTGCGGTTACTTGCGTTTAGTTCCGTATAGAATTTCCCGGTAGGGGGCAGGACTTCCAGAGTATGTCCTTTTTGCAGCTGTTCGTTGGCATAGGTGGAGAAGACACCGGACTCGACCTTCTTGACCGCGATGCGCAGCTCCCCATCGAGGGGGCTGCTGCAGATGGAGTAGGAGCGGCGCACTTCCTGGCCATTGATCGTTAGACGAACGGTGACGTTCTGCCCCTGGTGGAAGGAGAATTCTTCTTTCAGTTCGGAGGGAATTTTGAATGCTATCGATACGCAATCGGCCGTTTCCCGGCGGACGTCTTCTATTGTAAGTGTTCTGAAATGGCTCGCCACGTTATTTCTTTAGTCTTTGGTCAGGTGATCGACCGTGTTATTTCTTTAGTCCTTCGATGAGGTATTTTACCATATTCGACTCCAGCGCTTCGGCGCCGGTGCTTTTCCTGCTGCGCTGCCAGGAGTCGATGCCGCTGATGGCGGACAGGATCACCAGGACCGCGACATAGGGGTCGATGGGTTTTATTTCTCCCTTGCCGATGCCCTCCTCGAGGATATCTCCCAGCCGTTTGCGGTAGTTGCGCCGCTGGTTGAGGAAGTTGGAGAGATAGGGTTCCGGCAGGTGCCGCCACTCGTGGTCGGCGATATAGACAAATTCGTACTGGTCCAGCATCATCCGGATATGCAGCCGGATAATGGACTCCATCTTCTTCAGGGTACTCTGGTTGCTGGCTTCTACCGCCTCGAGGTTGGTCATGAACTCGTTGGCCACCTTAAAACAGATGGTCTGCAGGATCTCCGACTTGGACTGGATATGGTTGTACAGACTGGCGGCCTCCACCCCCACGTGTTCCGCCAGATCGCGCATGGACGCGGCCCCGAATCCCTTCTCCCGGAATAGGCGGGAAGCCTTTTCGATGATCACCTCCTTCTTGGTGCTGTTCCGTTTGCCCTGGATCTTTGCCATAGTTGTTGAGTCCCCGCCATCGGGCCTGCGGCCTGCGAGGCGCACAAATATAATAAAATGCTAACGACTGTTAGCCAATTATTAGCTAAGTTGCAGCCCAAATCCGGGTCCCCCGGATTCAACTTCACCATTGAAAAGAGATAAATTCAAGTTAAAAACAGCTTAATGTCACTAATTGTAGTCGGTTCCATGGCTTATGACGCCATCGAGACCCCCTTCGGAAAGACAGATTGGATCGTAGGCGGAGCCGCCACTTATGTAGCCTGGGCGGCCAGCAATTTTGTAAAACCCATCAACCAGATATCCATCGTCGGATACGATTTTGCCCAGGAAGAGCTAGACCAGCTGGCCGCTCGCGGCGTCAACCTGGAAGGCGTAGAAAGGGTAAAGGACAAAAAGTCTTTCTTCTGGAGGGGCAGGTATCATATGGACATGAATACCAGGGATACCCTGGTGACCGACCTCAACTGTTTTCTGGACTTCAACCCCGTGGTGCCCGACAGCTACCAGGGAAGTGAGTTCGTGATGCTCGGGAACATCCTGCCCAGCCTCCAGATCAACGTGATCAAACAGCTGAAGCAGCGCCCTAAGCTGATCGCCATGGACACCATGAACTTCTGGATGGACAATGCCCTGGACGACTTGAAGCAGCTGATCACGATGGTGGACGTCCTGACGGTCAACGACAGCGAAGCCCGGCAGCTCAGCGGGGAGTTCTCCCTCGTCAAAGCGGCCCGCGCGATCATGAAGATGGGTCCGAAATTCGTTATCATCAAGAAAGGTGAGCACGGCGCCCTGCTCTTCCATGGCGACAAGGTGTTCGTAGCGCCCGCGCTGCCCCTGGAGGAAGTATTCGATCCCACCGGTGCCGGAGACACCTTTGCCGGCGGTTTTATGGGTCATATTGCGGCCACCCGCGACATCTCCTTCGATAATATGAAGACGGCGATCATCGTCGGCTCGGCTATGGCCTCTTTCTGCGTGGAGAAGTTCGGCCCCAACCGGCTGAAGGAGGTTACGCGCGCAGATATTGACGCGAGGATCCGGCAGTTTGTGGATCTGGTCAATTTTGATATAGAATTGGTTTAGGCCCGGCTTGCGCGAACCGCGGTAAACCGCCCATCGGGCAAAATAAATTTGCATTTATTTGGGTTAGTCTTTATTTTTGGCCCCGTTATGAACAAAATGAAACATACAAAGCAGACCAAGAAGTGCTTCCCGCGGCGGGAAAAGCTTTAGTTGTTTTGTATGACAAGATAATAAGAGCCTTCCCGCAGTGGAAGGCTTTTTTTTTACGGCCCGGAGGGCCGGAGAATCATAAACTAAAACAAGAAATACAATGAAAGTCGCAGTCGTAGGCGCCACCGGCCTGGTGGGAACTAAAATGTTGCAAGTATTGGCTGAAAGGAATTTTCCCGTCACAGAGCTCTTCCCCGTAGCATCTGAAAAGTCTATCGGCAAGGAAGTAGAGTTCAAGGGAAAGAAATTCAAGGTAGTAAGCGCCGACGATGCGATCGCAGCCAAACCCGCCGTAGCCCTCTTCTCCGCCGGCGGCAGCACTTCCCTCGAGTGGGCGCCTAAGTTTGCGGCAGCAGGCATCACGGTCGTAGATAACTCATCCGCATGGCGTATGGACCCGACCAAGAAGCTCGTCGTCCCCGAGCTCAATGCCGATGCTCTGACCAGCGAAGACAAGATCATCGCCAACCCCAACTGCTCTACCATCCAGATGGTGGTTGCCCTCAATCCCCTGCATAAGAGATACAAGATAAAAAGGATCGTCGTCTCTACCTACCAGAGCGTCACCGGCACCGGCGTCAAGGCGGTGACCCAGCTGATGAACGAGAGAAAGGGCGTACAGGGCGAGATGGCCTACAAATATCCCATCGACCTCAACGCCATCCCCCAGATCGACGTATTCCTCGATAACGGTTACACAAAGGAAGAGATGAAGATGGTCAACGAGACGAAGAAGATCATGCGCGACGATTCCATCCGGGTTACGGCGACCACGGTTCGCATTCCGGTAATGGGAGGCCACAGCGAGTCTGTGAATGTCGAGTTTGAGAACGATTTCGATCTGGCGGAAGTAAAGGCGCTGCTCGGCAAAGCACCTGGCGTGGTCGTCGTGGATGATCCCGCTACCCAGCAGTATCCGATGCCCAAGGACGCACACGAAAGGGACGAGGTGTTCGTCGGAAGGCTGAGAAGGGACGAGACCCAGCCCAACACACTAAATATGTGGGTAGTAAGCGATAACCTCCGGAAAGGTGCTGCTACCAATGCGGTACAGATAGCAGAATACCTTGTCGGAAAGAACCTCCTCTAGACGAATGGAGAGAACAGAATGCAAAAGCCCCCGCGAGGGGGCTTTTGTTTTTCTATATATAAGGTCATGCCGGACCTGGTCCGGTCCTGGAATAATTGTTACTCGAGCGAGCGATTCAGAAAATGAACAAAATCGCCCATTGTTTCAAAGGTTTTTAGAATCTCTTTCAGAAAGGATTTGGCTTGGACTTCTGCGTCCGTGAAGGTCCGTGTGACGATAAAGCTTTTCAATTTCAGGAATTCGATAGCGGGGTTCTCATCGTTATACCCTTTGGGTGGTCTCGATAATATCTCTTCCTGCTCAAGGCCATCCGGAAAGACCTTTTTAAAGGTTCGATCCCCGACGATCTTTTTCCATTCCGCGAAATTATAATCTATCTCCTGCCGGACCTTGTTGAGTTCCGGAGCCATTGGCATCCACAGTCCGCCGCCGGCCATGCTCCGACCCGGTTCTATATGCATATAGTAACCGGCTGTCGGCGATTTTTTGCCGCCCTTGTTGAGGTAAGCGCCCATGTTGGTTTTGTAAGGAGTTTTGTCCTTGGAGAAACGGACATCGCGGTAGATGCGATAGGTGCAGTCGTTCGGGTGGAGGGGCTTTATATCAGCGTCTATTTTTCCTAAACCCTCGATCACCTGCTCTACAAAAAGTTCGATGTCGTCTTTTGCGTCCAGGTAAACTTGCTTATTTTTCTCAAACCAGGGCTTGTTGTTGTTCTTTTTAAGGTCTTTCAGGAATTTGACCGTGGAAGCTTGCAGCATACTTTTGAATTCTCAGTCTATCGGTTAACACCAGTCTGTCGTTTCTTTCGTAGTTTCTACCGGGAATGGAAAGGAGCTTATTTGATCCTTCCCCAATTCTCCCCGCTCTTGATCCGATACATGGTCATTTCACTGACCTTGTACTTTTCGGCGAGCTTCTTAATGGTCAGCTGCCTGTTCTTGCTGGAAAGCGTCTTCTTGATCGATTTTACCTGGGAAGCCGTCAGCTTTAATCCTACAGTGCGGTTCGCCTGAACCTTCTTGTAAGCGATCTTGGCAGGACTCTTCTGCTGGTGATCGATCATCTCTTCCAGCGTTGCCCATTTCAGATTTTTCGAAGCATTGTCAAGCTTGTTGTGATTCTGGTGGATCACATACTTGTGCTTCAATGAACTCTTCGGCAGGAACAAACGGGCGATCTCACGATGAATGTAGAGAGTGCCGTTGTTGCCTGGCCGGTGCAGGTTCAAAGTCTTGTAACCGGTGGTCAAACTGCCGTTGAGCAATTTTCCATCGGCAAGCACGTCTTCCGAGTAGCTGGCAACACGGCCCAGGGAAGATAGCGCATACTTTTTTCGGAGTTGTTTCCAGCCGGGAAACTGCAATGGTTTCCACACTTCGCCGGTGAGTTTTCTAATCATGCCTATCAATTTTCTTAAAGTTACGAAAAAGAATTTCGATTTACCAGTAACGTAAGAAAATAATCTTATATGTTTTTGGCGCGCCGCGTGGTTTTTGCGCGGCTTTACGACACCGACATCAGCTTGATGAACTCGTCCTCCGTGAGTATTTGAATGGATGGTATTTTTTTGGCCTTCTCCAGCTTGCTGCCGGCGTCTTCGCCGACCACCAGGTAGTTGAGCTTACTGCTTACACCGCTCAGCAGCTTGCCGCCGTTCTTCTCGACGGTCTCCTCGGCTTCTGATCGTTTGAGCCGGCTAAGGGTCCCGGTGAACAAGAACGTTTGCCCATTCAGGTTGCCTCCACCCGTCGCTGCGGATTTCTGACTTTTCAGGTTAAGCCCCAGGGATTCCAGCTCTTCCAGCAGGTGGAGGTTGTCGGGGTTGTGAAAGAACTGGTAAACGCTGGTCGCTACCTTGGGACCGACGTCTTCCAGGTTTTGCAGGCTTTCCAGCGAATAGTCGGCAAACTCCCGCAGATCCCCCACCGCTGCGGCGAGCGTTTTTGCAGTGGTCTCCCCGACATAACGGATACCAAGACCGAAGATCAGTCGGTGCAGGGGCTGCTGCCGGGATGTTTCGATCGCCGACTGCAGGTTGCTGACACTTTTGGGGCCAAAACCTTCCAGCGCCTGTATCTTTTCATACGGAAGACGGTAGATCCCCGGGAGGTCCTTCAAGAAGCCCAGCTCGTAGAATTTTCTGACATTGGCGTCGCCAAAACTGCGGATATCCATGGCGTCCTTGCTGGCGAAATGAATGATCCGTTCGACTACCTGGGCCGGACAGTTGATGTTGACACAACGCCAGACGGCCTCGCCCTCGGGCTTTACCAGGGGATGGTCGCATACGGGACATTTGGTCGGGAATACGATAGGCGTCTCATTGCCGGTCCGGACCTCGGCCAGCGGCTTGACAATATAGGGAATGACGTCGCCGGCTCTTTCTACGAGAACCTGGTCTCCGATCATCAGGTCCTTTTCTTTTACGACGTCTTCATTGAACAGGGAGATCGAGCTGACCGTCACGCCGCTCAGGGGAACCGGATCGATCTTCGCCACCGGCGTGATGCTTCCGGTCCGGCCCACCTGAAATTCTACCCGTCGCAGGGTGCTGGTCGCCTGCCGCGCTTTGAACTTAAAGGCGATAGCCCAGCGCGGATGGTGCGTGGTCATTCCCATCTTGTCCTGCAGGGCGATGGAGTTCACTTTGATGACCATGCCGTCTATCTCATAAGGAAGGTCGTCCCTCGTAGCTTCGAACTCGTGACAGTAGTCTAAGACGGCGCGGATGCCTTTCACTACCCTTTTTTCTTTTTGGGGACTGCGGAAACCGAGGTCCCATAGCATCTTCAGCGACCCGCTGTGGCTCTTCAGCGCCTCGTGGACCGGCAGGTCGGCTGCCCGGCGCGATCTGCCGCCTGCGGCCGGCTTTTCTCCTTCTGCCGTCTCACCCGTCGGCTCTTCTCCCGGGGCGGCCATATGCCCATCTGTGACCTGCCAGCCTTCCAATGTGGTAAAATAGGCGACGTGGTAGAGGAAGGCTTCCAGATTGCGGCGGCTTACCTCTCTTGGGTCCTTTATCCGCAAGCTGCCAGCTGCCGCATTACGCGGGTTGGCCAGCGGCGGCAGGTTCTGCTCGGCCAGCTGGTCGTTATATTTCTTAAAACTATTCTTGTTCATCAATACTTCCCCCCGGATCTCGATGAGCTGTATGCCATATCGGGAGAAGGCGGCCGACAGCGGTACCGACCGTATCTGTTTGATGTTGGTCGTGATCTCGTCCCCTGCGACCCCGTCGCCCCTGGTGACCCCCCTCGAAAGGCGATCGTTCTCGTAGGTCAGGGAGATGCTGGCGCCGTCAAATTTGGGCTCGATGCAATATTCCAGCTCAGCCAGCCCCGTTAGCTCGCGGGCTTTCCGGTCCCAGTCGAGAAGGTCGTCCTCGTTGTAGGAGTTCTCCAGCGACAGCATCGGCACCAGGTGCTGCACCGTCGGGAATTCCTTCGTCAGTCCGCTGGCCACCCGCTGGGTAGGGGAGTCCGGCGTCACCAGGCCGGGGTGCGCGGCTTCGGCTTTTTCCAGCGCCTTGTACAGGGTATCGTACTCGAAGTCGGAGATCAGGGGATCGTTCAATATGGCATAGCGGTACTCATGAAAACGTAATACGTCCCTTAGCTGTTCCAGATGGTCCCCTTTCTGCTGTTCCAGGTTGTCCCCCTTCTTCGTGTGTCCTCCGGTCTTCGAAGCTCCTCCGGCGCCCTTCTCCAGCCACTCTCCGAGGGCCGATGTAGATTTTGCGGTGAGCGCGAGGAGGTCGGTAGTCTGTTTTTGGAGCTGGTGGGTCTGGTCTGGCGAGTACATAAGTGGAATTTATAGTATAAAGTTAAGTGAATCGACCTCTAAATGAATTGGGGTAAAAAATTCCGGGAAATATAATTTTTCACCCCAATACCACAATATCTGTACTTTCGGCCTGGGGGCCTCAAGTACTAATTGGGCTCCGCCCAATTTTGTATAAATTCGTTGTTGAATGAACACTGAAATATTGCCTAACGAAGATCCGTCTTCAACGGATAATGCTGCCGCCAGTCAGAAAAACATAAAGACCATCCTCCGACAGCTGGAGAGCGATGGGATCATTGGTATTTCCGTGGACTGCGTGATATTTGGTTTTGACGACAACGAGCTGAAGGTGCTGCTGATCAAATCCGACATGGAGAAGTTCGAGAACAGGTGGTCCCTGCTCGGCGATCTCGTCAACAACCACGAGGACCTTGATGAGGCAGCCTATCGGATACTTCGCGAACGTACAGGCATGGACGACGTTTACCTCGAGCAGGTAAAAGCTTTTGGCGAGGTCTCCCGTCACCCCGCCGCCCGCGTTGTCACCATCGCCTACTGTTCACTCATCAATATCGAACACCATCAGCTGAAAATACTCGCCAACGAACTGCACTGGCACCGCGTGACCACGATCTCGGAAATGGCCTTTGACCACCGCAAGATCCTCGATGTCTGCTACGCCTGGCTGCAAAAACGGATACAGGAACACCCCCTCGGTTTTAGCCTTCTGCCCAAGAAGTTCTCTCTGCGCGAGCTGCAGAATCTCTACGAGGCAATTCTGGACGTCAAATTAGACCGCCGCAACTTCCGGAAGAAGTTCTTCTCGATGGACCTGCTCGAGGATACGGGCGAGCTCGAGACGGATGTGCCGCACCGTCCGGGGAAGCTGTATAAATTTAACTACGATAAATATCAGAAGAAGGAAAGGAAGAAGTGGTTTGGGATCGACTTTTAACGACCGGGTCCCGCTGACGGTGGCGTGCGGTTCACGGTTCCTATCGGTCCTGCCTATACGACGTCCTTCTGATGCTCGATGATGAACTGGATGATCTCTTCCAGCGGGGTGTCGATACGGCTGATGGCGTCATTGATATCGTCACGGTTGACCTGGGCTGCGAAGGACGGCGTCTTCAGCTTCTTTATAATACTCTTTACGTCCATTCCTTCATAGCGGGTAGGCCGTATCAGCGCTGCCGCGTGGATGAAGCCGGAAAGCTCGTCGAACACATAGATCATTTTGTCCATTCTGTTGTCCGGCTCTACGCCAAAATATTTCGGACCGTGAGAGGCGATGCAATGGATGACCTCGGGGTCGACATTCTGCTTTTCCAATTCTTCGATGATGACGCGGCAGTGCGATTCCGGGTGCTTCTCCCAGTCGGCGTCGTGCAGCAGCCCCGCCTGTTCCCATTTCCGCGCTTCCTGCTGATCGGCTCCCTCGCGCTCGAGCGCCCAGGCCTTCATTACCGCGCCCACCTGCTTCATGTGCAGCCGCAGCCGCTCATTGGGCACCCAGTCGTTCAGCAGGGCATGCGCCTCTTCGTCAGATAAAAGACGGCCTTTGTTCTCCGGATTGCCAAAGCTGCTGCGACCCAGCGAAAGGATAGGTGTGGACGTGGACATGGAATAAATTTTCGTGAAGATACGACCTAAGGTCATTTGCAACGCTTTTTCCACCGGAGTTGTCATCCTAAAAAAAGAACCATGCGATCCTTACTCCTCGGCCTGTCCGTGCTAACGGTCTTCGTTGCCTGTTCCAAACATAGTGCTCCCACCTCTGGAAAAGACTCCATCATCGGGCACTGGAGACTGATAAAAGTCGTAGGCGGCTTCGCCGGTAGTACGATCTATCCCCCCAAAGATTCTGTATGCACCTTTTCGTTGAACTCCGACTCGACCTGGCAGACCATGACCAACGCGCGTACCACCGGCAGCGGAACCTTTGCGTTTGTATTTAATCCCGGAGGCCCTGCAGACCCGCTGCCGACGTTAATGTTCACTCCTCCGCATCTGTACTATCAATATGTGGTAAGCCATGATACGCTGACGATGCACGACCCGTGTTGTGATCTGTATGTCAGGACTTATGTCAGGTATTAGGCGATCCCAGATTAAGTATTTTTTAAATCAAGCAAAATTTTTATTGTAAATCAACAGGTTACAATAGCTCCCTCTAAAATAGGCCGGAATTTTCTTGGAACATCGGCCCATTTCCAACTACCTTTGCACTCCTTTCGAAAGGCTGGGCGATGTCCGCCGTGGAAAGGATAATCATTCATCGGCTGTTGGGATAGCAACAGCTTCATGTAAAAACAAAAGAAAATGAGCAAATTACATTTCACAACCAAACATGCGAACGAGGCTACCGTTAAGCGCGA
>Ga0207695_10001318_pt1 | contig 42076 bp, 33 predicted proteins | sample KBSC54metaG_FD_184354 | JGI IMG/M metagenome (GOLD analysis project Ga0207695, IMG submission 184354) | Corn rhizosphere microbial communities from Kellogg Biological Station, Michigan, USA - KBS C5-4 metaG (SPAdes) (version 2) | ecosystem: Host-associated > Plants > Roots > Rhizosphere > Soil...
AATCGCGATGGTTTAGTTTTGGATGATCCTGATAACTTTAAAACCAAAGAGGTTTCTAAACTAGGTGTACTGGAAGATATCCTACGCCCTGAAGATAATCAGGAATTATATGGTGATATTTACCACAAGATTCGTATCAACTACTACCCTCCACACGGCGATAACAAAGAAAGCTGGGACAATATCGACATCTTCGGCTGGTTGGGCTACAAAATGCAGATCAAGATCAATTTCCTTTGCCGCGACTCGATCCTGGCAGCTCCGATCGCATTAGACCTAGCATTGTTTATTGACCTGGCTAAAAGAGCTGAAATGAGCGGCATACAAGAGTGGTTGTCATTCTACCTTAAATCGCCGCAAACTTTGCCTGGTTTAAGACCTGAAAACGACATATTCAAGCAGTTGATGAAACTGCAGAATACTTTACGCCATCTGATGGGCGAAGACTTGATCACCCACCTGGGCTTAGATTACTACCAGGAACTGGTTGAAGTATTATAATGTTTCTATAAGCTAATTTTCACAAGCCTGGGCTGAGAGCATCTGCCCGGGCTTGTGATTTATAACCCATTTCTATTCCTTATCACCCTTATTGATGGCCGTTGAGCTCAAATTAATCTGAACTCAATACTAAAAGAATTTATTAATCGTTTGATTAATTTTGACTTTTTGACCACAAAAGTCTGAACGGAATTTTTCTATTTTTGCGGTAAATATTAGCCCTGTTAAACCTATAATAGGATTTATAGTCACACAGGACTAAATGTTAAAAAAGACGAAGCATTTAGTTGAAACCTCTGTATCAAGCGAGTGTTAAGAAATTACTAGCGGATCAATTAAATGTAGTTATATAGTATAGATTGAATAAAATTGTATCAATATTAATATAGTTACGTTTCACAACTATTCGGGGCAAAATGAGTTGGTATTTGCGTAACAGCATCGGTTATATGAATTTTAAAAATATTTACTTCAAAATATTTCTTTTACTGCCGCTTCTATTTTTATCATTTGTAGCCTTAGCCCAGGTACCAACCAAGGTTAGCGGTGTAATAACTGATGCAAAAACTAACCAGACCCTTCCTTTTGTAAATGTATTTGCGGCCGACAGTTCTGTAAACATTACTGCTGACGAAGAGGGCAAGTATGAGCTTACATCAAAACCAGATAAACCATTCAGCCAGATAAAAGTATCTTTCGTAGGATATAAATCAGTTACAATAAATGTCAAATCGGGCCAGGAGCAGATTATCAATATCAAGTTAGTCCCGATAGCACAACAATTGAGCGAGGTTGTGATCAGATCAGGCAAAAAGACCAGGTACCGTAACAAAGACAACCCCGCTGTTGAACTTATACGACAGGTTATAGCTCACAAAGAACAGAACCGACCGGAAAGCTACGATTATGTACAGAATAAGGAATACGACAAAATGATGTTTTCGGTACTGAATGTTTCCCCTACTATTGCCGATAGAAAGTTCTTCAGAAAATATAAATTCCTGTTAGAGAACAGGGATAGTACCAGCGTTCCGGGCAAAAACCTATTGCCCATTTACCTCGATGAAAAATTAAGCCAGAATTACTACCGCAAATCTCCTGAAAAAAAGAAGACTATCCTGCTGGGCGAAAAGAGCGTAAATTTTGGCAGCTATATTGACAATGAAGGATTGGGCCAATACTTTAAGCATATGTACTATGAGGTAGATATTTACCAAAATAATATCTTCCTGATGACCAATCAGTTCCTTAGTCCAATATGCGATGCGGCACCAACTTTTTATAAATTCTTTATTACTGACACTATTGTTGTAAACAATTCTAAAGTTGTTGAACTAAGCTTTACTCCACGCAGTACAACTGATATGCTGTTTGAGGGTAAGATTTATGTAACGCTTGACGGACGTTATGCTGTTCAACACGTAGGACTTACGGTTAACAAAAACATCAACCTTAACTTTGTAAAATCATTACATGTAGACCAGGACTTTGAACAGAGTCCAGATCAGAGATATCACCTAAGTAAAAGCAATACTATTGTTGACTTTAGCTTCAATAAGAAAGGCAAGGGTGGTTTATTAGGTATCCGGACGATTACTTATAAGGATTATATAGTAAATAAAGTTATCCCGGATACAACCTTTGATGGCCCGGCAATGGTAGAAAATGATGAGGCAAAAAGACGAAGTAATGATTTTTGGGCGCAAAATCGCCTGGACACGCTAACCAAAGCAGAGTCAAAAGTGTATCACAATATCGATACGTTACAAAAGATGCCGTCTTATCGGCGGACTATGGATATCCTGACCCTATTATTAGCAGGATATAAATCATTCGGACCATTTGAAATGGGACCTGCCAACAGTTTTTATAGCTTTAACCCGGTAGAGGGCTTTAAGCTTAGGCTTGGCGGTCGTACCACACCGGAATTGAGCAAGCGGTACTATTTTGAAACGTATTTAGCTTATGGTTTTAAAGATGAAAAGTGGAAAGGCTTTTTAAGTGCAACGTATTCTTTAAACGATAAATCTATTTACAAATTCCCGCAGAATTATATCCGGGTGAGTTATCAAAAGGATACTAAGATACCTGGTTTAGCGCTGCAGTTTGTGGAGGAAGATAATTTCCTGCTTTCATTTAAACGTGGTACAAACGACAAATACTTATACAATGACTTCTACAAAGTGGATTATGTTCACGAATATGAAAGTCACTTTTCGTACAGTATAGGTTTAAGAAGATGGACTCAGGCACCGGCGGGTTCATTATTCTTTACAAATTCATTAAATGGCGTTCCGAACAGCGTGAATAGTATTACTACTGCTGAAATAACCGGGCAACTTCGTTATGCGCCTCATGAGCAGTTTTACCAGGGAAAGATCTACCGGATCGATATTCCTAATCAATACCCGATTTTTACGCTCGACTATACCCAGGGTTTAAAAAATATATTCGACGGGCAATACGCTTATAAAAATCTTCATTTCGAGATTGATAAACGTTTTTTACTATCACAGTTGGGTTATGCAGACGTTACAGGGGAAGCAGGCCATGTTTTCGGACAGGTACCATTTCCATTGCTTTCTATCCCTCGCGCAAACCAAACGTATGCTTATGATTTATACTCGTATAACCTGATGAACTTCCTGGAATTTGTTAACGACCATTATGAAAGCATTATGATAGATCAGCACTTCAATGGTTTTTTCTTTAACAAAATTCCATTGTTAAAAAAATTGAAATGGCGCGAAACACTTTCGTTTAAATCTCTATGGGGTGGTTTAAGGGACGAAAATAACCCATCGATGAATCAGTCGTTATTCCAATTGCCGGTTGATCAAAACAACAAACCTACCACATTTGCCTTAGGCAGAACACCTTACATAGAAGGCAGTGTTGGTATTGAAAACATTTTTAAATTTGTAAGAGTAGATTTGGTTAGACGTTTCACATATTTAGACAATCCTGAAGTGGCTAAATGGGGCATCCGCACGAGGGTTCTCTTTACGTTTTAACCAGGGTTTAATAAAGATTATTTTAACTATGGCACATCAGACATCATTACGTACCAATCTTCAGCTAGGAATCTATAAAGTGATAGATCCCTTTGTAAAAGTGCTGATCAAATTAGGGCTTACTCCTAACGCGGTGACTACGATAGGTTTTGCACTAAACCTAGGTGTTGCCGTGATCTTCATTATAGGTGCCGAAGAAGGTAACCGCGGCGACCTGACTTACGTTGGTTGGGCCGGAGCATTGATCCTATTCGCTGGTCTATTTGATATGCTTGATGGCCAGGTAGCACGCTTAGGAAATATGAAATCAACCTTCGGCGCCCTATATGATTCGGTTCTTGATCGGTACAGTGAATTGGTAATGTTCCTGGGCATCTGTTATTACCTTGTTGCTCACCACTACTTCCTGAGCTCCATATTTGCCTTTATTGCCCTGATCGGTTCGATGATGGTAAGTTACGTTCGTGCCCGTGCTGAAGGTTTAGGTGTAGAAATAAAAGGCGGATTGATGCAAAGGCCGGAACGTGTAATTACCCTGGGCTTATTTGCTATGTTATGCGGTGTCACCTCGTTATATATCGGTGGTAACTACAAATTATATGTTCCCGGGATTAAATTCCACGTGTTCGAAACCATGTCAATTTTCACTTTCCCAATTGTTGCGTTAGCTATATTAACAAACGCGACCGCTATCAGGCGACTGATAGATGCTAAAAAGGCATTGGGCAATAAATAATACAATACCTTCTTTTCAGATTAATGCGATTACGTTTTTTACTACTTGTTACCCTGATATCCCTAACATCGGTTTACGGATATTCAAAAGATATAGATAAAGGCCCTAGGGATGATAAAAGTGCGCCTGTGGTTTATCCAACCCCACCTGCCAGTGCTGAAAGATTGTTTTATGTACAACGTACCCCGAATGCAAATACAATAGTTTACGATCTGAATTTAAACAGCGACGGGAAACTGAATACCGAGCAGCCCGTAAAAGCATATTGGTTGAGGTATGCGGATAAAGGGCAAAAAGAGGATTTGAATTATATTCAACGTAAATTTGCATACGGTTTAAATGCAAAAGCGTTAAACAACGGCAGTTATGATATCAGATTTGTGTCATACAAAAAGTTTCCGTTAACTTTGATGAAGGCAGGAGACGGAAAATATCATATCTTCGCGTCAATAGCGCAAAAACAGGTAATACTCAACCGTATTTTTGTAAAAATTGAAGGCGGAAGCTTTTGGATCCCAAACGTAGTTTATGTAGAGATCAAAGGCACCGACCCGGAAACAGGCAAAGAAATAGTTGACCGTTTTAAACCCTGAAGTGATGAAAAAGAAATTTATTTCCAATTCACAGGAGTCTGTGAGAATGTTTAAAAGCGACTTATTTGAAGCTTTATCAAAGGTACATTTCCTTGTGCCGGTAATAGTTTTTGTACCGGTAATATTTTATTGCATTTACAGGTATTTCTTCACAACCGAATTATCTGTACTCCTTTTTGTTGGTTTGTTCTTCGCATCGCTGTTTGTATGGACCTTTGTTGAGTACATCATGCACCGTTTTGTATTCCACTACGCACCACCAGATAAACCGTGGGCACAACGAATGCATTTTATTTTCCATGGCGTTCATCACGATTACCCAAGCGATGCCAAACGCTTAGTTTTACCTCCGTCAGTAAGTATTCCGTTAGCGACTGGCTTCTTCTTTTTATTTAAAGCGATGCTGCCTGTCGATTATATCTGGGGATTCTTCCCTGGCTTTATCCTGGGTTACCTGATCTATGATGAAGTTCACTATGCTATTCACCATTTCAACTTTAAAGGGAATATCTGGAAGAAAATAAAACAGCACCACATGCTGCATCATTACCAGGATGCTGATAAAGGTTACGGCGTAAGCTCACCACTTTGGGATAAAGTGTTCGATTCCGATTTCTTAAAAAAATAGTATGGACAGTGATACCGGTTCAAGTAATGCAGTCACCATACGGTCTGTAACTGTTGTCTCTATTGCATCATTTGCCTACTTATTATTTTCTGCATTTCTTGTAGGATTTAAGTCCGACCAGGTAGTATTGGTTTTTCTTTTTAACCTGCTTTTTTATGCGTCTGCTATTACCAGGAAATTTGTAACGGGCTTCACCATCTTCGTTGTGTATTGGATCATATTCGACTACATGAAGGCTTTCCCGAATTATGACTACAGTACAGTTCACATAGCCGATGTTTATAATTTTGAAAAGCATTTATTCGGAATTCATTCCCAGGGCAAACTACTCACCCCAAATGAATATCTTCGTTTAAACGGCACCACTTTCCTGGATATACTGACCGGCATATTTTATTTGTGCTGGATTCCCGTACCTATGGGCTTCGCTGTTTACCTATTCTTCACCCGCAGAAGGCAGTTTTTGCTGTTCCTGTTCACTTTTGTACTGGTCAATTTTATCGGCTTTATTATTTATTACACCTTCCCGGTAGCACCGCCCTGGTATATACAATATCACGGTTTTGTGTTTCATGAACTTACAGCGGGAAATACAGCCGGCCTTGCTAAATTCGATGCTTATTTTAATGTACATGTCTTCAAGGCGATATATTCAAAAGGATCGAACGTTTTCGCGGCTATGCCGTCCCTGCATTCCTCCTATCCTATCATCGTTTTATATTATGGCTTAAAAAACAAAGTGGGCAAAGCCAATATTCTTCTTGGCATTGTAATGATTGGTATATGGTTTTCGGCCGTTTACCTCAGTCACCACTACATAGTGGATGTACTTGCCGGGATATTATGCGCCATAATCGGCATTTCATTATTCAATCTCATCTTGTCCAAAGTGGCTCCTTTCAGACGGTTCGTTGATAGCTACGAAAAGCTGATAAAGTAGAATATTGAGGAGTCTGCTGTACTAATTACTATACTTCCCATCAATTTATCGCGATTAGAGCTTATTTAAATAATAGTTCAATTCCATTGATTTAAAGTCACATTAAGGCCTGTTCAAGGTGATTTTAAGTATAAAGGCACGGCTTTTGTGGTTGTTCTTTGTCAATCTGATGAATACATTTATGCCTTACACGAGAAAAACGATACTACTTCTATTATTTTTATGCAGTTCCTGTGTTTTGTTTGCAAGCACTACAAAGGTTGACAGTCTGGGTACGCCGGATCAAACAACCTCAAACCTAAATACGATAGACAGCCTTAAAAAACAACTAAGCGTCGTTGAAGACGATTCGCTCAAAGCTTTAATATACAGTAAAATCGCAGCGCAGTATTTGAAATACGATTCAACCGCAACAAAGAAGGAACGCCATACTTTTCAAAATGAGGCGATCACCAATACGCTCTCGGCTATTCATCATTACTCCAAATACGACGATTCAGTAGGCCTGCGTAATAGTTTTGATGTACTGGCCAGAGTTTATCATACTCAGCATAAATATATCCAGGCCAAATGGTTTATTATCCAGTCAAACTCTATATCGAGGGTGATAAATGATAATCCGAATATTATAGCGTCACTACTTGAAATGGCTTCCATCAAAGCCGATATAAAGGATTATAAGCTTGCTTTACGCGACCTGAACGAAGCATTAGCCATATCGTCTAAAAACCACATGACAGCACAGGAGGCTGATGTTCAGTTGCATTACGCGATGTTTTACAATGTAGTAAAGAACACCGAAAAGGCGGCTGCGGCTATGAAGCGATATACAGCTATTAATGATAGTGTTAAGCGGGATAACGAGGCGCGTACGTTGGCAAAGCTAAAAACCACTGACTCGTTGCAGCAGGTCAAAAAAAAAGTATATATGAGCAGCAACGACGGAAAGAGCTTCTCAACCAAAATGGTATTATTGTCGACCTTATAATTATTATTGCTGTAATCTCCGCAGGTTTTCTTTTTCTTTACAGACGCAAACGACGTAGCTTTTGGCGGTCGAAGATCAAACATCCGCATCATTCCGATAATAGTTAGCGAATAAATAACATTTGTTTAAACCTGCCGTTTGATTAAACGTCAATACGATATATGAAGAGATTGTTTTTGAGCGGCCTGTCAGTGCTGGTTATCCTGATCACCTGTGTGTCTGCGGCTCCGCAGCATATTAATAACGACCGTTTTAAAGAAGAATTTTTAAATCGCATCAATAAAATTCGTGCTAAAGGCTGTAATTGTGGCGTTACCTATTTTCCGCCGGCTCCACCGATGAAATGGAACGATCAACTGGAATTTGCCGCCCGCGGGCATGCATTGGATATGTCTGAGCGTCATTATTTCAGTCATACCAGCATGAACGGTCGCAGTATGTCAGATCGTGCGCTTGACGCGGGTTACGGCTTTAAAGGATATAAATCTTACGCGATCGGCGAAAATATTGCACAAGGCCAAACCAGCATAGCTGAAGTAATGAACGGCTGGCTGCATAGCGAAGGGCATTGCCGTAACCTGATGAACCCGGCTTTTAAGGAAGTTGGTGTGGCTGAAATAGACCATTACTGGGTACAGGATTTTGGCGGTCGCGGAGAATTTTCGGCACGCGAACAACAGATGATTAAAAGCGGCAGATATAAATTAGTACAAAGGGAAGTATCGCAGGGGCATTAGTTCCATCCCATCAATCCCATAACCCTGATAAATTCGGGTTGTAATGAGGCCTCAATAATAACCACTTCTCCGCTTACAGGGTGTTTGAAAGTCAGCTGAGAAGCGTGCAGCAACATTGTAGTCATTTCCCATTTCTCTTTAAACAGCTTGTTTTGTTTATTACAGCCATGAGTCCTGTCACCTATTATCGGATGGAAAATATGGGCAAAATGCTTACGCAGCTGGTGCATCCGGCCGGTTTTGGGAGTTGCTTCGACTAGTGAATACCTCGATGTGGAATGCTTGCCAAATGGCACGTCCAGTTCAGCCTGCTTTAAAATTCGGTAAGCCGTAAAAGCTTCCTGTAATGTGCCGTTCTCTTTTCTTAATGGATAATCGATCTCACCAAACTCGGGAGTATGTCCGCGCAAAATGGCGAGATACTTTTTGCTTACGAGATTATCCGCAAACTGTTTCTGCATTTCTATCTCGATAGTTTTATCGAAAGCAAATAATAACACTCCCCCTGTTTTTCTGTCGATCCTATGAACCGGGTAAACCTTCTGCTCTACCTGGTCGCGTAATAATTGCAGGGCGAATACTTCTACCTCAGCAGCAATAGGTGAACGATGTACTAACAGGTCATGAGGTTTATTAATAGCGATCAGGTACTCATCCCTGAAGATGATCTCCAGCATTATTGATCCGGCTTTGAGGGATTAGCACTGTTCGGATCTGGTTTTGGTTTTTTCTCCATCGGTCCGCGTTTGAAAATAACGAGTCCGTTTAAAAAATTACGTAATAACTGATCTCCACATGGTTTAAAATTGGGATGATCCTTATCGCGGAATATGGCGCCAAGCTCCGCTTTCGACGTGCGGAAATTGACCAGGCTGCAAATATGAACAATGTCATCATCCCGCAGTTGCAGTGCCACACGTAGCTTCTTCATGATATCATTATTGCTCATATTTCCAGTTTTATATGCTGCAAAGTTAATATTTAACAGACATTGCAACTCAAAACTTTTGACTTAAGACTTATTAGTACCTTTGCAGCCAAATTAAACGCTTGTGTGGGCAGAAAAACTAAAACTGAGTAAACAATTGGTGCGGTCGGTAACGGCAGCCGGGTACTTTACTCCAAAAGAAATACAATCCAAAACGCTTAGCCGTATAATCGGCGGCCAGGATATTATTGCGATAGCACCAGAAGGCAGCGGCAAAACTACAGCTTATATCCTTGGTGTATTGATGCGCCTAAAATATGGTCTTGAGGAAGCACCGAGGGCGCTTATTCTGGTACCCGATAAAGAAAAAGTACTGGAAGTTATCGAGAAGTTTAATCAGCTAAACCAAAATACGAGCATCCGCATAGTGGGCTTATATTCAGAGCCTTCCATGCAAACCCAGTTGGATGCATTAGCTGAAGGAGCAGACATCGTCGTAGCCACGCCAGACAGGGCCCGTGCTATCTATCTGAAGCTCGGTTTAAACCTGAACAAGATCATGACGCTGGTGATTGATGATGCTGCAGAGATCGTACGAACTGGCGCACAGCTACCCGTAGTCGAATTGGCTAATAGTATCATTAAATGTCAGCACCTTGTATTTACCGAAGTAATGCATGGTAAGTTGCAGCAAATGATCGATCCTTTTATGAATATGCCTGCATTGATCGAGATCGAAGAATTGAGTGGATCAAAAGCTGAGATACATGAACAATCTTTATATCACGTACCCGATTTTAAAACCAAACTCAATCTTTTATCCTTGTTGCTTAGCGATGCTCCGTCTGCTGATAAAGCAGTAGTGTTTGTAAGTACGCGTCTGAATGCTGAAAAAGTGTACAGTCATGTTCGTTCAAGCTTTAAGAATGAAGTGGCGATATTAAACCCTATGATGTTTGAATCAAACGGCTTCAGCTCATTGGAGGAATTTAAAGAACAACAACAGGTTAGATTTTTGATTGTTGCTGATGAATTGGGCTTCAAATATGATCTGGATGACATCTCGTTATTGATACACGTCGAGATACCGGCAGATACAGACATTTTTGTTCATAGAATGATAAAAGATCCAAATGAGACTGGTGATGTGCAATCTATAAGCATGGCAACCGATCTTGAATTAGCCTTGATTAAGAAAATCGAACAAACTATCGGTCAAAAAATCAGTCTGAATGAAATGCCTGAAGGTTTGAAAATAGCTGATGTGCACCGGGACAAGAAAACGGCTAAAGAAGATAAAGCTTCAAAAGATGAAGAGTCTCTGCGTGGCTCAGCCTTTCATGAAAAGAAGGCCAGCAATAAAAAGGATTATAACTACAGCGCCGGCACCAAGGCCAAAATGAACAAAAAGAAAAAACATTAGCGGAATGCAAGAACCATTTGACATCGAAATAAACGGCATCACCTACTCTATATTCCCTGAGGGTGAGGATATTTACGCGGTCTTCAAAGAAGGTGAAGATTATTTGCGTATCCAAAAAGATACCGAATCGCATTGGTTAAAACTTGACCCTGAAACAGAAATGCCTTTTTTTGACAACGACGAAGAGGTAAATAACATTGGCCGCGAAATCGGAAACTATAAAGAATCGTAAAAATCTTGTAACAGATTATAAATCTGTAGTTAGCCATTCGGATTAATGGCGGAAATGATTAGTTTTATTTTTATAACCCTAACTCAATCATTTTTCGCAATTAAACTATGACTGCAAACCCGTCTGACGATTTTCAGAAAACCCCTACCCGTCTTTATTCTTTAGATGCCCTGCGCGGATTCGATATGTTTTGGATCATGGGCGCCGAAGAGATATTCCATGCTCTGGCTGATGCCACTAAATGGGGGCCATTTATGGCGATATCGAACCAACTGACCCACCCTGCATGGAACGGATTTCACCTGTATGATTTGATCTTCCCACTGTTCCTTTTTATGGCAGGCGTATCTACCCCATTCTCGGTTGGCCGCGAATTGGAAAGAGGTAAATCGCGCCAGCAATTGCTTATCAGGGTCATTAAAAGAGGCCTTATCCTTGTTTTACTAGGCGTAATCTATAATAACGGCTTAAATATCAAACCGATTGCCGAGATACGATTTGCCTCTGTTCTCGGGCGTATCGGTTTGGCTTATATGTTTGCCAATATCATCTACCTGTATTCAGTTGAAAAGTGGCAGATCTTCTGGTTTTGGTTTTTAATCATTGGCTATTGGTTGTTACTTAAATTCACCTCTGCTCCTGGCTTCCCGGCGGGCGATTTGACCATGCAGGGCAACTTCGCTTCTTATATGGACAGGAGTATATTACCTGGCCGCCTGTACCTGAAGATACATGATCCTGAAGGTTTATTCTCCACTATTCCGGCAATCAGCACGGGTTTACTAGGTATCCTAACAGGTATCACCTTAAAGAAAACAACACTCACCCAAATACAAAAGACATTGAGATTGGCTATAGTAGGGATCATCTTCCTGGTATTGGCTCAAATTTGGAACCTGGATTTCCCGATCAATAAAAACCTATGGACAAGCTCATTTGTACTAAATGTCGGCGGATTGAGTCTTTTGCTAATGGCCTTCTTTTATTATGTAATTGACGTTTTAGGCTATCAAAAATGGGCCTTCTTTTTCAAAGTCATTGGCATGAACTCTATCCTGATCTACATTTCAGGAAGATTTATTGATTGGGAATACGCCACCAAAGGATTCTTTGCCTGGCTAATTTACTTTTTCAACGATCCTTACAAACTCGTAGTCGGAGCTATTTGCTTTGTGTTTATCAAGTGGTTGTTTTTATATTTCATGTACAAAAAGAAAGTCTTCTTACGTGTGTAATATGCAACGAAGAGCATTTATCCATCTATCAACTTATACGGCTTTGGCGCTAACGCTTCCTTTTGCTGAGGGCTGTTCGCCATCACCGGAAACCATTGCGTCACGCCCATTTTTGTTCTCGAAACTGGCTGATAAAAAGACAATCGCAGAAGCTGGTGCGGCTTATCGCAAACAGTTCCCAAAAGAAAATGATAAAACGATATTGAGTAAACTGCTTATTGGTGCGAATGCGTCGCAAGATAAGTCGGTCATGGAAAAGCAATTGAATGATAGTGTTTTGGATGATTTTAAAACCGGTAAAACAGTAGCCGCTGCAGGTTGGGTACTTTCTGTAACCGAAGCCAGACAATGTGCCTTGTATTCAATTTTAAACGCCTAAAGTAATACAGTATGCATATAGACGCCCGGGAACTACCTAATAACTCATTAATAGAAGGCGACCTGTGTATTATCGGTGCCGGTGCTGCAGGTATTAGTTTGGCATTGGAGTTTATGAATACTTCAAGCAAGCTAATTCTGCTGGAGGGTGGCGGATTCGAGTACGAATCGCAAATGCAGGATTTGTATAAGGGTAAAACAACCGGACAACGTTACTTTCCATTAGAATCAGCACGATTACATTATTTTGGTGGAACAACCGGTCATTGGGCAGGCTTTTGCTCACCACTTGATCCGATTGATTTTGAAAAACGGGATTGGGTGCCTCTTAGCGGCTGGCCGATAAAACGCGCTGATCTCGATCCTTATTATGCCCGTGCCCACAAAAATCTTGATTTGGGCCCATATGAGTACCTGGACAGCTATTGGATGGCGCAGGATCCAAAAATAGATTCACTTCCTTTAGATCATTCCGCGGTGTATAATAAGATGTGGCAGTTTAGTCCACCTACGCGCTTTGGCGAAAAATATAAGGAGACCATCGTTAAGGCGCCTAATATCCATTTATATACCTATGCCAATGTGACCAATATTGATGCAAATGAACATGCGTCAACCATACAGCAGGTAACGGTTAAGAATTTTGCAGGTAAAACGCATACGGTTAAGGCAAAAAAATTTGTGCTGGCCTGTTGCTCTATTCAAAATGCTCGTTTGCTGCTCGCTTCCAATAAACAGGCAAAACAGGGGTTGGGGAACGACAACGACCTGGTTGGCCGCCACTTTATGGAGCACCTGGAAATTAAATCAGCAGAGCTGTGGCTTACTAAACCAGAAGCATTAAAGTTATATGCATGGGAATCCGGTAAAACAAAAGCACGTGCTGAATTGGCCATAAGTGCTGAAAAGCAGCGAGAATTAAAAATATTGAACGGCACGGCTTCGCTCACGCCTTTAGAGGTTGCCCGTAAGCAACCCGCTTTTATCGATATGTGGACAGCTGATACTGCCCAGCGAAAGAAAAACATGTCAAAATTTGATGTGGCGGAAAAAAAGTCTTTACAAGAAAGTGGCCACGATTCTTATCAGCTTTTTACCCGTATAGAACAAGCACCAAACCCAGACAGTCGCATTACATTAGATACTGAAACGGACGCGTTAGGAATGCCCCGTGCAATCCTACACTGGGTACTTACACCACTAGAGAAAAGAAGTATCCGCGAAATTTATAAGCTGATCGGCAAAGAGCTTGGTATTATAGACAAAGGACGTGTGCGATTGCTGGAATATCTGCGCGACGAAAACGACAATACCTGGCCCGAATTTACCGGCGGCGGCTGGCATCACATGGGTACTACCCGAATGAGCGATAATCCTAAACAAGGTGTTGTTGATGCGAATTGCAAAGTTCATGGCATCAATAATTTGTTTGTAGCCGGTGCTGCATGTTATGCAACAGCAGGTGCGCCAAACCCTACCCTGACTTTGGTTGCACTCACTATCCGTTTAGCCGATCATTTAAAACAGGTGAACGCTTAAGCGTCTACGGCATCGTACACGATCACTTTCTCCCACAAGTGGCTGCAGTTTTTGATAAACTCCAAATGAACAGGGTGATTTTGATATGCGGATTGTCCTGCAAGGTCACTGAAAAAAATTAATTCGGACACTGCCCAGCTTTTATCCACTACATCGCGTTTTTCGGTATCGGCAACTATACCTACACGTAATTCACGCACAGTTTCAATTTTAGACAGCGTCTTCACCCCTGTTACCAGCCTATCGCGGTCTTCCTTAGAATCCGGATTTTTGAGCCAGAAAAACACATGGTGAATAACCGGATATTTATTTTCACCAGCCGCCAAAGGCATTGCTGATGCAGCTGCTGTTCCGATAGCTAAAGAAGCGGTAGTCGCTATAAATTTTCTTCTGTTTGATTTGTTCATGATTGACGCAATAGGTATCCCAATTTTAAGAAAAATATTGCATTTATCCTGATAAACTATTGCCTAACTGCCCATGCCAAACCGTCAGGGCCGCCGCCAACGTCAATCTTTCCTACAACTTCCAGCTTCTTCAAATCAATAACAGCTACATAATTATCACCAGTGCAACCGATAAATGCACGTGAACCATCCGGATCCATCAATATGCCGGCTGCACCGTGACCAATACTCACTTTCTTAACTTCCTTGCGCGATGCTGCATCATATACCACAATATCTCCATTTCTAAGGCTTGAGATCAATACCATTTTCCCGTCTGTTGTAAACTGCAAACGATTTGCTCCTAAAACTTTTGCGTCGATCTTTTCAATCACTTTTTTAGTGGCCAGATCAATTATAGCTATTGTTCCATCATCAGAAGCGGCGGTCCATAATTGCTTACCATCAGGCGATACATCAAAACCTTCTGAGCCTCGTGAAACCGGGATAATCATCTGCACCCAATCTTTACGTGGTTGCGGTCTAAAGCCTGCTGGTGGACCACCAGCGGGCGGGTTTGTTCCTTTTGGCGGTGGATTACCACCAGGTGGCGGGCCTCCCGGCTGCATCAATGTATCTACCAATATGCTCACCGTTCCTGAACTCACATTGGTGGTATAAACTTTATTGGCGTCGGGGGTTACGTAGAGCATGTGGGTACGGTCCTGACCTGTTCCCATGGCCCAGTCAAATTGTTTGGCTGCCGGGTCAAACCTAACGACCATCTTTGAGCCTTCTGCTGTAAACCACACTTTTCCGGCTGCAAAGGTGATACCATGAGGACCCAAAAATGGCTTGGTATCGATACTTGGCAATGCTTTTTGGTTAACCAGGTCGATCACATTGATCTCGTGTAATGAACCGCCGCCATAAATAGAAACATAAGCAGTTTTTCCGTCTGACGATGCAATCACTTCATGCGGATCAGTCCCGACAGGCACTTTTGCTAACACTTTTAAAGTTGTCGGATCAACAATAGCTAATGTATGATCAGTTTTGGACAATGCGAGTAATGTACCTTTTGATATAGATTGCGCGGAACATGCAATTGCCAAAAAACTTAAGGCTGCCGACATTAGCCCAAGCGAAAGTTGTCTTCTGTTTTTCATGGTTTAAGGAGTTTAAGTATCGCGATGACCTTACTTACAAATTTGTGAAATATTTAAATGTTTTGCCGAAGCTATTTTATCCGGGCATTTGTCCACCATTGATCATATCTGAAACAATTCCCTTATGACGCCTTTTTTCGCCAATCACCACACCCGCTATGTGGACTATGATAAACCCAATAATAAGATACATTGTAAACCCATGTATCTCCTTGATAAAATGCATTTTTCTTAAAGCAGGTATACTTTGTCTGAATGCAAGGCACATACCGGTGACTACCATTACCATCAGCAAAACATAAAAGACGGCATAAAGTGTTTTGATCAGCATTTCATTTCTTGAAGATGTCCTGTCTTCCTGCCGGGATAAGAATGAAAGCCTTGCAGATTTAATTTTGCGGATCAGTTTCTGATCCGCCAGTTCAAAAAACTCCAGGATGATCCTGAACAAGAACAGGCCAGTCAGCACATAGCCCAAGTAAGTGTGTACTGCCCATACTTTGTCACTTAAAGCAAATGCAACTGATCTGGCCTGATCTTCTGATATCTCAACTCCTTTTTCTTTCAGCTTATCTGTTATTAAAGATGCATTTGTCCATGCTTTCATTACAGTGGAATTAATTGCTACTGTTATTAAAGAACCTGTAATGATAATTGCATTTAACCAATGCCAAAGGCGTATAAAGGATGAATATTTTTTGGTGCGGGTTGTTTCAACTTCTGCAACCGGGGCTGTTGCTATTACTTCCATATCTTTTATTTAATGACACGAAGAAAAAGTATATCAGGGAAGAATTAAAACGAAATAGACCGGGAGAGATAATTAATCGACCGAAGGCCGTTACCGGCAGATAACGTTCATCATTGGCATGGGGGCAAATCATAAAAAAAAGCCCCGAAACAATTTCTGTAACGGGGCTTTAAATGCTGCCATCTCACCGGCGGCATTATCATCAACTAAACCGCAACTCAGATTGCGTTTCTTTTAAAATCAAAATGAGTTGGGACAAACCTCATCCTTAATTTTTTGCATTCCCACGCTTATTTTGTGCATACGTCAAATCCAGGCAACGATTCGCTGTTTCCCAAATAATATCTTCTATCTTTTCATATTGTGCCTCAAGTTTTCTCAGTAATTGAAATTGTGCACATGCGCGCTGAAGATTGTGATCAGGGAATTGTATTTTATAATAAGTATCTCCCTGCAAATAATCGGTCAGGAAACGAACTCCCTGCATAAATGGGAAAAGCGGCACACTCAAACAAAGCGATTTAATTTCCCCCTCGGTAAGCCATTGGGCAGATTCCGTTAAATATCCTCTCGTGAATGCCTCAAAAATGGGCATATTCAAATCAATTTTGGATAAATCGGGCTCATCCTCGGCTACTGGATTAATGAGTGTGCGGATTGCATCGCCAAAATCATATGCTACATATCCCGGCATAACCGTATCCAGGTCAACTATACACTGAGCACGATCTCTTTTATCTAAAAGTATGTTATTGACCTTCGTGTCATTATGTGTTACTCTTAATGGCAAATGCTCCTCTTTAATCAAAGTCAGTATAGCACACATCCGCTCAATTCGTTCACTGATAAAATCGATCTCCCCGGCAACCAGGTGCCGTCTCGCGGCCTCGTTCATCTCTAATGCCCTATGGTATTGACTAAGCCGCAGCGCGACATTATGAAAATTGGGTATAGTTTCGTGCAGGTGACCGGTATCGAAATCAGCCAGCATTGATTGAAATTTGCCCAATGCTTTTCCACACTCTTGTGCCTGCTCATCATTTACTACGGCATCAAGGCTTTTGGTGTTTTTTAAGTAGACGTACATCCTCCAATAATTTCCTCTGTTGTCGTGATAATAAGGAAAATGATCTTTGGTTTTTACAACAGTAAGCACCTTTGTTTCCGGATCATCACCAGGAACCGATTTTAGTTTTTCTTTGAGATGAGCGGTAACTAATAAAATGTTGTTCATCAGTGCCGAAACATCTTTGAAGATCATGTGGTTGATCCGCTGCAATAAATAACCGGGCTGATTATCTGAAGCACTTTTAACAATGTATGTATCGTTGATATGCCCCATGCCAAAATTTTCAATAGCGGCCACACCATCTGTTATCTCGAAATTAGATACTATAATGATTAAATCTGATTGACTATAAGACATAAATATTACATTATAAGTGTTAAAAGAACGCTTAATTTTTCACGAAAAAAATCTCTCCCGGGTACATTCCTGTTAAAGTCTATTTTTTATATTCCCTGTAAGCGCCGAATCGTGCCAGCTGGTCCTCCCCCAGTTGTTCGGGTATCGGGAAAGCAGATATATTCAATTTGCTGCAGATTTGCATCCACAGATCGGTACGGGTATAGGTTTGGTGTACTTTCTGGAATGTTGTAGATAACAATAAATCTTTGGCCGCCTGCTGTTCATTCTTATCGATCAAAAGCTGAACTTTCCGCTCGATCACAAATTCATCCTTCAGAGCATCTACTTTTGACAACCATTGTCCGCGCTCTGAAAGTGTTTCATTACCCAGGCTTCTTAAGACCTTGTCGCGCTCAATAATTATTTGCGGATGTATCTGAAGCCAGGGCTCTGTTATCGATTCATATGCTGCACGGGCTCCGACTAAATCATTTTTTTGAGTAAGTAACCTGGCCAACAGTGCCTTTGATAATCCCATTTTAGACAGGGCCAATACCTTGGTAGCCTCATTAGCTTTACCTCGCCCCGCAAGCCATGCACCATAATAATATCGCCAGTGGTCTGCCGCTGCTCCGCTTGTTTTGCTTATAGCCCATTGAAACGGCGCATCCAGGTTTTCCATACCAGATGGCGGCCAGAGATTAAGCCCGATCTCAGGGAATTGGGGAATATTCAGTTTACTCGCATAGGCGTGCACCAAAGCTTCCCAAACGTTGACCTCATCAGGCCGTGCCCACTCAAAAAGCGGCACTTCTTTAATCGGCCTCAATAATTCTGCAGGAACTTTCAATTGATGAATATCTAATTCCTTATCCGCCGGTATCCAGTATTCGACATGCGACCTGCTCTCTTTAGCATGCAACTCCAGTTTAATAGATTGATCCCTTATCGGTCCGCCCTGCAACTCAATATATTGTTGTCGTTTGGCGGTACTTAGCATAGACCAGGAAGTGTCGTTTGCTACACCATAACTCCATAATTTAATGCCGGGTGCAATTTTCTCACTTGCGACATGATATAAACCTGTGCCTAATGAAGGCGTAAAAGCGCCAAATGCATTTACATCACTGGTTTGCCAGAAATACCCCGTCATCTCTTTAATATCCGCCTGCGTTCTCGGGCCAGCCTTTTCCCAATCAATGGTATCCAGTTTTGAAGAATGTGAAAGAACTCTTCCATTCGGGAAATCATATTTGGTATCAGGTGCCGAAGGAATAGCAGCATTCGACCATGACATCCACGGATAAGTGCCTGCACCAGGATTATTGAAAACAACCCTTTCAGTTAAAAAGTTATCATCCGGTCCCAGCGAATATTCAACCGACCACTGCATACCAAAACGTAGTTCGCGTTCGCCACAAGTCACATATGTTCTGTTTGTTTTCCGGTCGATCTTGTATTTTACTTTTTCGTTTTGACTTGGCGAATGTGATATCGGGAAGCTAACTTCTATCCCTCCGGCAGTAAAATAAAAGCGTGGCAATATCCTTGTTTGCCTGATCACATCAGGAACGTATAAAACCTCTTTACCGCATTTCTTGATCACCATAGAGGTTATTTTTCCGCCAAGGTCCGGGCATATGGTCACCTTGATACGGTCATTCTCTAATACGATATAATGATATTTTTTAAGGACAGGCCGGTTTGAAGTTTCACAGTAACTCACATAAGGATATACCCCGTTTGGATCGAAAGCCGTTGGAATTGGACCGAATGGTGTCAATTCATGCGTTAATTTATAATCATCACGTTCCGTACAACCTATCTTTGAAACCTTATTTTGAGCAGTGCAGTTTAAAATCGCACCGCCCAGTATTAATCCCAGCAAAATCTTACGTCGCATATACTATTTTGTTTTGTTTTTCTGAACAAGGCGCTCACTTAATTCTCTAACAAGCTTTTGTCCTGCAGCAACTTGTGCCTTAAGCTCATCTTCATTAAATGTATGCTCAGTGGTTAGCTTTTTTAATTGTTCGTCAAGCTGAAGAGCTAAGGCCTTGACTTCTTTATTAGTCGATGAAGCAGCCATTTGTTTCAGGAGGCGGATCTTTTCGTAGTCTGCAATGCCTTCCCTGAGTTTTTCAAAGCGGATACCGCTGTTGGCACCCGGATAAACCAGGTAACAATCGCCAGCAGGCCAGGAAATGTGCCTTGAATCTCTTGTCGGGTCCTGTGTCCAGGCATCATACGCCCAGCGCAAAAAGCCATTGTAGCCGCAGGCCGAAGCATACCAGCTGATCCACCGGCCTTCTATAGGGGGAGAGAAAAGGAAATTATTTGGTTTTGGCGGGTTGCAGCACACATAGTAAGTGGTTGTAAATTCTTTTTTTGCACGTTCTTTTACCACATCCAATGGAGATTCCTTTCCGGCAAGGAAACAATAATCATTCAATAGATCATTAAGTTCCGGGTGCCAATCGCCCGCGTAGGTGATTTTCCAGTCAGCTGAATTTGCCCGAACAACCTTGATCGCTGCCAGGGTTTCGTCCATCGCGCTTTCATTAATTCCTATATAAGTTTTATTCAACCAGCCTTTTTTAGTCAGATGCGCCCTCAGATCATTAAGGAAAGGGTTCCAATAAGCTTTGAATTTTTCTGAGGTAGGTGGCCATGACTCCGTCACATAATTTCCGGTTTGTTCGTCAATATAACGGAATCTGTAGCCTCCCGGTAGAGGCGTGTAAACTGTGATCGCCTTATCAATGCCTACGCTTATGGCTAACTCTACATATTCGTCGAATATCTTATAATCAAATTTCCATGTACCATTTTTTTGTTTGATGGATTCAATCATTCCTCCTTCAACCGTGTAGGAATTATCGCTCCAGGGAGAATTTACGGCATATGTAGTGATATATTTTCCACCTGCATCAGCGTAAAGCTTTAGATGCTTTTTCAACAGTAATTTGTGTTCTTCAGACCACGGCTCCAGGTGATTATCCCAGGCAAGCACCCATGGGTTTTGCCACAGATCGAGCCTGTATTTCCATTCGTGCGGCGCAGGTAAGACCTGGTTTTGTACATCAACATTCAGTTTAAGCGTTTTAGTGGCGCCTTTTGATATTACCTCAATGGTTCCCTGGTACTTCCCGGCTTGCGCTCCCGACGGGATATTCAAAGCTATCCAAACAGGTCTCAGGGTTTTTCCCGGCAAATCAAAACGATCGAATTTTTCGAACCGGTCAGGCATCAGGAAGCCACCCTTATAGGGAGAATCGCCGCAGGTAACATTTGCCGCGCCGTAAGGATAATTAGCCAGTACATAACGCACCATGTTTATGCTGATGTTGTTTTTACTGATCACACCACCGTGCCCGTTTGTAAGATCACCTGCTTTGAAACGTACCTGTTCGATGGTATCTGCCGACCATACCAATACCTGCGTATTCATGCGCTCGCCACGCCAGCCACATGCAGACCATGTTAGGTCAGGTTGCACCTCAGGTACTTCTGCACGGAAATACAAGGCATCTTCTGAACCGAAACTTACATGCAAACCGCCCTGAGTTTTCCAAAGCTCAGGTTTGGTAGGTTTATCGAATGTATACTCTGCCCGGTAGTGCGGACTAAGCGCAGGCATCAGGGACGAATCGATTTGTCCCTGATAAACCTGGCTAAAAACAACACCGGTAAATAATAATTGAACTAATACAATTAAAATAACCTTTCTCATCATTTCTTTAGACTTAATTAAATTTTTATAAAAATTACCAACCTGGGTTTTGCGTAAGCGTCCCTTTGGACAACTGTATCTGCTGTAACGGAATAGGATCCAGGTAATCTTTTGGCTGGAAGGCGCGGGCACTTGCCGGTTCCTCCTGTATAAAGCCATTGGCATCAACCTGGATATCAGTGCCCACTTTCAAATCAGGATATTTTTGCTGGTATTCTGTTCCGACAAATTTAACCCCTTTTAAAGCTTGTGGCAACACGGTCTCCGCAGTTTTCCATCTGCGCAGGTCATCACGTCTGTATCCTTCAAAAGCTAATTCTACAGTACGTTCTCTTCTGATCTCATCCAACATATTCAAGCCGTTAGTGCTAACAAAAGCATTGGTTAGCGCAGGCATACCTACCCGGGCGCGCAACAGGTTGATTGTTTGATTAAGATCCTGATCAGAAATTTGACCATTCTGCTCATAAAGGCTCTCTGCCAGGATTAACAATACCTCTCCGTAACGAAATTCCTTGAAATCATAAGCTCCCTGAAACTGTGTTGCGGCAAGCGTCTCATCCAGGAATTTCCGGATCATATAACCTGTGTGTGTCGCATTGGTTCCCGTAAAACCCGGAAAGGTAGGCTGCATCAGACCGCCTTCAAAGAAAATAGAACTTCCCGGAACGATAAAGGTCATGCTCATACGCGGATCTCTGTTCTGAAATTCACTGGTCAGGGTATTATAACCCTGGAACAAGGACGATTTTGTAATCGGAAGGCCATCGGTAGCGAGGTAAGTATCAGCAAGGTTTTTAGTCGGCACCATCGCATTGAACCAAAGTTCGCGGGTCCAGTTGTGCACGATACGGTTAGCATAATAGCGGTAAGCCAAAATAGATTCTTTGCTGTCATCGCCCTGCTGAATAAATAAATATTTGTAGCTCTGGGCCCCCTGATCGGTATATAAGGCGTATTCATTAGAGGTTATTACCTGCTGAGCAGCGTCCACGGCTGCCGCAATGTATTTTTCCGGTTGAGTATCGCCATGATATTTGGCCCAGGTACCCTCATATAGTGCAACCCTCGCCTTCAAAGCCAGTGCTGCTCCCTGTGTTACCCTACCCTGCTCATCGGCGGTAAGCTGGCTCTGCTTAGGTAGTTTAGGTATCGCATTGTCGAGGTCGCTTAATATAAAGTCGACTATTTCTGCCTGCGTTGCTCTTTGGGAATACAATTCAGGTGAGGTTACGTCCAGCACTTTATCAATTTTTGGTACACCACCGAATGTTTTTACTAATCTCCAATAATTATACGCCCTAAAAAATTCTGCCTCACCTACCCAGCGGTCAATAGCTGTTCCAAGGTTGGAAGCTAGCGCCTTTGTCAACAAATAGTTAGTACCCCGAATCTGTTTGTAGCAGGAATCCCAAACAGCCGATGTTGCTGCTGGTAGATAGGAACCATTGCTGACAGGATTGGCCCCTGAACCAAATGCTATATCCGAATTGTTATCAATATATTCCGGCACTTGTTGTAAGCCATTATAAAAATTATTAGCGGCCAATTGAAAATCATTTGGCGATTTCCAGAACGACACATCGGATAATTGATCTTTGGGTGTGAGCTCCAGCGATTTTTTACATCCCACAGCTACTACAATAACCGCTAACAGGAATAAATATTTCTTATTTATAAAAATTTTCATGATTTCTACTATTTTAAGGTTACATCAAGACCGAACGAAAAGAATCTTTGGAAGGGATAGTTATAACCCCATTGTGCTGCCTCCGGATCCCAGCCGCCGGGCACGCTATCTTTTTCCCAAATGTCTTGTCCGCTAACGTAAACACGCACTTTTGAAAGCCATACCTTTTCTACCAATGATTTTGGCAGCGAGTAACCTATTGTTATATTTTTAAGCCTGACGTATGCACCATTGATTTCCATTAAGGTTGACGGCTGATAGTTCCAATAGCGAATGTTGCCATTGCTCAGCTCTGGATACTTTGCATTCGGACGGTCGGCATTCCAGGTCTGGCCAAAATAAAACGCAGGCGGTTGTCTCCACCAGTCGCTCCACGGAATAGCATATTCACCGGTCCTGAATATCGTGCGTTTGCCTACGCCTTGCAGGAATACGCTCACATCAAAATTGCTGTAACGCGCACTCAGGTTAAGCCCGAAGTTATATCGCGGCGTAATTGTTCCTACATTCACCACATCACCGTCATCACCGGGCTTATTGCCATAAGCACTGATCTTACCATCGTGATTGACATCCTTAAACATGGCGTCGCCTATCTGAATATCTGATGGCACGCCACCTAATTTTTTATAATCATCTAACTGAGCCTGGTTTCGTATCAAACCATCAAAAACATATGCGAAATAAGTATTGATAGGATAACCCTGGCGGATGTTGTTTATGCCAGGTACATAGGTATCCGCTCCACCGTAGTTGACAACCTTATTTTGCGCATCGCTAATCAGTACCCTTGCTGAAAAATCTACCTTTCCGATTTTGTCCTTATAACCAATCGAACCCTCGAAGCCCCATGTTTTCAATTGTCCCGAATTAGAATAAGGCGCTACCGATCCCAGCAGACTAGGGTATGTAACCGGGATGAGTAAATTCTTGTTGTCTTTTATGAAATAATCGAAAGAAATATCAAGTTTAGAATTGAACAAGCTTGCATCAATGCCAACGTTTTTATTGATCAATCTTTCCCAGGTGCGATTGGTAGATACCATACCCGCAAGTGCAGCAGATTGGGTTTGACTGCCTGCTCCGAAAGGATATACACCGCCTATACTGATCAGCTGCAGGTAATCATACAAGCCTATACCTTCCTGGTTACCTGTCTGTCCATAAGAAGCCCTTAATTTCAGGTCGGAAATGAACTTAACGTCTTTCAGGAATTTTTCCTGCGAGATCCTCCAGCCAACGGAAACGCCTGGAAATAATCCATACTGGTGACCGGGCTCAAACCGGGAACTTCCATCGTATCTTACACTACCTTCCAGTAAGTATTTATTATCATAGGCATAGCTTAAGCGGGAAAATAAGGAGTTGATACCCCAGTGATTACCGCCGCCACCATTGGTCATATTGCTTGTACCGCCAAGATTGAGTGCCCATACATCCTCCGAAGTGAAATTGTCCCGCCTGGCGTTAAACCAGTCAAAATTATTTTCCTCATGAGAAGCGCCTGCCATAAAATCAAAATCATGCTTACCAAACTTTTTGGTGTATTGCAGGTAGCCGGTATAGTCACGGTAAGTTGTCTGCGAATTATACACCGTTAGGCTCGCCTGTTGTGGATTGGCAATAGCGTAGTAAGCCAGCGCACCGTCCCAGGTATACAGAGGTACCGACTTGGCAATGTCATTATCATTTTCTGATGAGTAGTTAATACCCGTCTGGAAGTTTAATTTTAAACCGCTTGCCACATCTGCAATTAATTTAAAATTGGTATTAAGATTACGGGTAAGGAATGTAGAGGTAGCACCTTCTTTAGCTTCTGCCACAGCATTTCCCCAACCACCCTGGGCAAAATACTCGCCTTGAGGATTGGTAATAGGTACGTTAGGCATACCGAAGGTCGCTTCCTGTATCAAACCGGCAGAACCTACCCCACCGATATCTGTGCGGCGCTGATTTTCTATTGCTACTTTTGTTTCCAGGCGAAGCCATTTGGTAAGGTTATAATCATAATTCAACCTAAGATTATAACGTTTGGCTCCATTGTCGGCATACCGGATCACTCCTTTTTGATCTGAATAGCCCCCGGATAAGTAATAAGATGAATTCTCGTTGCTTCCGGATATACTTACATTGTGCTTTTGCTGGAAGCCATTTCCGATAACCGCTTTTATCCAGTCAGTATTGGTAAAGAAGAGTTTCCAACCGCCGTATAGCGGATGATCGATCGGGTTAGGGTCGTTATTTATGATATTTTGCAGTAAAGCAGGTGTATACATGGGCGCCGAACCGTTGTGGATGTTGGCTTCGTTGTCCATGAGTGCCATCTGATAAGTTGTGGGACTCTTCATCATACCCGACTCCTTGGTGATGGCAGCATTTCCACTGTAGCTGATTACCGCCTTACCTTTTTTACCCTTTTTAGTGGTAACAATAAATACGCCGTTTGCTGCTCTTGCACCATAGATAGACGCAGAAGCATCTTTTAATACATCCACCGACTGAATATCATCCGGATTGAGCAAGTTCAAATCGCCGGGAACACCATCTATTAATACTAGAGGTGTGTTTCCGCCATTGGTGGACGAATATCCCCTGACATTCAGGCTGTAACCTTCATTACCGGGTTGTCCGGACGAGCGTTCAATCGTCATACCCGGTACTTCACCTTGCAATGCTTGCAGCGCATTGGTAACGGGGCGGGATTCAAATACTTCTGCACCCACGGAAGAAACAGCTCCTGTTAGGGATTTCCTTTGCTTGGTGCCATAACCGATGACCACCAATTCGTTTAAGCTGGTGCTGGCTTCTTCGAGGACAATGTCCAAATCTTTTTTACCGTTGACAGAAACTTCCAGCGTTTTATAACCGACATATTTAAAAACCAACATGTCGTTTTCTGGAACGGTAACATTAAAACTACCTTTTGAATCAGTAACTGTCAGCGCCTTGCCAGTGGATTTTAAAACAACGGTAACCCCAGGCAAAGGACCGGTTTTATCCTTCACGGTTCCTTTTACAGAAATATCCGCCAGTTGATTTTTTTGGGGGTCTTCCGGCAGGGGTTTATAATTGGCTGTTGGTTTTTCTCCTTTAATAACAATGGTCGTTTCATAAAAAGTAAAACCCAAAGACTGTCCCTGAAGGCAGACTTTAATTACTTCAGCTAATGGCGCGTTGTTAAAGTCGGCGTTTATCTTTTCATTGTCGTTCAACTTGTCAGGTTGGTACAATACATCATAGCCGGTTTGTTTTTTTATCTCCTTAAAAACCTGTTTAAGGGTGACTTCTTTCTGTTTCAAATTCAGCTTTTGCGCGAAGGTGGTAGCGCTTACCTGCATTATGGCTGCAATCAATAAAAAGATTGTAAGTTTCATCGTGAGCAAGAACTTGGATATGCGGCAATGGCGCCTGCATAAAAATTCTAAGTAAATTTTATACATTTGAGTTGTCTGTTTAAATAAAAAATAGGGTTCAACACTTATTAGGTTTGATCAGATAACCGTTCAGGGGTGTCGCAAGCACCCCTGATCTTTTATGCAGATCACCATCAGTTTTTACCGCTACGGGTCTTTGGGTGTATGTCTCATTTTTCTCTCTATTTAGTTTATAAATTGGTTGTAATTGGTAGATCTTCTCCGGTTCTAATTGCCTACAATGATCTTGCTGTTTTCAATCTTGAAATGAACCGAATTTGTTAATTCAAGGGTTTTGAGCACTTGCGAAACATTTTTATACTTCGATACAGTACCGCTAAAGACCATTGAGCGGGGGGCATCGCTTTTGTACACTACTTCTACATTATACCAGCGGGATATTTTCCTCATAATACTTTCCAGGCTTTCATTATTGAAAAGGAAGTAGCCGTTTTTCCAGGCTATCGCTTCATCTGTATCAACTTGCTGTACTTGCATTCCCTTGCTGTTAACAGTGGACTGTTGACCTGGCTTGATAAGTATGTTTTTATGATGAGCGACCGATGTAACCTTTACTGAGCCTTCCATTAAAGTGGTGGCGGTTGTGTTTTCATCGTTATAGGCGTTCACATTGAAATGCGTTCCCAACACCTCCACTTCCTGTTGCTGAGTTTTCACTTTAAATGGCATCGCTTTGTTATGAGCCACTTCAAAATATGCTTCTCCTGTTAATTCCACTACCCGCTCTTTCCCGCTAAACACCACCGGATACTTTAATGATGAAGCAGCATTTAACCACACATGCGAACCATCCGGAAGCACAACCTGGTATTGCTCTCCCCTGGAGGTTTCGAGTTCGTTAAATTGCTTTGTGGATTGTGCTTTATTGTTAGCCGCACGAACAGTATAAACAAGTTCTCCTTTAGTAGTTTTTGTGATAGTTACTCCGGCCTGGTTAGCAAGTTGCCCGGTTGCTGCATCTCCTAACGTTAATTTTTTGCCATCGGCCAGGATAAGGGTTGCTTTATTTACACCCGGGCCGACGTCGCTTTTTGCAACAACATTCGCCGGAACGAGATTTTTCTTCTTGATCAGAAAGTAGCCTCCAACAGAAACAAAGATCAGGACGACAGCAGCTGCAGCCACACGGTACCATAAGCTTATCTTTTTTGAAGAAATCTGATCCGGCTGAATAAGTGTCCATATCAGATCAACATCTGCTGTGCGCTCTTCGTCCTGCATTAAAAAAGAAGACGACGCATTGTGAGACAAATACCAACTCTCTAAGAAAGCTAAGTCTTCCGGGGTGGCTTCGCCGGCGCGGTAACGCTCCAATATTTCTTTTAGTTGGCTTTCTTTCATATTAATTCAAGTCGGATACTGCTCTGATTAATAGTAAGGAAAGATGGAAGGAGGATACAGGTAGAAGAAAAATAATTTTTTTATTGGCTTAGCGAAGAAGCATTAAAGCAAGGTAAGCCAGAACTCCTAACTTCAATTTAAGTATCTTTAAAGCATTGGTGATTTGCTTACTAACAGTCTGTTCAGATATTTCCAATCTCCACGCAATCTCTCTATGGCTTAGGTGTTCCTTCCGGCTCAATTCAAAGACCTCTCTCATTTTTGGCGGCAACATACTAATCTCTTTTTCAATGTGCTCCCTGAGCTGATTTTCCCTGATACGGTGATCCGTTAAAACATTGTCCTGCGTCGAAAATGCCTTTAAAGAATCTAAATACTTGTCCTGGACTTGTTTGCGGGTAATTTTATTCAAAATTGCATGACGTACGGCACCATAAAGATAACCGGACAAATTTCCGGAAATATCAATTACATCGTGCTTAGACCATAAATAGGTGAAAACCTCCTGAATTATATCTCTCGCTTCTTCCCGGTCGCGAAGTTTATTTATTGCATGAGCATGAAGGATATATTTATAACGGTCATAAATTTGCCCAAAAGCCAGCCGATCTCCTTTATTTAGAAGAATAACTAATTCCGGATCTGTTAATTGGCTATAGTCTATCATTTACTCATTAACCAGGGGACGTGAGTACACCTTTTTGCAAGGTAGACCAGCCGTTACAAAATTCTAATTAAATCTGTGCGCAAACGTTTGATAACTATTTTGTGTGAACCTTATAAATCAATACGAAAAGCAATTCCAAAGCCTTGTAATAGCCAGACTTAATCGGCTGGGATCTGGTTATTCATTATTCGATCGGAATATATTATCAGAATATTGCGCAAACGTTTGATAAGTGTTAAAATGAAGGGTAAAGGTTTGATTCTACCTTATAACCAGGCCAATTCAAGAGACTGCCGATACAACCGGCACTATATGACAAATAAAGCAAAAGCTACTTAAAAGTCGCCGGTAAATGCTTCAAAAAAACTTCTTAAAATATGTATCTACAATGTCTTCGCTAAACAATTTTGAAAATGCTGTAATTGCTTTTAATTTTTCCAGCATACTTTTGGTATTCAAAGCCTTCATTGTTGTCATCTGGGTGGCAAAATCCTGGGCCGCTATTTTCAAGATGCCTTTGCCCAATACATTATTTTCTGCTGCGTCTTCATAAATAGTGGTGTAGAGTACAGTAGTATCGGTCCATAAGTCAAAAGGTGAATTCCCATCCACTTTTTTGTAACCGTTGAAATAGAACTGTTTACCATCGTAAGTATTGAGCTGCATATTATACTTCATCCTTAAATGTGCCGGATTCGCAGGATCTTTTACAAATAGATTAAAGACACCGTTGCTAACGGTCAGGGGTTTATCCGACAAAGCAGGAGCAATCACTGTACCGCTCATATATCCTACATGTTCCTTGTCTACCGTAAATTCCGCTATTGCTTCCGTTTCGATAGTAAGTGTAAATAAAATGGGCGAGCACTTTTGCTGGCCAAGTTCATATCCGGCTTCAAAGTCGTTCTTTTCCGCCATACTGAAAAAGCCCTTCATCGTTTCCGTAAACTGTACAGCTGGTGCCGGACTTTTCAATGTTGACTCAACTGCTGGAAAATCATAACTGGTAGGCTTACCTATTCTTTTCAGAATAATATTACAAGCCCTTTCAGCCAGAGCGGATATGGTGAATAATGGATTAGTACCCAGCGGTAGCGGCACGATCGATCCATCCAATACATATAAACCATTGTGACAGCCGGTTCCATTATCGCCGCTAAATACGTTTCCCACGTCGTTTGTTACCCCGCGGGAGGCGTCTTCCGCCATATTGCAGCCACCCAATGGGTGTACGGTTATTAACTCGTAGTCCAGGGCTTTCGTCCAGGTAACGTCTCTTATAAAGGAACCCTTTAAGGCATTGGTCGCATCAACCATTGCTTGTTTTACCTTATTGAATATAGCCTCTTTACCCACACCGGGCCAGTTAATTGATAGTTTTTCATTTTTTAAACCGATAACGCCACTGCCATCGTCATGCGTCATTACCAGATAAGTTTGTGTATGAGCAGTTGCTCCATGATAAGGCCCCCTTATTACGCTGGTTGCTTCCTCGCCACAATCCCTAAGCCAGTCGGAAAAGGAATTGTCCGTATCATGCCCAATGGTACCTGATAACGATATTAAACTTAAATTCATCAGGGATACTATCGGCGCGGGAATGCTGCCTTCTTCAAATGTCATACCGTCTTCCAGCACTGCCTGATTGCGCATATCAATAACACTGGTAATACACGGCCCTACGGGTTCGTACTTCGGGTTGTTATAAAGATTACCCAGCCCCATACCGTTTATGGGCACCTCGCAGTTATAAGCAAAGCCCAATACATCGCCATTGCCGGTAAAATGTTGCCCTAACTTCGACGACACCGGGAGACCGTTTTCTTTTGAGCGGAGCAATATCTCTGTGCTTCCCAAAGCTCCGCCTGCCACGATCACCATTCCGGAACGTACGAACATCAAGGGCGCCTTAAATTTATCGCGGTCGTTACCAAATACGTCAAAATAAGTCACCCAGTTGTCGTTATGACGTTCTACATGATTTACATTGATATTGCAAAATATATCAGCTCCGTTATTGACCGCATCCGGCAGATAATTCATGATTAAAGTATTCTTTGCAGAGTGATTACAGCCGGTAACACAGTCGCCGCAATTAATGCATTTTTTTTGCTCGACGCCAACATGATTCACTCCGTCTGCAAACGTTACGTTTATGTCGGTATAGCGAAATGGCTGATCCATTTTTTCCGCCGACATCCGCATAGCTTTTGATTTCGCCAGTTCAGGATAACCTTCTTTGTTTGCTGGGTAAGCAGACGGCTTAAGCATATCCATAGCTGCTGCGTAACCATCACTAAGACTTTGGTCTTCTCTTATCGCCAAAGGCCATCGCCCATCTTCAAAAACACGGTCCTCGGGCTTTATAACCACACCTGCATTAACCAATGAGGTACCGCCCAGCCCACAGCCTTTAAACACAGAAATACCCTCTCCTACGTGAAAATCATACAAACCATTGCAGCCCGAGTTGAGATCATTGGTATTTAATTGCATCTCACTTTCAGCTTCGGCCAGCGTTACAGGGTAATCTCCAGGTTGAAACTCCTTCCCTTTTTCAAAAACGCAAACGCTGAGTCCGGCACGTGCAAATCTGCTTGCCGATATACTGCCGCCATAACCGGAGCCAATAATTACGACATCATAAAATGGCTTCAGGCTGGTGATTGATTTTGATAGCTTTCTCATTTTTTGTCTTTTATAAAGATAGGTGGTTCAATAAGGTGTATAGCCGGAAGATATCCGCTAACAATAATAGCATCGTTGTCGGCACTGTTATCGTTGCTGTCTACCTTCCAGTTTTTCGTCACTTTTTTTATTCCAATCGGGTAAACAGTCAGCCCGTCAGAGTTGATGCGCAATCTCAGGAAGCATTTGTAGTCCTCACATGCAAGCGATGATGATGCTTCATCGATGTGGTTTCCAAATATTAAATTTGATGATAACAGGTATATCCCCATTAGAAATCCGCCGAAGACGCCGCCGCCAATTAACAATAAACCCATTTGCAGAATCACGCCGTAAACATCGGCGGGAAACGGAAACCTATTAAAAAGCCAAATACCGCCATAAATAGAGAAACATTGGATCAATCCGTGTAATAACCCAAACCATTGCACTCCTTTGGCGGGACTAGTGGTATCAGTAAATTTCCAGAAACCGGCAATTATCGCCAGGGACAATAAACTTAAAAATGGCGCAATTGAAAGCAACCTTAATACATGAGGAATAAAACTCCAAAATGAAGCAGATTTTGCCTCCATGAAAACCTGGTAGCCAGTATTTGCATCGGCACTTCGCAAAAGCCAAAAGAAAATGCAATAAATTATTCCGAGCAACATTGAAAAATACCAGTTCCTATAAAAGAAGAGAATATTGCCTGCGAGTAGTTGATAGGATTTTTCTCTATCAGGGAAGGCTTTCTTCAATTTCAAGTTTTCCTTTACCTCATCAAGTGATTCAGGCAGATTATGAGAGAGATGTAAAAAAGCGCCGCCGCCGCCTGACCCGAAATAATGGTCTGCTTCGGTATGATGGTTATCGGTACAATAATGAGAATAATGATGCAGATCGCCTGTAATGATCGTCGCCACGCGGTGATTTCGACCCGGCCCTAATGTAATATAATTCTCCAAAAAGAACCTGAACCGATCGTATGATGTATCGTCTTTTTTCAATTGTTTATATATCCAGGCCGGCTCTGCTGTTATTAAAATCACTTTAGAACCTTCCTGCATTTTCGTTTTGGCCACATCCATGAAATAATCGAGCTGCGGTTTGTCGATATCCTCATCAAGCTGTATATCAGTTCCCCATATCCAGTAATTATCCGGGAGCGGTCGGGCAAAATAGCTCCGGTGCTGCTTTGTTTCCCAGTTGCCAATCCGGCGTTGTTGACAGAACAACTTTAAAAATCCCCCCAGACCGTCGTACCAGTCGTGATTGCCGGGTATAGCGTAAATATGCGGCCTGTCAGAGTCATCTTTCTTTTCAGGGAATGCTGTCGCAAAAGGGATAGTGAACTTTTGCCTGTAAAGCCCTCCCGCCGGTGTTGGGTAAACCTGGTCGCCCCCGAACAGTAGTAATTTGGCTCGCGGCAATGTTACCTCTGGCTCATTTTTATATGCTACAGTTAGTTCATCTTTCGCCACCAATTTGGCGATCGAAAATGTAGAATTAAACCCGTCACCCGTATCGCCGACATAATCAATCCAAATTTCATCTGTACCTGCATATTTATCTTTATAGTCGTTCCATTCATCCGCAGATACCGGGCTTAGTGCAGCTTCAGTTTCACGCCGATCAGCATAATTTCCAAAAATGCCTGATACAACGGAACGCAGACCGGTTTGAAACAGCATACCTGGTTCAAACCAGTTCACCATTTTGGAGGGCTTAAACTTTTTCGTCATAATTTACTAATTGCGATAAGAGCCTGTTTTTAAGTTTCATCCTTTTATACCAAACAGTGTTGGCATTAACATTTAGGTAGAATGCATTCCTGATGCGGTTAACAGCCGGCTGGATAAACAAGGTATCATTACTCTTAGAGCTTCCGGCAGGCGCTATGCTCACCTTTGCGACTTTGTTATCGATGCCAATCAATATATTGGGAACGCTGTTTAATTGCATTCTTAAATCGGCTTCATAATCAACCGAATTAAAAACAAACCGGAATCGGGCGTTGACCTTTCCATTGGCACCGACATTAATAGTATTTTCATAGCCCGAAATGAAATCGGATCCAGTTATGGAAACCGAAGAATACAGCTGAAAGACAAACCGGTTATCCACCTCATGTATAAAAAAAGACAAGCAAATAGTAACAGCATTTAACGCCCCGCCGATGACAAGTTTACCTTTAAACTGCTGCCTGAAATGCAGACTGGCATCTGCAGTTTTCATTTCAGTAGAATTACTAACAGCTTCCTTATCTGAGAATGTATTATCTGCCGCCAGATATTTCCTGGTATCTGCATAACCCATATTGATCAGCGTATCGGCATTAATTTTATTGAATAGAAAATCGGGATCAAGAGGCAAAGCATATTCTGGTTTTATGATGCGTAGATTAACTAGTTTTAACCCTCCAGATAGTCTATCCTTGTTAACACTGCGCAGCCAATCGATTTCACCGAACAAACCGCCGTTGGCACTAATCTCAATCATGTGGACATACTGATTAAAAGAGCCGTTTAGGTAGGTGCTGGTATTGCCGATGCACCATACCAGCCAAACATCTTCTGCGCCCCTCTTGACTGCTTCAGTTATATTGGCATCCTTTATCCATACTGCATCAGTATACCAATCGCCATTAATATTCAGTGCGGGCATAAAAACCGGTAATGACATGCCAGCAATAAGATAGTCCTCATTAATATCCTTTCCATCTATGCATTCAATGGTCTTTTTTGAAAAATTGCAAACGTTAAAAGTCGCCCGGAAACGGGTGTTAGTCTTTATAATTTCAGAACTGATACCCAGTGCAGGGAATATTTTCTTTCTGATGCCGTCTGCAGAGCCCAATCCCGGTAGATTATTTTGATTAAAATAATCTCCAAGTGGCATTGCAGCCATAAAGCCTTTTAAGTTGAGCTTTCTCCATCTTACAGCCGCCTCTTTCGGACTTATACCCGATGCAAGCATAGCCGTTCCGAATATACCGCCCGAGGTACCGTCGACATGATCGAAAGCTATACCAGCCTCTTCCAAAGCGATTAATACGCCCGCGTGATAGGCCAGGCGTACCCCACCACCAGCGAGGATGAGAGATCGTTTTATATTTTTATCAGAAGCGGGTTGCATGATAAAGTTTATTGTTCCTGGTATAAAAAAATATAAAAATGAGCCCCGTTAATTCATAAAACAGGAAGAAATAAGCAAGCGCCAAAGGATGCCCGTCTATAAAAAGAGAAAAAGCGCGCGCTAAAATGCCACAGCTCATAGCTATAAGAAACAGGTGATTATACTTAACTACACTAAAGATTTCCTTCACGAAAGAAACTGAAAACAGGCCAAACCCTAACTCGATCGCCCTCAGGAAGCGGTATTGGCATAGCAGGTTGATACGGAAAGTATCCGGAAGTGTATGAACGTCAGCATGAAACAGCAATTTAAAATCATATACCGGATCAATAAAGGCGCCCCAAAAGCCTGCCAGTATTACTAAACCTGTGTAGGTATAAAAGAAAAAATGACTAATAAATTTCATTGGCTTTCAGTATCTTATAATAGTATAGAAATAAGATTCCGGACAAAAAATCAAACGATGCCACGACACCGCTCATATGATTAAAAAGGCCGTGCCATATACCTATCCCCACAGCGATAGAAGCCCCAAACTTTTGAAAACCAGCCCATAAAATGACTACAGTGCTTTTTGAAGGGCTGTAAACTGCATGGATCACCATGCCTCCAAACAGGATCATGAACATCGCTATCGTAGCAAATAACTGCTCCGTAACAGGCATAACCTCCAGACCAACATTTTTCAATACAAACGACGGGGCCAATAATTGTACGCCTCCCGAAAGAATCGTTACAATCGAAATGACGATGACTATTAACCCTATATACTTTCTCATGCGTTTATGGATTGTGATTTAATAAGTAAAACTGAGTAGTATATGATCATAACCAGCCACATAGCAGTCCAGATACAAACCCGCAATATGTTGAGATGTATCCATGCCATTAATACTGTATCAAGTTCAGCCTGATCCGTTATCCCTGCAGCCATGCGGTTGTTATATGGAAAAATAAAAATGATGGTGATAGCCGTGGTGGCTAACGTCAGCACCAAAATCAATATTGGATACCATTTATCAGGACTTTTGAATTTCTCGATAATAAATACTACACAGCAGAACAGCATCAGCATTGTCATATAGGTAAAGAAATGGGTAGCTGAAGTCACCTGGGGAACAAACTGGTTATAATAAGTTGCCGGTGTAAGTTTGGGAGCAATGGGAAAAGAAAACAGAACAAGCGACCAGCCGGTTCCAAAATACATGGACAGGCAGGCAAATAGAATAGCCTTATTGATGCTGAGCAAAAAGGTTTTCACACTTATATTTTAAATTTTTCGTAGTCAGTTATGTTGGGCGCAGGGAGCCAATCTTCATTCAGCCCAAGGTTTATTACACTTTCAAAACCTTCAGGAGTTACCTTGTCGGGTTTGTCTTTATAGGTCATAAACCAGCATTCAAAATGATCATCGAGTATGCCATTGGCATTCGGCATAAATGCGGTGAACAGCGGGTTGCTTTCAATTCCGAGATCCCGCATGAAGGCTGTACGTGAGTGGTTACCTATGAATAGCCTCCCGCTGGCTTTTTTGCCCAATTTTATACCGGCCTTTGTATCAAAATAAATATTCGACGCCATGAGCATATTACGGAAGTGGCTGTAATTCACCGTGCCGACTTTAAGCGGAAAATTGCATTTGGGCGGCTTATCAATTTCTATCCGGAATGCAAACTCGCCGTCCAATTCATATTGCGCTGACACCTGGGTGTCTGTTATTGTAAAATCCAGGTTGGCCTTGTGTTTGGGCATACCCCATATTCCCTTTCCTCCTTTCACAGATATTTCGCTGCTTACCGGAAGGTCAAGAATATATTGCCCGGTATGATAATATTTCATAAACAAAGCAGGCAATATCCGCGGGGCTGGTTTGGCGCCCCTGGTACAGGCAAGGGCCATGCTATATTCAATGTATTTACCAATGTTGGTATGCAGGTAATTAATTACCGTAACCATGAAAATGGCTTTGCCATTAAAATACTTTACAGGATATAGTTCATTCCCTGGCATTAGCTTAGCCGCCTTTTCATAGTCGCATAAAAATGCCGCCATCAATGCCGGCGAATTTTCCGTTGCTACAGGCAACGTAAAGGGCACACCATCGACAAGGGCGAAACGGCCCTGGTAATTTCTGATTCGTTTAGGTATTCCCATATCATGAGGGTTTAGTTATTCAGTTCGTTAATCATTGCAGGAAAAATATCCGTGTAGGCGTCTTTACCCATAAAAATATCCAGGTGACTATAAGTATCATACACATGTAGCTTGTGGCAACCCGGCTTTAACTGATCGAAATAATTGAATGTATTTACCTGGCTCTGATAGCTAAAGCACTTATTAAGCCTCCCGGCAAAAAATGCAAAGCGTGCTGATGTTTTAGGTACTGATGCGCCATAATTGATTTTCCCGTCTGCCGAAACCAATGCCCCGGCACTTATGCTTTTGGATATGTGATCGAAAAAAGTCAGCGGAACGAACCCAAACTCTTCCTGTATCCAGTCTTTCGTAGTGTCGGTAAGATTATTTAACTCCCACAATGCCGGGTGCCCAACGCCATAGGTAAAACTTACGAACTTGCCAACGCTTGTGTCATTTTCCCAATGAGTTAGATTAACCAGCGAGCGGAACATTTTTGATTTAAAGTCTGGCGCATCTTTCCCCCAATGCGGATTGAGGTAATTAGTCATCAGTTTAACTACCGGCACCAAACTCTTTATTTTAATATTTGAAGCCGTTGAGACAACCGGATGAAGTGAAACGGCATTGCTTACAATCGTTGTCACCTGTGGTACAAGGCCTTTCATAGCCGAAATCATAAAACTTGTAGAGCCCTGGCAATGGATAACCGCTTTTATCTTATCATAGCCTGTTAACCTGCACACTGCTTCTACAGCGGCGGGATGGTCGTTGTTTGCAACTATATCCAAGTTCCACTCATTTTCGGGGAATAATATACTGCCCCGCCAGTTTTCCAGCCAAACGTCATAACCAGCTTCTTCAAGAGAATCCAGTAGATTTTTCTCATTAGGCGCGTTAAAGACGTTACTGCGCACACCTGCACCATGTACCAGCAGTACCGGACCCTTGGTTGGTGTTGAGACACTTTTAAGCCGCCATAGGTTGCAGCCAAAACCGTCTAATGAGGTAAATGGAAAGACTTCAAAATCGTGCATGATGAAAGGTTAAGCTGTATTAATTTACAGAAAACATCAGCGAACGTATTTTTTACTATTATAAATTTAAAAATTGTATCATAAATTTAAGTCTTGAGAAACGAAATATACTCAGTGTTTTTACGGTATTTGAAGCGTAAAAACACCTATTTTGATTTGGTCGGTAAGGAAATAGTATATCTTCTCTGTTACGGTAAGGGTCATTTAACTTGATGCCCTATGCGAAGTAGTGGAAAAAATACAGATAAAGTATTTGTTTATCGTAAAATATGTAAATAACTAATTATAAATTACTTACCTATTCAGAGCGTAAAACCATATTGAATATCAGCGAAACAGCGGTTTCGGGGTACAAAAATTATGTATGAACAAAGGGTGGAAGAAAGCTAAAATATGCGCTCATTGTGACAAAAGGTTTAAGTAATAATGTATTAACGAGTCTAAAATAATAATAAATAGATTATAAAATTAGTGGTCTTTTTTACTCGCTCTTTGATGGCCGCTGAAATAATTTGCCGAGATAAATGACCATATTTTTCAATTTCTATTTTATTACCAGGTTGCTGCCCGGCTGTCATATCTAAGAAAAGTGAAATCTTCCGGCCGAATCGGCCGGAAGATCGATCATCCATATTGCAAGATAGCCCCTGATTTATTAAAGCTTTACAAACTTACTTTCAGCCACCATACTCTGCGTTTTATTATTAAAGACTCTTACAAGGTAAGTTCCCGGCAGCAAATTACTTAGGTTACCTTGCCAGGTAGCTGATGAGGTGGCAATTTCTTTGACAACGGCACCCATCGTACTAACGATTCTGATTTTGTAAGTACTCGCATCGGTTATTTCCTGGTTGATTGTTAAGTTAACCGTGCTGCTTACAGGGTTCGGGTAAATAGTAAGCTTACTATCTGCCAGGTTATCGCCTTTATCCGAGTACTCAATTGGCACAATCCGGGAATAAGAAATCGCATTATTGAGGTCCTCCTGTTTTAGGCGATATAAATTCATCCCGGATACCGGGCTCTTGTCAACAAAGCTATACTTACCTTCCCCGGCTGCCTTTACGCCACCCAAAACTTCGAATGTTTTTCCCCCATCTGTGCTGCGCTCCACAGTAAAGTTTGTGTAGTTCTCCTCGTTTTGGGTTTTCCACACGGTTTGTACTTGTCGTACTGTCTGCAGTTTATTTGCTGTAAAATCCAATAGTTTATAAGCCAGGGCCGGATTTTGATTCATTACCAGGCTAAAGCGTTTGGCACCATAGCTGTCGTTATCACTTTTATTGATCGTAAAATCGTAGGTGCTGTTGATCCTCAGGTTTACTGAGTCTTTTTTATAAGCGTCAACCAGCCAGATGTTATACATTTTAGGTATACCGGTCACCTGACGCAGATTAAAATGATAAGTACCATTTTCGGTCGCATCCACATTCAAAGGGATCACTCTGCGCTCCAGCCCCGGCAGTGGCTGTTTATTGATCTCCAGCTGCACCCCGTCGCCTGAAAAGCTTGACAGGCTTACTTTATTAAAACCTTTTCTATAAATAGCATCTACTGCCGGCTCAAACGTCATTTTGTTACTCCGATCAAACCAAATCATGATGTCCTCACCATACACGGAGTCGGCATTCATTCGCAGACGGAAATATTGATAGTTATTGTCACTTACAGGTGATTTACTTAACAGCAGGGTGCTTCCGTAAGCCAGTTGCTGTGAAGGTACCTTCGCCGACTCGTTAAATGTAAGGCTTGCAGTGTTGTTCAATGCTGTAATGAAAAAGCCCTGGCCGCTTGCGATGTATCGTGTGGCCTGGCCGTTACCCACCCCAGTGTTCGAGTCGTAAGTTTCATAGCTATGGGTCACCTGGTTGAGTTCACTGATCTGGGTGGATACGCTGGGACCGTATATACCGGCAGTGCTTGTTGAGCTGCTAAACGTATTCCAATCGATTGTGCTTGGGTATGGATTCCCTACCAGGTTGTAACCATTTGCTCCCCCTGTCGTTGTAACAGTGAAGTTCGAAGAACTATTCAACCAATAGTGAAAAGAAACCGGGCCCTGGTTTAAAAGACCTGTAGCCGCCACAGGCCCTCCGTTCGGTGCAGTTGTTGAAACGAACGGATTTGTTGTAGGCTTGATACCACGGAAAAAGAAAAGGTAACCGGTTCCAACCGGAATATTGAAAGATTGAGTATAAGGTATCACCGCCACGTTATATGGATCAAGTAAATAATTGTAAGCAGGCGTCTGAGCCATATCCTTTATACCCTGAAAGGGGCCGCAAATAAAACTTGAATTACAACTCGGGTCCTGATCTTCCCGGTAAATATACAATGTCGGGTTACCGTATTGATCAAAACCACCTGTAGGCGGTTGGCCGGCGGGAGAACCATCAGAACCTGTAAGATAAGTACTGCTCTGCAAATAGTTAAGGCTATACACATTGATACCGCTAACTGTCGCTGCATATACGGGTGATGACAACAACCTGTAGCCGCGGTAGGCTACTGTTGAACCGTCACCACTGATATACCGCTGCACCGTTACCTGGCCAACTACGCTTGAAGATGATGGAATCGCAGCAATGGCTGCCGAGCCGGTGGCATCGGATAACAGGGTAAAGCTACTATTATTTGTTACCGTACATGTGGCTCCAGGTGTCAATATCGAACTTGGCCCTATAGTAAAGGTACTGTTATTTGTTACCGTAGTGGATGCCCCAAGTGTTAATGAGGCACTTGTTCCTAATATCGTTGATCCCAAAGCAAAAGTGCCATTATTTGTTAATGTAGCAGATGCTGCCGTTTTAAGTGACATGGCCAGGTTTCCTGCCACGGTAAGGGAGCCAAACGGATTAATAACAGAAGGTCCTGTTATGACGAGACTTCCACCACCCAAAATGACCGGAGTCGCTGAGGTGTTTACGACAAGGCCACCCGGGCTGGTCGTTGCCGTAGTGGTTAAAGTACGGCCCGATTGTATGGTTAAAACCGGCGAATTGAATGTTCCAAAAGTAATCCCATTAGGATTGGGAGGGGCGGTAGAGGCAGCAAGGACGATTGGCTGAAAAGTGCCCGTGTAGGCTACCACGCCAATTTGCGCCCGGTCCGTCGGTGTAGGTACACGAGCGGGGGTCCAGTTGGCCGGTATGGTCCAGTCATTGCTGTTAGAACCGTTCCAGTTTACAAGCTGGGTGCCTATTAATGGAAGTATAGAGAAACCTCCTGTATTATAGGCGATAAGTCCAACAGGTGTTGAAAAAGTTGTTGTAGGGGTACCGCTGACCGTTCCGTTTGTTGTGTTGAAGGTCAGTCCAGCGGGAAGCGCCCCATTCAACGAATATCCCGTGAGCCTCAATGTTCTTACGCGGTTGCCGGCAAGTTCTGTCACGTGTCCTGTTCCGGTATTGTCAATATACAAACTATTGGGCTGGTTAAACGTGGCAGCTGTACCCAGGCCGTCTGTATTACCTGACGTCTGCGTGGTACTACCTGCAAGCAGGGATACCGTTCCATCCGGCATTATTTTTCGGATAGCATTATTTAAAAGATCCGTAACATAAATAATTCCGCCCGGGGCTATTGCAAGGCCAGCCGGATTGTTAAACCTGGCCGCGGTCCCCACACCATCTGCATAAGCTCCGGTATTGCCGCTGACATCACTACCGGCAAAGGTAGTTACTACACCGGCCGGTGTTATTTCCCGGATAGCGTTATTTGAATAATCAGCAACAAATATATTGCCTGATGCATCTGCTTTCACATCTGCCGGGCTTGAAAAAAGCGCAGCTGTGCCGCTGCCATTGGCATAGCCGGCAGTATTACCTGCAATCGTTGTGACCACTCCTGCAGGGGTTATTTTCAATATCTGGTTCAGGCTTTGAGCCGCTACAATAAGATTTCCCGATCCGTCAAAGGCCAGACCGGAGGGGCCAAAGGTACCGGTACTATGATAAAATGTACTTACTACCTGCGAAGAAGTTATTTTTCTGATGGAGTTATTTCCATAATCAGCAACAAATAAATTTCCCGAGGCATCTATTGCCAATCCACTGGGGTTATTAAAAAGTGCAGACGTACCGGTTGCATCCGTATTACCCGAAGCCCCGGTCGCGCTTCCCGCAAAAGTGGTTACTACACCAGCCGCCGTTACCATGCGGATGGCATTATTGCTGCCGTCGGCAATGTATAAATTACCTGATGCATCCCCCACTACATATCGAGGAGCGTTAAACCGCGCCGCGGTTCCTGTACCATTGGTATAGCCTGTCGCAGCCGTTGTACTGCCCGCAACGGTAGTAGCCTGGCTGTATGATACAGCCGGCACTGTCCCACCCGTATTCGTCGGGCTAAAGGAAAAAGACGACCCTACAGTCAAAACAGCAGGCGATGAACCCGAAATGTCGGGTGCTGGAGCTGCAACCCCTGTAAGGGTTACTGTGGCTACAGAATACCCGCTGGCATTAAAACCTGTAATAGTGTAGGTCTGTGCGGGGAAAGAGCCTGCTGTAGTACCAGTTATTATACCGGTTGTTGAATCAAATGCCAACCCCGAAGGAAGCGTTCCGCTTAGCGTGTATCCTGTAAGTACCAACTTACGCACGGCCGCCCACATATCACAAACATAACCAGTACCTGTGTTATCTA
>Ga0207695_10001322_pt1 | contig 42020 bp, 40 predicted proteins | sample KBSC54metaG_FD_184354 | JGI IMG/M metagenome (GOLD analysis project Ga0207695, IMG submission 184354) | Corn rhizosphere microbial communities from Kellogg Biological Station, Michigan, USA - KBS C5-4 metaG (SPAdes) (version 2) | ecosystem: Host-associated > Plants > Roots > Rhizosphere > Soil...
CCGGTGAGGTCGGCGGCCCACGGCTTCCACACGTCCAGCACGTCGTACCACAGGCCCACGGCGCTCTTGGCGCCCCAGAGCACCTGCACCGGACAGGCGATCACCTTGCCCGCGGCGCGGTCGGCCTGGTCCAGCCTTCGGTCGAAGCCGGCGCCGGCGCGATAGCATTCGCACATGCCGTGGATCACCTCGGGCCGGGAGCCGCAGGCCAGGTAGTCGGCGCGGGCCTCGGGGTCGAGGAACTCCGCCGGCCGGCCGCGGAACTGGGCGGTGAACAGGTAGAACTCGGGATCGGGCTCGATCATCCGCTCGGGCACAGGGTAGGGCTGCGCCAGGAAGGACCAATGCCAATAGGCCAGCGCGAAGCGGATATCGATGCGGGCCCAGACCTCGCCGGTGGGAATGATGTCCAGGATCGAAACCCGCCGGACCGCCTTGGGGTGGTCGAACGCCAGGCGGTAGGCGACCCGGCCGCCGCGGTCGTGGCCGGCCACGTCGAAGCGGTCGAAGCCGAAATGCTTCATCAGCGCCACTGCGTCGCGGGCCATGGCGCGCTTGGACGAGGTCTCGTGATCCTTGGAGGAGGGCGGCTTCGTGCTGCCGCCGTAGCCCCTGAGGTCGGCGGCGACCACGGTGAAGTCCCGGGCCAGGTCATCGGCGATCTTGCCCCACATCATATGCGTCTCAGGATGGCCGTGCAGGAGCAAGAGCGGCGGACCGGAGCCGCCGTGGCGCACCCGGAGCGATGCCTCGCCAACGTCAATCTGCGACAGTTCGAAGCCTTCGAACGCCATGGCCGAACTCCCCTTGCGGCGCGCCGGCGCCTTCGCCAATGGTGGCCAGGATGACCGAGATCACCCGATGCGGCTGGCGCGGCATGGCCGGCGACCCGCTCTATGAGGCCTACCACGACACCGAGTGGGGCGTGCCGGAATACGATTCCCGGGCGCTTTGGGAAAAGCTGGTGCTGGACGGTTTCCAGGCGGGACTGGCGTGGATCACCATCCTCAGGAAGCGCGAGGCGTTTCGCGCGGCCTTCGACGGCTTCGATCCGGAGACGGTGGCCCGGTACGGCGAGGCCGACCGCGCGCGGCTGATGGCCGACGCCGGCATCATCCGCTCCAACGCCAAGATCGACGCGGCGATTTCGGGCGCGAAGATCTACCTCTCCATGCGCGAGGCGGGCGAGGATTTCTCCGACTTCTGCTGGAGCTTCACAGGCGGCAAGCCGATCCAGAACGCCTGGAGCGGCATCGGCGACGTGCCGGCGCAGACGGCGCTGGCGGGCGAGGTCTCCAAGGCCCTGAAGGCCAAGGGCTTCAAGTTCGTGGGCCCGGTGATCGTCTACGCCTGGATGCAGGCGGTGGGCATGGTCAACGACCACCTGACCTGCTGCTTCCGGCACGAGGCGGTGAAGCGCTGATGGCCAAGGGTCCGTCCATGCTGCTTGAGAAGGCCTTCGTCGGCGGCCTGGTCTGCGGCGTGGACGAGGCGGGGCGCGGGCCCTGGGCGGGTCCGGTCTGCGCCGGGGCGGTGATCCTCAACCCGAAGAAGGTCCCCAAGGGCCTCGACGATTCCAAGAAGCTGTCGGCCAAGACCCGCGAGGCGCTGGAGATCGAGATCAAGGCCAAGGCGGCGGCCTGGGGCGTGGGCTTCGCCAGCGTCGAGGAGATCGCGGCGCTGAATATCCTGCACGCCACGGGCCTTGCCATGTGCCGGGCCATCGAGGCCATGGCCGTGCCGCCGGCCTTCGCCCTGGTGGACGGCAACTACCGCTTCAAGCTGCCCTGCGAGGTGAAGACGGTGGTGGGCGGCGACGGCAAGTCGAAGTCGATCGCAGCGGCCTCCATCCTGGCCAAGGTCGCCCGCGACCGGCTGATGATCGAGATGGACGCCCGCTATCCGGGCTACGGCTTCGCCGGCCACAAGGGCTACCGCGCGCAGGTGCACGCCGACGGGCTCCTGGCGCTGGGTCCCTGCGAGATCCACCGCATGGCCTGGGGCCCGGTGAAGCTGGCCGTCATGGGCCGCAATCCCATGGAGGCCTTCGCCGACGCCGCCCAGGACGAGCTGCCGTTCGGGGACGAGGCCGCCGCCGGCTGAACGCCGTTCCGCGGGGGGCAAAGCTTAGCTTAACCCGCAGTCCCTATGGTTTCCGCGCCCGCAGAACGCCGGGAGGGGACCGCCTTGGCAGAGAACCACTACGACCTGATCGTCATCGGCTCGGGCCCCGCGGGCCGCCGGGGCGCTATCCAGGCGGCCAAGCTGAACAAGCGGGTCCTGGTGGTCGAGCGTGGCCGACGCGTGGGCGGCGTCTCGGTCCACACCGGCACCATCCCGTCCAAGACCCTGCGCGAGACCGTGCTCAACCTCACCGGCTGGCGCGAGCGGGGCTTCTACGGCCGCGCCTACCGGGCCAAGCAGCACATCGGGGCCGAAGACCTGCGGCGCAGGCTCGACATCACCCTCGACCACGAGGTCGACGTCCTGGAGCACCAGTTCGCCCGCAATGGCGTCGATACCGTGGACGGCGTCGCTCGCTTCACCGGCCCGCACGCCGTGGCGGTGCAGGGGGCCGGCGGGACCGCCGACTACACCGCCGACAAGTTCCTGATCGCCGCCGGCACCCGGCCCTATCGGCCGAGCCACATCGGCTTCGACGGCCAGAACATCCTGGACAGCGACGAGATCCTGGAGATCGAGCGCATCCCGCGCCAACTGGTGGTGGTGGGCGCCAGCGTCATTGGGGTGGAATACGCCTCGATCTTCTCGGCGCTGGACGTGAAGGTCACCCTGGTCGAGCCCAACAGCGGGCTGATGCCGTTCCTCGACCGCGAGCTCGCCGACGAGTTCGTGCACGACCTGCGCGACCGCGGCGTGGTGATCCGCTTCGGCGCCAAGGTAGTGTCCGCCGAGGTGGAGGGGCCTCAGGCCTGCCGCCTGAAGCTCTCCGACGACCGGGAGCTGCGCGCCGACATGGTGCTGTTCTCCGCCGGCCGCGAGGGTTGCACCGATAGCCTGGACCTGGCCGCCTGCGGCCTGGCGGCCGACGAGCGCGGTCGCCTGGCGGTGGACAAGGCGACCTTCCAGACCGCCCAGCCGCACATCTACGCGGCCGGCGACATCATCGGCTTCCCGAGCCTGGCCTCGACCTCCATGGAGCAGGGCCGCATCGCCGCCTGCCACGCCTTCGGCGCGCCTGCGCAGGCGCCGCCGGAATTCTTCCCATACGGCATCTATTCGGTGCCGGAGATCTCCACCATCGGCATGACCGAGGAGCAGGCCCGCGAGCGGGGCATCGGCTATGAGTGCGGCGTCGCCCGTTTCCGCGAGACCAGCCGCGGCCACATCATGGGCATCGCGTCCGGCTTCATGAAGATGTTGTTCGCCCTGGAGACGCGGCGCCTGCTGGGCGTCCACATCGTGGGCGAGGGGGCCACCGAGCTGATCCACATCGGCCAGGCCGTGCTGAACCTCGAGGGAACCCTCGACTACTTCGTGGAGAACACCTTCAACTATCCGACCCTCGCCGAGGCCTACAAGGTGGCCGCGCTCGACGCGTGGAACCGCATGCCGAAGCAGCAGCCGAGCCGGGCGGCGACGGTCCAGGCTCTGGAGAAGGCCCGCAAGGTCGTCGGTCTGCAGGGTCTGGGTTAGAGGCGCCGCCGCCGCAACCCCTCCACCACTTCGTAGTCCCCATCCCCCGTTTCACGGGTGAGGTTCTTGAAGCGCGACGCCCCAGAACCTCCCCGCCCGCGGGGGAGGGGGACCCGAAGGGTGGAGGGGCGCTGCCCGACGCGCGATGCTCGGTAAGGTCTCGTTCACCACGTTCGGCAACGGAGCCTCAACCATGTGGGCCCAGGATTCTGACTCTGGAATTTCCAAGGGTCCGACATGGGCGTTTCCGCCGACACCATCATCCTGGGCGACTGCCTGGAGGAGCTGAAGAAGCTCCCGGACCGGTCCGTGGACCTGGTGTTCGCCGACCCGCCCTACAACCTGCAGCTCGGCGGCGACCTCCTGCGGCCCGACAACTCCAGGGTCGACGCCGTCGACGACCACTGGGACCAGTTCGAGAGCTTCGCGGCCTATGACGCCTTCACCAAGGCCTGGCTCGCAGAGTGCCGGCGCGTCCTGAAGGACGACGGGGCGCTGTGGGTGATCGGCAGCTACCACAACATCTTCCGGGTGGGCGCCACCCTGCAGGACCTGGGCTTCTGGATCCTCAACGACGTGGTCTGGCGCAAGTCGAACCCGATGCCGAACTTCAAGGGCACGCGGTTCACCAACGCCCATGAGACCCTGATCTGGGCGGCCAAGTCGCGGGGCGGCAAGCGCTACACCTTCAACTACGACGCCATGAAGATGGCCAACGACGAGCTGCAGATGCGCTCCGACTGGAGCCTGCCGCTGTGCACCGGCGAGGAGCGGCTTAAGGACGGCGCGGGCCTCAAGGCGCACCCGACCCAGAAGCCGGAGGCCCTCCTGCACCGGGTGATCCTGGCCTCCACCCGGCCGGGCGACGTGATCCTCGACCCCTTCTTCGGCACCGGCACCACCGGCGCCGCGGCCCGGCGCCTCGGCCGCCACTACATCGGCATCGAGCGCGAGGAGAGCTACGCCAAGCTCGCCAAGGCGCGCATCGCCAAGGTGATCCCGGCCACCGCCGAGGAGATGGCGGTCACCGGGTCCAAGAAGGCCGAGCCGCGCATCCCCTTCGGCCAGATCGTCGAGGCGGGCCTCCTGCGGGCCGGCGATGTGCTCTATGACGACAAGGGCCGCCATGCCGCCCGCGTCCGAGCCGACGGCAGCCTGGTGGTGGGCGACCTCTCGGGCTCGATCCACAAGGTGGGGGCCATGGTGCAGTCGCAACCGGCCTGCAACGGCTGGACCTATTGGCACTTCAAGTCGGACAAGGGCCTGGCCCCCATCGACGTGCTGCGCGCCAAGGTCCGCCAGCAGCTCGCGGCTTAGCGGGAGCTCAGCACGAACTCGTTGCCCTCGACGTCCTTGAACATGGCGAAGGTCCCCCACGGCTGCTTTTCCGGCGGGCCGCGGAACTCCACGCCGCGCTCGCTGAGCTGGCGGTAGGTCGCATCCACGTCGTCGCAGGCGAAGGAGCCGTTGAAGAAGGTGCCGACCCGGTCTTCGTGACCCTCGGGCGTGAACAGCACCAGGCCGGTCGGGCTGCCGGCGATGGCCAGCTCGATCCAACGCTGCGGCCCCATCGGCTGATCGGTGGTGACCCTAAAGCCCATTTTCTCGGTCCAGAACTTCAGCTGCGCGTCCTGGTCGCGGCAGGCGATGCCGGCGAACTTGAGGTGGGTGATCATCGACGCCTCCATTCGTGCTCAAGCCTGTTTGCCGCGCCCAGGCCCGGCGCGACAGTCCGTCCAATAAATACTATAGCAACCATCATGACCCGGCCGATCGCCCTGGACCCCTATGTCGTCGACGTGCTGATGCGCGACCTGGTCAGCCACGACCACGCACCCTCGGCCTTCCTGGTCTACCTCTGGCTCTGGGCGCGGACGGACGGCGGCCGGCGCCGGTTCGCGGCCAGCCTTGCCGGCATCGCCCAGGAGACGGGCCTGTCGAAATCCTCCGTGCAGAACGCCGTGCGCCAGCTCAGGCAGCGCCGCCAGCTGCTGGCGGTGACCCGCGACGGACCCACCACGCCGCCGGTCTATGAGGTCCTGAAACCCTGGGTGCGCGGCCGGACGTGAAGCCTTTGGCGCAGGTCTGGCGTTGATGGGCGCAGGACAACCACAGGAGACCGCGCCATGGCCGCAACCGCCCAAGCCTCGCGCACCATCCCGGCCCCGCCGTCCGCCGTCTGGCGAGGCCTCACCTCACGGGAAGGCATGAAGGCCTACATGATGGGGGCCGATGTCGAGACCGATTGGCGGGTCGGCGGGCCCATCGTGATGCGGGGCGAATACCAGGGTAAGGCCTTCGAGGACCGCGGCGAGGTGCGCTCCTTCGAGCCGGAGCGCCGCCTGAGTTACACCCACGCCACCTCGGGCGCGCCCGGCCAGACGCATCTGGTGACCATAGCGCTCTCCCCGCGGGCCGGCGGCACCGAGGTGTCCGTCACCCAGGAACCGGGCCAGGGCGTCAACGCCGCGGCGGACGAGAAGAACAAGGCGACCTACGAGAAGATCTGGGCCAGCATGCTCGAGAACCTGGAAAAGGCCGTCGCCCACTAGCTCTAGATCAGGTTCGACAAGCCGGCTTTCACGGCCTTCAGGAAGACGCTGGGCAGGGCGTCGAGGCCCTGGCGCGGGGTCCAGATCATTTCGGCCGCCTGGCCTTCCGCCCGCAGCAGCCGCAGGGTCAGGGTGAAGTGGGTGAAGCCGTGCTCGACCTCGCCGACGCCGCGCCACCGTGCGTCGGCGGGGGCGACGGCGACGGCCTCCTCGTCGCTCCAGCGCGCGGGGCGCCAGTCCGAGGTGGGGAGCGCCAGCATGCCGCCCAGCAAGCCCGTGGGCGGCCGGCGCACCAGGGCCACCTGGTCGCCACGGGTCAGCACATAGGCGACGCCGTAGCGGTGCGGCCGCTCGGCCTTGGCGGTCCTGCGGGGGTAGGCGTCCGGCGCCCCTGTGGCGAGCGCCGCGCAATGGGCCGCCACCGGGCAGCGGTCGCAGAGCGGCGCCTTGGGCCGGCAGATGGTGGCGCCGAGGTCCATCAGGGCCTGCGCCCAGTCGCCGGGGCGGTGGTCGCGCACCAGCCCCGCCGCCAGCCGCTTCAATTCGCGCTTGGCCTCGGGCAGGGGCGCTTCGACGGCGAACAGGCGCGCCATCACCCGCTCGACATTGCCGTCGACGACATTCGACGGCCGGTCGAAGGCGATCGCGGCCACGGCGGCGGCGGTATAGGCGCCCAGGCCCGGAAGGGTGCGAAGGCCCGCCTCGGTGTCCGGGAAGACGCCGCCGTGGTCGGTCACCACCGCGCGGGCGCAGGCCAGCAGGTTGCGGGCGCGGGCGTAGTAGCCGAGGCCGGCCCACGCGGCCATCACCTCGCCGTCCTCCGCCGCGGCGAGGTCGCAGACCGTGGGCCAGCGGCTGGTGAATCTCAGGAAATAGGGCGTGGCGTGCGGGACGGTGGTCTGCTGCAGCATCACCTCCGAGAGCCAGACGCGGTAGGGATCCGCGCGCAGGCCACATGCATGGGCCCTCGGACCCACGCGCCATGGCAGGTCGCGGGCGTTCGCGTCGTACCAGGCGAGGAGCTGGGCGTGGAGCGTCTCGGGGTTCACACCTTGGCCTACCACTCCCGCTCATCCTCGCGAAGGCGGGGACACAAGCTGAAGCGCCGCATGGATTCCCGCTTTCGCCGGAACGAGCGGGGTCTAAAGTCCCTCGCGATGGTTCCCCGCGACCTGCCCAGCCCGCAAGAGGCGCTCCGCATCCTGAGCGCCAAGCGCACGCGACCGCCGCGCCGTCCGCCGCCGCCCATGGGCCGGGCGCTGAACAAGACCTTGAAGGCGCTCGACGCGAAGTTCGGCCAGGGGTCCGGCGCCCTGGAGGCTCGCTGGCGCGAGGTGGTGGGCGCGGAGATCGCCAAGCGCACCGAGCCGGTGAAGCTGACCCGCGGGCGCAACGGCGGCCCCTCATCCCTGGAAATCCGCGTGGCGGGCCCCGCGGCGGCGATCATCCAGCATCAGGCCGCGGAGATCCTGGCGCGGGTGAACCTCTTCCTGGGCGCCGAGGCGGTGCAGAAGCTGCGCATCGTGCAGGGTCCGCTGCAGCGGCAATATGAACCGGCCGCCAAGCCGCGCCGCCGCCTGCCGCCGCTGGACGCCGCCGCCGAGGCCGGCCTGGCCCGCGGCCTCGAAATGGCGCCGGAGGGCAAGCTGAAGGCCGCGCTGCTGGCGCTGGGGCGCGGCGTCCTGCGGCGACGCACGCGGATTGACTGAGCGTCGCCCGCGCCGCATCGGCTGGTCCCTCCGTCCGAAGTTGGCCGCCACCCTGGGAATCGGGGTTTACTCGACTCCCTCAGGAGGATTCTTTTCCGCATGCTCGCCCGCCGTTTCCTCGTCGCCTCGGCCCTCGCGGCCGCCCTGGCGCTGGGCGGTTGCGCGAAACCGGCGGCCGACGGGGCGATGAAGCCGCAGGCCGACGACATGAGCCTCGGCGATCCGGCGGCCAAGGTGCAGGTGGTCGAGTACGCCTCGGCCAGCTGCCCGCACTGCGCGGCCTTCGCCATCGATGTCTTCCCGGCCTTCAAGGCCAAGTACGTGGACACCGGCAAAGTCCGCTACACGCTTCGGGAGTACCTTACCGACCCGGCCGCCATCGCCGCGGCGGGTTTCCTGCTGGCCCGCTGCGCCGGCAAGGACCGCTACTTCCCGGTGCTCAACGCGGTGTTCCGCGGGCAGCAGGAGATGGTCAAGACGGGCGACGTGCGCGGCGTGCTGGCGCGCATCGCCAAGTCGCCCGGCGGACTGACCGAAGCGCAGCTCGACGCCTGCATGCGCGACGAGGCGGCCGAAAAGGCGCTGGCGGCGCGGGCCGATCGCCACCTGCATGCGGACAAGGTCACGGTGACGCCCACTTTCATCATCAACGGTCGGCGCTTCGAAGGCGGCATGACGCTGCCGGAACTCGACGCCGCCATCGCCCAGGCGGAATAGGAATGCCGATGCCGACCCGCCGCCTGGCCCTGATCACCCCTTTGGCCGTGGCCGTGACCTTCGCCACGGCGGCCGGCGCGGCCGCGCCAGTGGCGGCGCCGGCCGTACTTCCTGGCGACATGGCGCTGGGCAGCCCGAAGGCCAAGGTCGAGGTGATCGAATACGCCTCGGTGGCCTGCCCGCATTGCGCGCATTTCAACGAGACCGTCATCACCCCTTTCCGGGCGAAGTGGGTCGACACGGGCAAGGCGCGTTTCGTGCTGAAGGAGATGCTGACGGCCTCGCCCACCGTGGCCATGGCGGGCTTCCTGGTCGCCCGCTGCGCCGGGCCGGGGAAGTACTTCAAGGTCGTGGACGACATCTACCGCAGCCAGCCGCTGTGGCAGGAAGGCAAGATCAAGGGCGTGCTGCAGGGCATCGCCGCCGAGAACGGCGTGGACGAGGCGCATTTCAACGCCTGCCTGCAGGACCAGGCGGCGATCGAGGCGGTCAACGCCCGCAACACCCGTGCGGCCGCCGAAGGCGTCGACTCCACGCCGACCGTGTTCATCAACGGCCGCAAACTCGACACCCTCCCGCAGACCGAGGCGGAGATGGACGCCGCCATCGCCGCGGCCATGCCCAAGGCCGGCGCCGCCAAGGCCGCGGCCCCGAAGAAGAAGGGAGCGCGCTAGACCTCCGTGCACTTCCAGCGCCTGCGCCTTTCGGGCTTCAAGTCCTTCGTCGATCCGACCGAGTTCCGGATCGAACCCGGCGTCACGGGTGTCGTCGGGCCGAACGGCTGCGGCAAGTCGAACCTCCTGGAGGCGCTGCGCTGGGTGATGGGCGCCAACTCCGCCAAGGCCATGCGGGCCGGCGGCATGGACGACGTGATCTTCGCCGGCGCGGCGGGCCGCGCCTCGCGCAACCACGCCGAGGTGGCGCTGACCATCGACAACGCCGATCGCCGGGCGCCGGCGGCGTTCAACGATCATCCGGTGCTGGAGGTGGTGCGCCGCATCGACCGCGGCGAGGGCTCGACTTACCGGATCAACGGCCGCGAGGTGCGGGCCCGCGACGTGCAGCTGTTGTTCGCCGACGCCTCCACCGGGTCCAACTCTCCGGCCCTGGTGCGGCAGGGCCAGATCTCCGAGCTGATCGCCGCCAAGCCGCAGAACCGGCGGATGATCCTGGAGGAGGCGGCCGGCGTCTCGGGCCTGCACTCGCGGCGCCATGAGGCGGAGCTTAGGCTGCGCGCGGCGGAGGCCAACCTCGCGCGGCTGGAGGACGTCGCCCGCGAGCTGGAGGCCACGCTCGGACGGTTGAAGCGCGAAGCGCGGCAGGCCGAGCGCTACAAGAAACTCTCGGCGGAGATCCGCGCCCTGCAGGGCGCCGCGCTCTATGCCCGCTGGGCCGACGCAAAATCCGCCGCCGAGCGCCTGAGCCTCGAGGCCGCCGCCGCCGTCCGCGCCGTTGAGGACACCGCCGGCGTCGCCGCGGCCGCCACCACCCGCGCCGCGCAGGCGGACGAGGCCATCAAGCCCCTGCGCGAGGCCGAGACCGTCGCCGCGGCGATCCTGCACAAGCTCGCCATCGACAAGGACCGCCTGGACCGCGAGCACGAGGCCTACGCTTCCGAGCTGGCGCGGCTCACCGGCGACCTCGCCCGCATCGACGCCGACCGCGCCCGCGAGGAACACATCGTCGAGGACGCCGCCGCAGCCCTGGCGCGGCTGGCCGACGATCGGGCGGCGCTGGAAGAGGCGATCCGTTCCGCTCCCGAGCGCGTCCCGGAGTTGGAGGCCGCCGCCGGCGCCGCCGAGGCCGCCCGCGCCGCAGCCGACGCCGAGGTCGAGGCGCTCGCCGCCCAGGTCGCCGCCCAGGAGGCCGTGCGCCAGGCGGCGACCCATCGGGTGGAAGAAGCCCAGGCGCGGCTGTCGCGCACCCGGCGCGCCCTGGACCAGGCCAAGGGCGAGCGGGAGGCGCTGGGCGTCGCCGCCAATCCGCAGGCCGCCCAGGCCAAGGCCGAGCTGGAGGCGGCCACGGCCGCCCTCGCCGCCGCCCGCGCCGCCCTTGACGCGGCGGAGGAGGGGCGCAGCACGGCGCAGGCCGCCGAGGCCGCCGCCCGCGAAGCCGCCCGCAAGCTCGACGAGCAGCTCGGCCGGCTGACCGCCGAGGCCCGTGCGCTGGCGGCGCTCGTGACCCAGGCGAAGCGCGGCGGTTTCTCGCCGGCGCTGGACGCGGTCTCGCCCGACCGCGGCTACGAGAAGGCGCTCGCCGCGGCGCTCGGCGACGACCTGGATGCCGCCTTGGACCGCGCCGCCCCGGCCTTCTGGGGCGGCCGCGACGCCGAGCCGCCCGCCTGGCCCAAGGGCGCCACGCCGCTGACCGGCCTGGTCAGGGCGCCGGCCGCGCTGGCCGCCCGCCTGGCATTCACCGCCCTGGTGGATGGGGCCGATGGCGACGCCCTGCAGGCGGGTCTGGCGCCCGGCTGCCGGCTGGTCTCCAGGGAGGGCGATCTCTGGCGTTGGGACGGCTTCACCGCCCGGGCCGAGGCGCCGAAGCCGGCCGCCGTGCGCCTGGAGCAGAAGACCCGCCTCGCCGAAGTCGAGACCGAGATCGAGGCCCTGACGCCGATGGCCGACGCCGCGCGTCGGGCGCTGAAGGACGCCGCCGCGACGCTGGCCGCCGTCGAGGACGCGCTGCGCGCCGCCCGCCGCGAGACGCCGGCCGCCGAGCAGAGCGCGCTTAGCGCCCGCGCCGCGCTGGAACGCTTCGATCGCGAAGCCGCCCGCAAGGAGGCGCATGCCGCCTCCCTGGACGACGTGATCCGCCGCTTCGAGGCCGAGCTCGCGGACTATGAGCAGACGCTGGCCGTCGCCGAGGCCGCGGCGTCCGCCGAAGCGGGCGGTGAGGACCTGGCCGGACGCCTGGCCGCCGCCCGCGGCGCCGCCGGTCCCGCCCGGGAGGCCGCCGCCGCCGCCCGCGCGGCTCTCGACGTCGAGGTCCGCGACCGCGACGGGCGCGCCCGCCGGCTGGAACTGCTCACCGGCGACCGCGAAGACTGGGCCCGGCGCTCGCAGGCTGCCGTCAAGCGGCTCGATGCCCTCACCGGCGCCCGCGCCAAGGCCGAGGCCGACCTCGCCAGGGCCAAGGCCGCGCCGGAGACCCTGGAGACCCGCCGCGCCGCCCTGCTGGACGAACTGGGCGTCGCCGAGGCCCGCCGCGCCAAGTCCTCCGACGCCCTGGCCGCCGCCGAGCACGAACGCGCCGAGGCCGACCGCGCGCTGCGCGCCGCCGAGGCCGCAGCCTCCGAGGCCCGCGAGATGCGCGCCAGCCTCGCCGCCCACGCCGAAGCCGCCGCCGCGCGCCTGACGGAAGTGTCAGGCCAGATCCGGGAGACCGCGCGTCTTGAGCCAGAAGCGCTGGCCCAGAAGCTCGCCGACGAAGCCGTCGCCATCCCCACCGACGCCGGTGGCGTCGAGGCCCACCTCTACGCCCTGGAGCGCCAGCGGGACGCCATCGGGCCGGTGAACCTGCGCGCCGAGGAGGAAGCCGCCGAGCACGCCGGGCGCCTGGCGACCATGCAGTCCGAGCGTTCCGACCTGACGGGCGCCATCGCCCGCCTGCGCCAGGGGATCGACGAGCTGAACGGCGAGGGCCGCGAGCGGCTGCTGGCCGCCTTCGAAGTGATCAACGAGCACTTCAAGACCCTCTTCCAGGCGCTGTTCCAGGGCGGCCAGGCCGAACTGCGCCTCGTCGAATCGGAGGACCCTCTGGAGGCTGGCCTGGAGATCTACGCCTGCCCGCCCGGCAAGCGCATGGCCACCATGAGCCTCATGAGCGGCGGCGAGCAGGCCTTGACCGCCACCGCCCTGATCTTCGCGGTGTTCCTGGCCCAGCCGGCGCCGATCTGCGTGCTGGATGAGGTGGACGCCCCGCTCGACGACGCGAACGTCGACCGCTTCTGCAACATGCTGGACGAGATGCGCCGCCGGACGGAAACCCGCTTCATCGCCATCACGCACAATCCGGTGACCATGGCGCGCATGGACCGGCTGTTCGGCGTCACCATGGCCGAGCGTGGCGTCTCCCAGCTGGTCAGCGTCGACCTTTGCCAGGCCGAGGCCATGGCGGCGCAGTGACGCGGCGGCAGCGCGCCGATGGCGGCGCCGCCGTGAGCCCAGGTCGCGGACGATGTGCCGCGGCCTCACAAATGTCGTGAAAAAACAATGTGATAAACTCTGTTCGGCCAGTCTTGACGCGCCGCAGCACGGTCTATAGGTTCCGCGCGACCTGAAGCCCCAGCCGTGGCGGCGACGTCGCGGTCCTTAGGCCTTCCGACGTATGCCCCATCCCGAAGAACCGCCAGAGAAGGCCCTCGCGAGCCTCGATCAGCGCTTGGGAGCGGCGGAGGCGGCGCGAGCCCGCCAGGTAAGTGGCGACACTTACGCGGCCATGGCGCAGGGGTACCGCTTCTTAGGCGAAGTGGTGGGCGGGGTGCTCGGAGGTGTCGGCCTAGGCTGGCTCGTGGATCACTTCGCGGGAACAACCCCCTTCGGCTTGATCGGCGGCTTGCTGATCGGCGGAGGGATTTCGATCTTCGCGGTGGCGATGTCCGCAGCGAAGGCGAGCCGGATTGCAATGGAACGTCAGGCGCCGGCGCCGGGCGTCCCAGATGACGAAGACGAGGACTAAGGCCGCCTATGGCGATCCAACCCGCCATCGACCCGATGGAGCAGTTCGCGATCTACAAGATCGTCGATCTCCCGCCCGTGCATCTCGGCGGGCTGACCATCGACATGTCGATCACCAATTCCGTCGCCAGCATGATCGCCGGCGCGATCCTGATCGTCCTGTTCTTCGCCCTCACGGCCCGGCGCGAGATCGTGCCCAACCGGGGCCAGGCGACGGCCGAAGCGCTCTACAATCTTGTCGATCGCGTCCTCGTGGGACCGATCCTGGGGCCCGATGGGCGGCCCTATGTGCCGTATCTCCTCACGCTTTTCATGGTCATCCTCGTGCTGAACCTGATGAGCGTGCTGCTACTGTTCGGCAATCTCGCCGGTCTCAGCCTGGCCTTCGCCGTCACATCGCAGATCGCGGTGACGGCGACGCTGGCGGTGCTGACCTTCTTCAGCATCTTCATCCTGGGATTCGTGAAGCACGGGCCGAAGTTCCTGGCCCTGTTCGCGCCGTCCGGCATGCCGAAGGTCATGTTGATCTTCATGGTGCCGATCGAGATGCTGTCCTACTTCATTCGGCCGGTGACCTTGGCCTTGCGCCTGTTCGGCAACATGCTGGGCGGCCACGTGGTTCTGAGCCTGTTCGGCTCCTTCGTGGTGGCGCTCGCCATTCTCGGCCTGTCCGGGGGGCTCAGCACCCTGGCGTTCGTCCCCAGCGCCCTTTCGTTTGCGATGATCGTCGCCTTGACCGGCCTTGAGCTGGTGGTGGCGGTCCTGCAGGCCTTCGTCTTCGCAGCCCTGGCCACCGTCTATCTCAACGAGGTCGTGAACTTCGGTCACGGCCACTAGGCACAACCCACAGACTTTCGACAAAAGGACTATCCCATGGATCCGACCCACGCCGCCTCCGTCGTCGACTTCCACACCTCCGCGAAGCTTATCGGCGCGGGCATGGCCGCCTCGGGCATGATCGGCGCCGGTATCGGCCTGGGCGTGCTGTTCGGCAACTACCTGCAAGCCGCCATCCGTAACCCGGCGGGCGCCTCCAGCCAGCAAACCATGCTGTTCCTCGGCATGGCGCTCACCGAAACCATGGGCCTGTTCTCCTTCGTGGTTTCGCTGATCCTGATCTACGGCGTTAAGTAGCCGGAGCCAGATCGCCGATGGCGACCGAGACCCAAGCCAGTACGGCGCCGGCGGATTCCGCGGGACTGCCGCAGCTCGACCCCCAGTGGTGGCCGGGCCAGATCGTCTGGCTCCTGATCATCTTCGTCGCGATGCTGGTGTTCATGCGCCTGTTCGCGGCTCCGCGAGTCGGCGACACCATCGACGCACGCGAGGACAAGATCAGCGGCGACATCGCCGAGGCCCGCCAGCTGAAGGACGAGGCGGAGGCGGCCGAGGCCGCCGCCGCGGCGGAAACCGCTCAGGCCCGGGCCGCCGCCCAGCGCGTGGCCGCCGAGGCCCGCGCGAAGGCCCAGGCCGAGGCCGCAGCCAGGCTCGCCGAGGAAGAAGCCAAGCTCGCCGCGCAAGGCGCCGAAGCCGAGGCCCGCATCGGCAGGGCGCGCGACGCGGCCATGGCCAACGTCGCAGGCATCGCCGCGGACGCGGCCGGCGCCATCGTCGGCAAGCTGACCGGGCGGGCGGCGACAGCCGCGGAACTCACCGCGGCCAGGGGATAGGACGATGGAGCTGCTCACCGAAGCCCATTTCTGGGTCGGCCTCGCCTTTGTGGTCTTCGTCGCGATCGTGGTTGCAGCCGGGGCGCACAAGTTTGCCTGGAAGGCGCTGGGCGAGGCTGGAGAAAAGGTCCGAGCCCAGCTCGATGAGGCCAACCAGCTGCGCGAGGAAGCCCAAGCCTTGCTGGCCCGCATCCAGGCCGACCGGGAGGCGGCCGAGAAGCAGTCCGCCGAGATCCTGGCGAATGCACAGGAGCAGGCCCAACGCATGGAGGCGGAGGGCCGGGTGCGCCTCGCCGAACAGATAGAACGCCGCGGCCAGCTGGCCGAGCGCCGCATCGCCACCGCCGAGGCCCAGGCCGCGGCGGAGGTGAAGGCCGCGGCCGGCGAGCTCGCCGCCCAGATGGCCGAACAGGTGCTGGCCGCCCGCATCGCCGGCGCCAAGTCCGATCCGCTGATCGACGCGGCCATCGGTCAGATGGCTGGAAAGCTCCAGTAGCTCCACCCTGGCGCTTCGAGCCCAATTGAAAATGCCCCGAGAGCGATCTCGGGGCATTTCGATTCCAAACTTGCAGGCTTGGCCTTAGGCGGGCCTGCGCGCGAAACGCCGCTTCAAATGGCGACGGCCGCGGACCGCGAAACGGGCCCGGCGCGGCAACACAACGCGTTCGACGCGCAGATACTGCTGCCAGAACACCTGCATGATCTCCGGTTCGCGACGGAGCAACCGGCGCAGCGGAAACACCATCCGAGGATGGCTCTGCTGAATGAGCACAAACCGGCGCCGCGCCTTGAACGAATTGCGCAGCACGAACATCAACCCGACGACGATGATCGCCATGCCGGGCATGTGCAGCGGCAGCGGCAGGAATTCGATCGCCAGGCCAAGCAGGATCAGCAAGCCGCCCAGGGCAAGGAGCAGCCAACGGCCGATCCTCGCAGCCAGATAGCGCGCAAACTCATCGGAGGCGCGGTAAACGCGCAGGGAAGGCATGGCGAAAGTCACTGGATCGAACCTGGGAGCGCGCGCACGACTCGAAGGGAGGTCGATCCGCCGCTGCGCCAACTTGATATGCGAAGCCACCCTTGAATCGTAAAGGCGCCGCCGCGGTTAAATTTCGCTCAGATTCTCAATTCGCCGCGGGATGGCGCCGGAGACACACTCGCGATGCATCCCAGACACGATCCGCCGCCTATTCCGCCGCGAGCGGCGCCTCGTGTTCCGGACGCCAAGTCAGCTTGGGCTTCCGCGCCGCCAGGGTCTCGTCCAGCCGGCGCAGGGGCGCAAGGTATGGCGCGTCCTTGAACCGGCCAACGTCGCCGACCTTGGCCGCCCGGGCCAGCGCCAGCAACGCGTCGCAGAAGCGGTCGAGCTCCCGCTTCGATTCGGTCTCCGTCGGTTCGATCAGCATCGCGCCATGCACCACCAGCGGGAAGTACATGGTCATAGGGTGGAAGCCCTCGTCGATCATCGCCTTGGCGAAGTCGAGGGTGGTGACGCCGGTCCCCTCCAGCCAGGCGTCGTCGAACAGCGCCTCGTGCATGCAGGGACCCTCCGGGAACGCCGGCGTCATCTCGGCCGAAAGCACCGCCTTGATGTAGTTGGCGTTGAGCACCGCGTCCTCGGCGACCTGACGCAGGCCATCCGAGCCATGGCTGCGCATGTAGGCGTAGGCGCGGACGAACATGCCCATCTGGCCCTGGAAAGCGCACATCCGGCCGAAGGCGTGGGCCGCGTCGCCCACCGCCTCCTCGACGAGCGCCAGGCCGTCGGGGCCGTGCACGAGCCAGGGCGCCGGGGCGAAGGGCGCCAAGGCCTCGGAGAGGACCACGGGCCCGGCGCCGGGGCCCCCGCCGCCGTGCGGGGTGGAGAAGGTCTTGTGCAGGTTGATGTGCATGGCGTCGACGCCCAGGTCGCCGGGCCGGACGCGGCCGACGATGGCGTTGAAGTTCGCGCCGTCCGCATAGAAGTAGGCGCCCGCCTCGTGGGTCAGGCGTGCGATCTCGATGACATCGCGCTCGAAGAGGCCGCAGGTGTTGGGGTTGGTCACCATGATGCAGGCGACGTCGGGGCCGAGCTTGGCTTTGAGGTCGGCGAGGTCGACGCGGCCGTCGGCGGTCTGGGCGATCTCCTGGACGGAGTAGCCGACGAAGGCGGCGGTGGCCGGGTTGGTGCCGTGGGCCGAGGTGGGCACCAGGACGCGGCGGCGGTGGCCGTGACCGGCGGCCTCGTGGGCGGCGCGGATGCAGAGCAGGCCGCAGAGCTCGCCGTGGGCCCCGGCCTTGGGGGTGAGCGCCACGGCCGGCATGCCAGTGAGCGTCTTCAGCCAGTGGGCCAGGCGGTCCATCAGCTCAAGGGCCCCTTGCGTGGTGGATATCGGCTGCAGGGGGTGCAGGTCGGCGAAGCCAGGGAGGCGGGCCATCTTCTCGTTGAGGCGCGGGTTGTGCTTCATGGTGCAGGACCCCAGCGGATAGAGCGCCAGGTCGATGGCGTGGTTCTTCTGGGAGAGGCGCACGTAGTGGCGCAGCGTCTCCGGCTCGGAGAGGCCGGCCAGGCCGATGGGCGTGGCGCGGACCAGGTCGCCGAGATCGGCGGCGTCGTGCTCCGGCGCATCGAAGTCGACGCCGGTCTTGTCCCAGCCGCCGAGCTCGAACAGCAGCGGCTCGTCCTGCAGCAGGCCGCGGCCACCGGTGAGGGAGGCGTGGCCCTCGGCGGGGGCCCCGGTGGCGTTGGGCGTAGTCGGGCGGCCGACCTTGTTCATGGTCGTGCTCATCGGCCGAGCCTCCGCTTCAGGGCGGCGGACAAGGCCGCGATATCCTCGGATGTGGTGGTCTCGGTGCAGGCCAGCAGCAGGACGTCGTCCAGGCCCGCGTGCGGGTCGAGGCGCGAATAGGGGACCCCGGCCACCACGCCGTCCGCCAGCAACGCTTCGACCGCGGCCGCAGCGTCGGGAACGCGGACGGCGATCTCATTGAAGAAGCGCGGGGTGAGGATCTCGACCGCGCCGTCCAGGGCGGCCTTCAGTTCGCGCGCGCGGCTGTGGCTGAGCGCCGCCATCTGGCGCAGGCCAACTTCGCCCAGGAGCGAAAGATGGATGGTGAAGGCCAGCGCGCAGAGGCCGGAGTTGGTGCAGATGTTGGAGGTCGCCTTCTCCCGGCGGATGTGCTGCTCGCGGGTCGACAGCGTCAGCACGTAGCCGCGGCGGCCCTCGGCGTCGACGGTCTCGCCGCAGAGGCGCCCCGGCATCTGGCGCACCAGCTTCTCGCGGGCGGCGAAGAGGCCGACGTAGGGGCCGCCGTAGTTCAGCGCATTGCCGATGGACTGGCCCTCGGCGACGGCGATATCGGCGCCCATCTCGCCAGGCGACTTCAGCATCCCGAAGGAGACCGCCTCGGTGGTGACGACGATCAGCAGGGCGCCGGCGGCATGCGCCGCCTCGGCGATCCGCGTCACGTCGGTGACCACGCCGAAGACGTTGGGGGTCTGGACGACGACGCAGGCGGTCTCGGCGTCGATCGCGGCGATGACGGCGACCTCGGCGTCGATGGCGGCGGCCTGGCGGACGATCTCCATGCCTTCGGCGTGGGCGATGGTCTGGGTGACGGCGGCGTAGTGCGGATGCAGGCCGCCCGAGAGGATCGCCTTTTCGCGCCGGGTGACCCTCTGGCTCATCATCACGGCTTCGGCGCAGGCCGTGGAGCCGTCGTACATGGAGGCGTTGGCGACCTCGAGGCCGGTCAGCGCGGCCACCTGGGTCTGGAACTCGAAGAGCACCTGCAGCGTGCCCTGCGCGATCTCCGGCTGGTAGGGCGTGTAGCTGGTCAGGAACTCCGAGCGCTGGATGATGTGGTCGACGCTGGCCGGCACATGGTGGCGATAGGCGCCGGCGCCGCAGAAGAACGGCCCCGCCCCGGCCGGCCGGTTCATCGCCGCGAGCTGGCCAAGCTCCCGCTCCACCTCCAGTTCGCCGGCGCGGCGGGGCAGGTCGAAGAGGTCGCGTTTGCGGGCGGCGGCCGGGACGTCGGCGAACAGGGCGTCGATGTCGGGCGCCCCGATCACCCCCAGCATCTGGGCGCGGTCGTCGGGGGTGAGCGGGAGGTATCTCATGCCTGTCTTTCGGTGTGTCAGTCGGGCGTAGTGCGGCGGCAGCGCCCCCTCCACCCTTCGGGTCCCCCTCCCCCGTGAACGGGGGAGGTATTTGGCTACCTCACCCGCGTCAGCGGGGGAGGGGGACCACGAAGTGGTGGAGGGGGCGCAGGCTTCGCATCAGCGGCTACAGGGTCTGCAGGAAGGCTTCGTAGGCGGGGCGGTCCATGAGGGCTTCGACCTCGGCGGGGTTGGCGAGCTTGACCTTGGCGAACCAGCCGGCCGCTTCCGGGGCGGCGTTGACGGTGTCCGGGGCGTCGGCCAGCGCGCCGTTGGCCTCGACCACCTCGCCGGAGACCGGGGCGTAGACGTCCGAGGCGGCCTTGACGCTCTCGACCACCGCGAAGCCGTCGCCGGCCTTCACCGTCTTGCCGACGTCGGGGGTCTCCACGAACACCACGTCGCCCAGCTGCTCGGCGGCGTAGGCGGTGATGCCGACGGTGGCGACGTCGCCGTCGACCTCGACCCATTCATGATCCTTGGTGAAGCGCATGGGATTTCCTGGGCTCTAGGGTTTGCGGACGTAGCGGTGGGGGACGAAGGGGGCTTTGACAACTTCGGCGGCCTGGGGCTTGCCGCGGACGATGACCTTCAGGGGCGTGCCGGGCGCGGCGTGGGCGGGCGGGACGAAGCCCAGGGCGATGCCTTGCTTGAGCGACGGGGAGAAGCCGCCGGAGGTCACCTTTCCGATGACCTGGCCCGAGGCGTCGGCGATCTCCGCGCCCTCGCGGGCCGGGGCGCCTTCGAGGACCTTCAGCGCCACGCGGACGCGGGCCGGCCTTTCGGCCAGCTCCTTGACGATCCGCGCCGCGCCCGGGAAGTCGCGCTGTTCGCGGCGGTTCTTGTTGATGGCGAAGGTGAGGTCGGCCTCGACGGGGCTCACGGTCTCGTCGAGGTCGTGGCCGTAGAGCGGCAGGCCGGCCTCCAGGCGCAGCGAATCGCGGGCGCCCAGGCCGATGGGCTTCACGCGCGAGTCCGACATCAGCTTGACCCAGACGTCGTCGGCGGCCTCGGCCGGGACCGAGATCTCGTAGCCGTCCTCGCCGGTGTAGCCGGAGCGCGAGACGATGAGGTCGACGCCGAAGCCGGTCATCAGCCGGATGTCCATGAACACCATGGAGGCGGCCTCGGGGACGTAGTGCTGGAAGACGGCGGCGGCCTCGGGCCCCTGCAGCGCCAGGAGCGCGCGGGTCTCCAGCCGATCGATCACCACCTGGCCGGCGAGCTCGTCCGCGATCACCTTGAAGTCGTTGTCCTTGCAGGCGCCGTTGACCACCAGGAAGAGGCCGTCGTCGCCTGTGCCTTGCGAGGTCACCGGGCGGCCGGCCATCAGGTCGTCGACGATGCCGCCGTCGCGGTTCAGCAGGACCGAATACTTCTGCCGGCCGGGCTTGAGGTTGATGAAGTCGCCGGGAACCACCTCCTCGAAGGCGGCCAAGGGCCCCTTCTTGCCTTCAGAAATTGGCCCGCGCAGGCGGGCCTGGCCCATGTGGGAGACGTCGAAGAGGCCGGCGTGCTCGCGGGTCCAGAGGTGCTCCTTCAGCACGCCCTCGGTATACTGCACGGGCATGTCGTAGCCCGCGAAGGGGACCATCCGGGCGCCGGCCGCGAGGTGGGCGGCGTGCAGCGGGGTGGTCTTCAGCGGCTGGTCGGTCTGGGCCACGGGTGGGAACTCCGGCTGACGATGGGGCGGCCAGCGGCGGGATAACCCGTCCGCGTCCCGCGCCCCCGCTGTCCTTGGGCCTGAGAGATTTCGGACCTCGCGAGCGGTGCGACGTCCCCTGCTCCTTCGGCGCCCCCTCCTGCGCCTAGGCTTCGGAGGGGAACTTTCCAGCGTGCATCAGCCCGCGCGGTCCTTTTGCCTGAGCGTTTCCGGGGCGGTTGCGCCTTCGGCTCCGGACCCTTTTTGACGGGGCCCGATCTCTCCCGCGAGAGTTCGGCGGAACCTCAAGGATCGGGCCGCGCAAGTCAACGCGCAAAGCGGCCGCAGGGGCGAAGGACGTTCGGGCCGGGGCCATGACGAGAAATTCAAAGGATCGGCGCTGTGATCGATGCCCCCTCTGCGACGTGATGGCTGTTCACTTTGCGCGCGGGCGGGGTAATACTCGGCCAAGCTGGTGAGGTGACGGGCGCCGGCGAACGACGTTGGGAAGCGCCCGGTAGGCCTATGCTGCAAGTCGACCTTTCCTCCCTGGCCGGGCCGGAGCTCCGGCAGCTCCTGGACTCGACGCGCAAGCGCGGCCAGGCCAAGCTCAGCTATCAGATCCTGCAGGAGATGGCCGCGCGGCGCGAACGCGGCGGCCTGCCGTCCAGCGAGCCGAAAGTGATCGCGGTGGACCTGGGCGACCCGCTGGAACGGCATGACGACTTCCTTGACGAGGAGCCTTCCCCCGTGGCGTCGCCGACGCCCAGGGACGAGGCGCAATATGAGCCGGGAGATGTGATGAGCGACGAGGCCGACGAGGCGCCCCTGTACCTGGGAGGGCGCGAGCCGCGGGCGGCGAAGGGCCGGGGCAAGGCGCGCGAGGCCAAGGTCCGGGGCGGCGGGGGCCGCGCGGCGCAGCCGACCGCGGCGGAAGCCTTCATGCCGGAGGCCTTCGAGCCGGAGCCGGTCGCGCGGGGGTCGTTCGAGGCGAACGCCGGGCGCCCGGCGCGGGCGCCGCGCCGGGCGCTGTGGCTCACCGTGGGCTTCGCCTGCGGCATGGCGGCGGAGGCGGGGCTGGCCTGGTGGATGGGCGTGCCGGGGTTCGCCCGCCGCCCCGCCGAGGCCGCCGCCGCGACCGCGCCGATGAGGCCGGCGCAGGTGGCCGAGGCGACCCTGCCGCCCGCCCTGCCGCCGGGCCCGCCGCTGCCGGTGGAGGGCACGGCCGACGGGCTGCCGCCCACGGCCACGGGTCCCGCGCCCGCCGACGCGACGGCCACAGGCGCCCCCGCGGCCCCGCCGGCCGCGGCGGCCGCCGCCGTCCCCGCCGCGCCGCCGCCGGCAGCCCCGGCGCCCGTCCCGGCCTCACCGGCCAAGGCTGAGGCCGCCGCCGAGTTGCCCCCGCCGCCGGATCTGCCGCCGGCGCGCACCGCCGCCAGGGCCCGCACCGAACTGGCCGAGGAGGGCGGTGAGGCGAAGGAGCTGCCGGCCGCGCACCGGCCCGGGGCCAAGGCGCCGGGCGAGGCGGTGAAGCTCGCCGCCGCCGGGCCCAAGGGCTGCGACGGCCAGCCGACGCCCGCCGACCGCACCATCTGCGGCGACGCGCGCCTGCAGCGGCTGCAGCACGAGCTGCGGGCCGCCTACGCCGAGGCCCTGGAGGCCCACCAGGACCGCGACACCCTGCGCCAACGCCAGCTCGCCTGGGCCGACGCCCGCAACGGGGTCACCGAGCCGGAGAAGCTGGCGCGGCTGTACGAAGAGCGAGTGCGCAGGCTGAAGGCGGCCACCGAGGCGGCGCGGCGGGAGCGGTAGGGGGATGCGGGCGCCCTAAGGTCGGCTCTGCGCGGGCCGTAGCCCAAGTCGAAGTTCAGACCGCACGGCGGGTCATCCTGGTCCTCCTCCCCCACCGGGCCTGACCTGCTAGAGCACGATGGGTTTTGATGGAAACATCAAAACCCTGAATCGTGCTCGCAAGTTTAGGCGACGACCCTGTTCTTCCCGTTCTTGATTGATTCAATCAAAACGGGACAGGGTCTAGGCTGTCCCCAATGCCAACGCCCTACAGCTACCGGACCGACCCGGACGTCCCATTCTTCCCGGACGACAAGCCGATCATCATCTTCGACGGCCACTGCGTCCTGTGCTCGCGGTTCGCGCGGATGGTGCTGCGGCGCGACAAGGCGGGCCGCTTCCGCCTCCTGCCGGCGCAGTCGCCGCTGGGTGAGGCGCTCTACCGCCACTACGGCCTGCCGACCCCGCAGTACGAGACCAACATCCTCATCGAGGACGGCCTGCCCTTCTTCAAGTCGGACGGCTCGATCCGGATGTTCCGCAGGCTGGGCTTCCCCTGGTCGCTGGCGCCGGTGTTCCGCCTCCTGCCGAGGCCGATCCGCGACGCGGCCTATGGCCTGGTGGCGCGCAACCGCCTGCGCTGGTTCGGCCGGCGCGAGGCCTGCTACCTCGCCGAGCCCGGACAAGAGGACCGGTTCCTGTCGTGAGGCTGCTGATCGTCGGCGGCTATGGGGTGTTCGGCGGACGGCTGGCCCGCCTGCTCAGCGACGAGCCGCGCCTGACCCTGATCGTCGCCGGCCGGTCGCTCGCCAAGGCCCAGGCGTTCTGCGCCACGACGCTTCCCGGCGCCGCTTACGAGGCGGCCCGCTTCGACCGCGGGGGTGACCTTGAGGCCCAGCTCGTGGCCTTGGCCCCGGACCTCGTGGTGGACGCCAGCGGTCCCTTCCAGGCCTACGGCGACGACCCCTATCGCCTGGTGCGCGCCGCCATCGCCCACGGCGCGAGCTACCTCGACCTCGCCGACGGGGCGGAGTTCGTCCAGGGCGTCGCCGCCTTCGATACGGCCGCACGCGCCGCCGGCGTCTTCGCGCTTTCCGGGGTCAGCAGCTTTCCGGTGCTGACGCTCGCCGTGGTCCGCGCGCTCGCCGGCGACCTGGACGGGCTGGACGCTGTGGAGGGCGGCATCGCGCCCTCGCCCTACGCCGGGGTCGGCGAGAACGTCATCCGCGCCATCGCCGCCTATGCCGGCAAGCCCGTGGCCCTGCGGCGTGCCGGCGGCGCCGGGGTCGGCCACGGCATGGCCGAGAGCCGCCGCTACGTGATCCGCCCGCCCGGCCACATCCCGCTGCCGAGCATCCGCTTCTCCCTGGTGGATGTGCCCGACCTGCGGGTGCTGCCGAGCGTCTGGCCGGACCTCGCCGAGGTCTGGATGGGCGCCGGTCCCGTTCCGGAGATCCTGCACCGGATGCTGAACGGCCTGGCGCACCTGGTCCGCTGGCGCCTCCTGCCGAGCCTCGTCCCCTTCGCCGGCCTCTTCCATCGCGCGGTCAATATCGTCCGCTGGGGCGAGCATCGCGGCGGCATGTATGTCGAGGTCCGCGGGGCGCGCGGCGGCGCATCCGTCGTCCGGTCCTGGCACATGGTCGCCGAGGGCGACGATGGGCCGCTGATCCCCTCCATGGCCGCCGAAGCCATCGCCCGCCGGACCCTGGCCGGCAAACCACCTGCGCCGGGCGCCCGGCCCGCGACCGCCGAGCTCGACCTCGCCGACTACGACCGGCTGTTCGCCGGCCGCGCCATCGTCACCGGCTTTCGCGAAGAGCCCGAGCCGGGCGCCGCCGAGCCGCTCTACCGCCGGGTGCTGGGCGAGGCTTACGGCCGGCTGGCCGCGCCGATTCGCGCGCTGCACGACGCCGCGGGAATCGTGGAAGGCGAAGCCGTTGTCGAGCGGGGCCGAAACCCGCTGGGCCAGCTCGCCGCTTGGCTGTTCGGCTTCCCAAGGGCCGGCCGCACGCCCGTCCGCGTCGAGTTCACCCGCGCCGGCGACGGCGCGGAGACCTGGCGGCGCGACTTCGGCGGCCAGCGGTTCGAAAGCCGTCAGCGCGAAGGCCTTGGACCTTGCGCCGGGCTGATCCTGGAGTCCTTCGGTCCCGTCACCGTCGGCCTCGCGCCCGTTGTCACACCCGAGGGAGCGCTCTCGCTGGTCGTCCGCCGCTGGACCCTGCTCGGCCTGCGCCTGCCGCTCGCCTGGGCGCCGGGCGGCCCCGCCTTCGAGCGCGCCAAGGATGGCCGCTTCACCTTCGACGTGACCATCGCCCACCCCTGGCTGGGCGCGCTGGTCCGCTACCGCGGCTGGCTCGCGCCCGCGGCGGCCTGATACGGGGCCCGGAGGCTTCGCGGTCTTGCCCCCGGGGGCCTGTGCCTTTGCCGAAAATCATAGGATAACCGCGTTAGGAGGCTCCTCCACCGCATGACCGACGCGCCTGCGCCGCAGATCAGCCTGCCCGGGACGGCCTCGCCCCTGCGCCGGTTCACGCTCGCCGCGGTGCTGCTGGCCCTCCTGGGCGTGCTCTTCGCGCCCTTCTTCGTCGACCCCATCGACCACACGTCGCCCCGGGCGGCGAACGGCGTGGTCAGCTTCGAGCGCTATGGCCCGCTCAACGCGCCGGTGAACCTCGCCGGCGACTGGCGCCTGACCTGGCTGACGCCGCCGGCCCCCGGCGCGGTGGTCCCGGTTCCGGTGCCGGGCGACTGGTCGGGGCCGCATCCGGGCGGCCCGACCCTGCCCTACCTGGGGACGGGCGCCTACCACCTGCGCATCCAGGGGCTCAGGCCCGGCCGCTATGTCCTGTTCATCGCCCACGGGTTCCACGCCATCGAAGTCTCGCTGAACGGCCACGTGGTGTCGCGCGTGGGCGTCCTCGGCCTCAGCGCCGCCACCAGCCGCAGCGTGCACCGCTCCAAGGCCATCACCTTCGAGTCCGACGGGTCCGACCTCGACCTCACGATCGACGTGGCCAGCTTCCAGCATCGCGAGGCCGGGCTTGGCACCATCCCGGTGCTGGGCCTGGAGGACCCCATGAGCCGCTGGATCGCGCTCGACTGGGTGCAGGGCCTGGTGCTGGTCACCTCCCTCCTGCTGCTCGCCTCCTACGGCCTGGTGGTGTTCCTCTTCCGGCCGAAGGAGCGTGCCTCGCTCTGGGTGGGCGTGGCCTGCCTGCTCTTCCTGCCGTTCGCCGCGCAGAGCGCCCACGACGACCTGATCATGCTGGCTGCGCCGGGCCTCGGGCTGCACGGCCTGCTGACCTTGGAGTACCTGACGAGCGCGCTCGCCGTCAGCGCCGCACTGGCCTACGTCCGCGAGCTCTACCCCCGCGAGACCCCGCGCCGCCTCTACTGGCTGCTGCAGGGGGCGAACGGCGTTCGCACCGCGATCTACGCCTTCTTCGCCCTCGCCGGACAGACGGTGAACCTGTCGATCGCCTCGCAGTGGGCGTCGCCGCTCAGGACCATCATGTTCATCGTCATGCTGGGCGTCGTGGTCGCCGCCTGCGTCCGCCGCCGCGACGGCGCGCTTGTCTTCCTCCTGGGCCTCGGCGGTTTCGTCCTGGCCCTGATCTACACCGACACGGTGGCCAACCTGCACGTGCCGCCGGTGCTGGGCTTCAGCCTGATCCCCGTGGCCTCCCTACTTCTGCTCTTCTCGCAGCTCCTGATCCTGGCCCAGCGCTGGAGCAGCGCCATCGACGCCTCGGAGCAGTCCAACGCCGACCTGCGCCGCCTGCTGGACGTCAACATCTCGATCTCCAGCGAGATCGACCTCGGCGCCCTCTTGAAGAAGATCGTCACCGCAACCACCGCAGTGATCCACGCCGACCGCTCGTCGCTGTTCCTGCACAACGATCGCACCGGCGAGCTCTCCTCGGTCGTCGCCGAGGGCGTCGAGGGCGACCCGATCCACTTCCCGACCGACGCCGGCCTCGCCGGCTGGGCCTTCACCCGCGGCGAGGTGGTGAACCTGCCCGACGCCTACGCCGACCCGCGGTTCAACCGCGAGGTGGACGCCGCCACCGGCTACCAGACCCACAGCATCATCACCGTGCCGGTGACCACCCGCGACGGCCGCCGGGTGGGCGTCATGCAGGCGCTGAACCACCAGGACCGATCGAGCTTCGGGGACAGCGAGGTGGAGCGGATGAGCGCGTTTGCCGCCCAGGCCGCCATCGCCATCGAGAACGCCACCCTGTTCGCCGAGGTGGCCGCCGAGCGGAACTACAACGAGAGCATCCTGCGCTCCATGTCCTCCGGGGTGATCACCCTCGACCGCGAGGCCCGGGTGGCCAAGCTGAATGCCGCGGCCTGCGCCATCCTGCACATCGATCCCGACGCCGCCGGCGGCGCCAGCGCCGACCTCCTGCTCACCGGCGAGAACGCCTGGCTGATGGAGGAGATCAAGGCGGTCAACCTGAGCGGCCGGCCCAAGTCCCTGCTGGACGCCGACGTGCTCACCGCCGCCGGCGACAAGATCTCCGCCAACCTCTCCATCGTCCCCCTGCTCACCGAGACCGACCAGGCGGGCCTGCTGATCATCGTGGAGGACATCACCGAGGGCAAACGCCTGCAGGGCGCCATGCGGCGCTTCATGACCCAGAACGTGGTCGACCAGATCATGGGCCGCGAGGACGAGCTGCTGTTCGGCTCCGCCTGCCGCGCCAGCGTGCTGTTCGCCGACATCCGCGGCTTCACCACCCTCGCCGAGAACCTCGAGCCCCGCGACACCGTCGACATGCTGAACGAGATCTTCACCGAGCTCTTCGAGGCGGTGTCGGCCTCCGACGGCATGCTCGACAAGTTCATCGGCGACGCCCTGATGGCCGTCTATGGCGCCCCGCTCACCTCCGGCCGCGATGCGCTGAACGCCGTCGACAGCGTGATCACCATGTATGGCGCCATCGCCGGCATCAATGCGCGCCGCCGGGCCCGCGGCCTGGCCGAGATCAACCTCGGCGTCGGCATCGCCTCGGGGGAGATGGTGGCCGGCACCATCGGCTCGCCCAAGCGCATGGACTACACGGTCATCGGCGACAGCGTGAACCTCGCCTCCCGCCTGGAGACCATCACCAAGACCTATGGCGTCGGGGCGGTGATCTGCGAGGAGACCGCCGAGGCCGTGCGCCATGTCCATCCGCTGCGCGAGCTCGACCTGATCCGGGTGCGCGGACGCCAGCGGCCGGTGCGCATCTTCCAGGTGCTCACCCAGCATCGCCCCTTGAGCGCCGAGGCCCTGGAGGCCTACGCCCGCGGCCGCAACGCCCTGGCGGGCCGCCGCTGGGCCGAGGCCGCCAAGGCCTTCACCGCCGCCGTCAAGGCCGCGCCCCAGGACGAGGCCGCCGCCCTGATGCTGCGCCGCGCCCGCGACCTGGCGCGCAAGCCGCCGCCCGCCGGCTGGGACGGCGTCTGGGTCTCCGCCGACGCGGCCTACGCCACGCCGGAGGCCGCGAGCTAACGCTCGCCGAGCAGCCGCAGGATCTGAGCCTGTTGCGCCCGCGCTTCGGCGGAACCGCTGCCGCTCCGGCCGGAGGTCACCGCGGCGAGCCTGGCGGGACTGGAGCCGTTCTTCGTCGCCAGGCCCCGGTCCGCCCCGCCGGCCAGCAGCGCCTGCACAGCCGCCGCGCAGCGCGTGCGCACCGCCCGGTGCAGCGGGCTCGCCCCGCTTCGGTCTACGGCGTTCGGATCCGCGCCGGCGGCGATCAGCGCCGCGATGGCGCCGGCTTGCGCCTTGGGGTCCCAGCGCGGCGACCGCGGGTCGCCCACCGAGGCGTAGTGCAGCGCCGTCGCGCCTCGCCGGTTGCGCGCCTCGACGTCGGCCCCGCCCGCGACCAGCCGGCCGATGAGCTCGGCCCGATAAGCCGCCGCCGCGAAGTGCAGCGCCGTGTCGCCCGCAAAGGCGTGGCGCTCGAGGCCTTCGACGAAGTGCGGGGCGGCGTCGGCCCGGCTGGCCCCTTCGCCCAGGCTCTCCCGCGCCAGGCCCGGCGCGGCGTCCAGCAGCCGGCCCGCCGCGGTGGGATCATCCGCGGCGAGGGCGTCCAGGAACAGGCGAAGCTCGGCCGTCACCGGGCGGATCCTACCATCGGGCGACGCCGCCCGCATGGGGCCGCCCAGCCTCGTCAGTTCGGCGTCGGCTCCGGGTACCGGAACGGGTCGGCGGGCCGGGGCTCCGTCGGCAGCACGTTGCGCGGCAGCGGCGTCTCGGCGTCGGCCGCGTCCAGCAGCACCGTGGCCAGCACCACCGCGGCCTGGCGCAGGTCGTCGCCGCGCAAATGGTCGTAGGTGTCGAGATCGGTGTGGTGGGTGCGGCTCTCGTAGTCCAGCGGGTCCTGGATGAACTGGAACGCCGGCAGCCCGAGCTTGACCATGAACACGTGGTCGGTGCTGCCGGTGGGCTCGGCGACCACCGTGGTCGCCCCCAGGCTCGCGAACGGCGCCAGCCACGCCTTCAGGATCGGGGCGGCGGCGAAGTTGCCCTCCGTATAGATGCCGCGGATCTTCCCCGATCCGTTGTCCAGGTTGAAGTAGCCCGCCAGCTCCGAGAACCCCGGCAGCGGCTTCACCGGATAGGTGTCCGACGCGTAGTAGGGACCGAGGTCGGCGAGCTTGGGGTCCGCCGGCGGCCGCTTGGCCAGGTACTGGTCGACGTAGGCGTAGGAGCCCAGGAGGCCCTCCTCCTCCCCGGCCCAGAGCGCGAAGCGGATTCCCCGCCGGGGCTTCACGTGCAGGGCGCTGAGGATCCGCGCGGCCTCCATCACCACCGCCGAGCCGGCCCCGTTGTCGGTCGCTCCGTCGCCGGCCACCCAGCTGTCCAGGTGCGCCCCGGCCATCACATAGCCGGCCTTCGGGTCGCTCCCCGGGATGTCGGCCAGGATGTTGTAGGCCTTGGGGTCGGTGTCGTCGAAGTGGACCTTCGAATCGATCTCCAGCGTAACGTCGCCGCTCTTGGCGAGCCTCGCCAGGCGCCGGTAGTCCTCCGCGGCGATCTCCACCGCCGGCAGGGCAGGCGTCTGGCCGAGCTTGTAGCCGGAGCCCTCGCCGTGCACCACGCCGCCGTCGCTGCGCGACATCGACGCCCAGGCGAGCGCGCCCTCCTGCGCCAGGAACGCGTCCACCTGCTTGCGGAACCGCGTCCGCTCCGCCCGCCGAGCGGCCGCCGTGGGGTCGTAGGCGGGCTCCTCATAGACGTTCAGCTTGGCGAGCTCGGCGTCGCTCAGCCGCTGGAAGGGAGCCCGCGTCTCATCCCGCGCCGCGGTGGGCTGGCTCGTGAGCACGATCTTGCCCTTCAGCTTGCCGCGCCAAGCCGCGAAGTCCCGGGGCGAGCGCAGCGGGGCCACCACCACCGGCCCCGACACGGGACCCGCCGTGGGTGGCGTCCAGGCCACCGGGATGGCCCGCAGCTGCAGGGGCCGGGGCTGCGTCATCCGCACGCTCGAGCTCTCGATCCACCAGCCGCGCCCGAAGTCGAAGCCCTGGGTGCGGACGTTGGAAAGCCCCCAGGCCCTGTACCGCTCCTGCGTCCACCGCTCCGCCTGGCGCATGGCCGGCGAATTGGTCATCCGCCCGCCGATCCGGTCGGCCAGATAGCCGGCGGTCTCCATCACCTGCCCGTGGTTGAAGCCCTGGTCGGCGATCTGGTTGATGGTCTGGGGGTCAACCCCCGCCCCAGCGCCCGCGCCGGCCGCGGCGCCGGCCGCCGAGGCCGCCCCGGCGCTCGCGAAAAGCATCATCGCCAGGCTCAGCGCCCGGCCGCACAACTTGCTCACTGGAAACTCCCCCCACGCGGAAAACCACCCTGGCCCTTAGGACCAACCCCGCCTTTCAGCAAGCCGCCGGCGCCGCCTTGGGCCGCCCAAGGTTCGGAACCCCATCCGCCGACAGGCCGTTCTGTCCCCCAGTTTCACCGAGAGGAGAGACATTGATGAAACGTGTACTGATCGGCCTTGCAGCCAGTGCAGCCGCCGCCGGCGCCATGCTGGCGGCCACGCAAGCCTCCGCCGAGGTGGTGTGCAACCGTGACGGCGACTGCTGGCACGTCGACCGGCACTACCACTACCGCCCGACCTTCGGCGTCGTGGTCCACCCCGACAGCTGGTACTTCCACCAGCGCTGGGACGAGCATCACCATTGGCGCGACCATCACGACGACCGCGGCTACTATCGCGGCGGTGTCTGGGTCCCGTTCTAACCGGACCGGCCCGGACTCCATTCAAGACCACGGCGCCTGCCTCCGCCCCGGAGCGTAGGCGCCGCTGTTTTGGGAACCTCGCCCGGGCGCAGCGCCGCCCGCGGCCAATTCATCCGCAACCGCAAGACGCTGGACGCGCCCCGCCGGGCGGATGCACCCTCCCTCATTCCGCCCGCACGGCGGCGCAGCGAAGGGGAACGCCGCGATGGATGAGCACGAAGCCGCCCACCTGCACGAGACGTTGGACTTCGTCGGCCTGCGGGCCCACGCCACCGCCGTCGGCCTGATCCAGCTCACCGCCGAACTGGTCCGCGCCGGCGTGCTCGACGAGGACGCGGTGACCCGCATCAAGGCGGCCATCACCCGCGACATCGTCCTGACCCGGCCCCGCTCCATCTCCCGCGAGGACTATGAGCGCTCCATCCGCGAGCGCCTGGACGTGATCTTCACCGGCCGCGAGGCCCTGGGCGCCGAGCCCGCGGCGGGGCCCGCCCCGACGGCCACGATCTAGGCTCAAGACTGACCAGCCTGGACCTTTGCTGCCCGCCGGCCGCCAAGCGGCGCCGTAATCTCGCCACCAACCCCTCCAAGCCTTTGTCGAAGCGCGGTTCAGCGAACGTGGCGCGCCCGGGGGGCATGAAATGACATATCGCATCGGTCCGGCAGCCGCGCTGGCGGCGTTCCTGCTGGCCTCAGGCCCGTTCGCCGCCGCCCAGCCCCCGCCCGCGCCTGCCGCGCCCTCAGCAAGCCCTGTCGCCGAGACCGCGGCCAGCGAGCTCGGCCGCCGCCTGCTGGCCGCCGCCAAGGCCGGCGACGACGCCTTCCTGGCCTTCAGCCACGAGGTCGATCCCAATAGCAAGCGGCCCGACGACGTCACCCGCACCATGGGCCAGCAACTTGCGGCGATACAGCTCCACGGGCTAGTGGCCGCGACGCCCACTCATGCCGAGTTCCAGGGCTACGATCCAAACATCGAGAGCTGGGTGCTCCTCACCCTAGACGTCCCTGCCGACGCGCCGCACACCATCACCGGCCTGGGCCTGCGCGCCAGCCGCCGTCCGGCCGATGTCGCCGCCCCGCCGCGCCTTCAGCCGGCCGCCCTGGTCGCCGCCACGCGCCAGCGCCTGGAGGCCGCGGCGGCCGCCGACCGCTTCTCCGGCGCGGTGCTGATCGAGGAGGCCGGCAAGCCGGTGCTCTCCGCCGCCTACGGCCTGGCCGACCGCGAGGCGAAGATCCCGGCCGCGACCGACACCCAGTTCCGCTTCGGCTCGATGGGCAAGATGTTTACCGCGGTCTCGATCATGCAGCTCATCCAGGCAGGCAAGATCGATCCCACCGCCCCGATCGGTCGCTACCTAACGGGCTATCCGAACCGCGACATCGCCGACCATGTGACGGTCAACAACCTGCTCACCCACACCGGCGGCACGGGCGACATCTTCGGGCCGCAGTTCGAGGCCCACCGCCTGGCGCTGAAGGAGCCCGCCGACTACGTGGCCCTCTACGGCGCGCGGGCGCCGCTATTCGCGCCGGGCGCGCGAAACCAGTATTCCAACTACGGCTTCATGCTGCTGGGCCGCATCGTCGAGACGGTGAGCGGACAGTCCTACGACGACTACATCTCGGCCCATATCTTCAAGGCCGCCGGCATGACCGCCACCGGCAACCGGCCGGAGACCGTCCATCTGCCGAAACGGGCTATGGTCTATATGAGGCGGGGCGGCCAGGTCGTCTCCGCCGCCGACACCCTGCCCTGGCGCGGCACCCCGGCCGGCGGCGGCTATTCCACCACCGGTGACCTCGGTAGGTTCGCCAACGCCCTGATGGCCAACCGCCTGCTCGACGCGGCCCATACCAAGATGCTGACCGACGGCGGCTTCACCGGCGCGGACGGCAAGTTCTGGCGCTACGACTTCGGCGCCCCGGCCGCCGACGGCCGCCGCTACTACGGCCACAACGGCGGCGCGCCCGGCATGAACGGCGAGCTGCGCATCTTCCCGGCTGAGGGCGCTCGAGACGGCAAGCCCGGCCACCCGGCCTATACGGTCGCCGTCCTCGCCAACCGCGACCCGCCGGCCGCGACCGGCGTCGCCAACTTCATCACCGACCGGTTGCCTTAGAGCGCGCGGGCGGCCGCTACATCCGCTCCGGCACGGCGATGCCGAGCACATCCAGGGCGCGTTCGAGCTGGGCGAGGGTGGCCTGGGCCAGCGCCAGGCGCGAGGCGCGGACGGCGGGCTCGGCCTGCAGGATCGGGCAGGCGGCGTAGAACCTTGAGAAGGCCTGGGCGAGCCGGTAGGCGTGCTCCGCCACGGCGTTGGGGGCATAGCGGTCGTAGGCCTCGGTAAGCGCGGTCTCGAAGGCGTCGAGGGTGAGCGCGAGCTCGCGCTCGGCGGGCTCGGCGATGGCGATCGGGCCGGGCTCGACGCCCTCGTCCCTGGCGCGCCGCAGCAGGGATTTCACGCGGACCGCCTGGTAGAGCAGATAGGGACCGGTCTTGCCTTCGAAGCTGGTGAAGCGGTCGAGGTCGAAGACGTAGGAGGTGCCGCGGAAGTTCTGCAGGTCGGCGAACTTCAGGGCGGCGACGGCCACCTTGCCGGCGATGTCCTCGAATTCCTCGGGGGGCAGGTCTTCGCCGAGGCCCGCCTCGTGCAGCCGTTCGCGGGCTTTTTCGCGGGTCATCTCGATCATGTCGGCGAGCTTCAGGACGCCGCCCTCGCGAGTCTTGAAGGGCTTGCCGTCGGTCCCGTTCATGGTGCCGAAGCCCACGTGGATGAGCTGGCCCTCGGCGGCGTAGCCGGCCTGGCAGGCGGCGCGGAAGACGATCTCGAAGTGGTCGGCCTGCCGCTGGTCGACGCAGTAGATGACCAGGTCGGGGCCGAAGCCCTGCTTGCGGTCGAGGATGGTGGCGAGGTCGGTGGTCCCGTACATGGCCGAGCCCTCGGAGGAGACCACCAGGAGGGGGGGCAGTTCGCGCTTGTCGCCCTCGCGGGCGACCCGGATGATCCGCGCGCCCTGGTCGTGCACCAGGAGGCCCTTGGCGTCGAGCGCGGCCACCATGGGGTCGATCAGGTCCTCGACGTCGCTCTCGCCCTTCCAGAGGTCGAAGTCGACGCCCAGCGCATGGAAGTCGCGGGCCAGCGCCACCTGGGTCACGTCGCGGAACCGCTGCCAGAGCGCGAAATAGCCGGGCTGGCGGTCCTGCAGGCCGGCGGTGATCTTCCGCGCCCGGTCGCGGTAGGCGGTGTCGGATTTGCCCTTGGCGGCGGCCTCCGGATAGAGCCGGTCGAGATCGGCCAGGGTGACGCCCGAGAAGAGGGCGGTGTCGGCGGCCTGGCCGGCGTTCAGCGCCTCGACGGCGGCGGCGATCTCCGGCCGCTCGTCCATGACCGCGCCGATCAGGAGGCCCATCTGGTAGCCCCAGTCGCCGAAGTGGGCGTCGCCCACGACCTCGTCGCCGCGGAAGCGGTAGAGGCGCTTGATCGCCTCGCCGATGATCGAGGCGCGCAGGTGGCCCACGTGCATGGGCTTGGCGACGTTGGGGCCGCCGTAGTCCACCAGCACGCGGCGTGGATGGGCCACCGTCTCGGCGCCCAGGCGCGGATCGGCGGCGATTTCATTGGCGCGTTGGGAGAGGGCGGCGTCCGTGAGCTTCAGGTTGACGAAGCCGGGGCTTGCGTAGTGAACGAACTCCAGCCTCGGATCGTCCTGCAGGCGTTCCGCGATGTCCCGGGCCAATTCGATCGGATTGCGGCCCATGCGCTTGGCGGCGGCCAGTGCGCCATTCGTTTGGAAGTCCGCGAGATCTGGGCGATCGGCGAACTTCACAACGGCAAGCTCTGGAGGCAGCCCTAGCGCGACGAACACATCGGTGTTCGCCGAGGTAAGGCGCGATTTGAGATCGCTCATCGCGGCGGGGGCGTGGTCCTGGCGGAAGCCACGGCGGTGGCCGCGCCGGCGTTCACCCGGAAGCGCTTACCCACCCGGTTGAACTCCGCCATCTTCGGGGTCACGTCGAAGCCGATGAGGATCTCGAAGTTGGCGCCTGAGGTGGTCATCGAGCCGCGGGGGATCAGGATGTTGTTGAGCGAGTCGGTCATGTAGACCCGGTCCTTGCCAGCCGGGAAGTTCACCGGCAGGTCGAAGTTCTGGCGGGCGATGACCTCGCGGTTGCGGTCGGTGACCGCCACCCAATAGTGATAGGTCTTCGAGTTCGCCCCGGCCTGCGGGCCCTTGCCGAGCTCGAACAGGATGTCCATCGCCACCTTGATCGGCTCGTTGTCCTTGTACTCGCAGCCGGCGGAGATGCCCTGGATCTCGCCGGTGAAACCGACGTTGGCCGAGGCCTCGCGGTCGTCCTTGAACTCCACGTAGCGGCTGGCGTCGTAGAGGGTCTTGACGAAGGGGCAGGGGCCGGAGTTGCGCATCGCCGGCAGGGGGGCGGCGGAATCGCCCCACTCCTTGTCGCGCTTCTTCTTCTTGGCGTCGTCCTCGGCCTGCTTCTTCTGGTCCTGGGCCTGGCGGCCGGCTCCGCCGCCGCCGTACTGGGCGTAGGCGGCGAGCGGGGCGGCGGCGATGGCGGCGCAGGCGGTGAGCAGGATCAGGCGGCGCATGGCGGGGCGTCCGTTTGGGGCAAGGCGCGCGAGAGGTCGCGCTGATGGCGTCGAGGCCTCCTAGTACAGCCTTGGGAATGCGGCGGCAACGCGGCTGGCGGCCACGGGCGCGAGCCCCTACCTTGGGCCAGATGTCGCAGCGCCCCCCCCTGACCGTCCTGCTCGCCAGCCCCCGCGGCTTCTGCGCCGGCGTCGACCGGGCGATCCAGATCGTCGAGCGGGCGATCGAAAAGTACGGCGCGCCGGTCTATGTGCGCCACGAGATCGTCCACAACCGCCATGTGGTGGAGCGGCTGAAGCGCCTGGGTGCGGTCTTCGTAGAGGAGCTGGACGAATGCCCGCCGGACCGGCCGGTGGTGTTCTCCGCCCATGGGGTCCCCAAGGCCGTGCCGGCGGAGGCCAGGGCGCGCAAGATGCTCTTTCTGGACGCCACCTGCCCGCTGGTCTCCAAGGTGCATGTGGAGGCCGGGCGGCACTTCGAGGCCGGCCGCGAGATCGTGCTGATCGGCCACGCCGGCCACCCGGAGGTGGTGGGCACCATGGGCCAGCTGCCGGACGGCGCGGTGACGCTCGTCGAGACGGTGGCGGACGCGCAGGCCTTCCAGCCGAAGGATCCGGCCAAGCTGGCTTTTGTAACCCAGACGACGCTGTCCGTGGACGACACCGCCGAGATCGTGGCGGCGCTCCGGACCCGCTTCCCGATGATCGCCGCGCCGCACAAGGAGGACATCTGCTACGCCACCACCAACCGCCAGGAGGCGGTGAAGCAGGTGGCGGCCCAGAGCCAGGTGCTGCTGGTGCTGGGGAGCGCCAATTCGTCGAATTCCGTGCGGCTGGCCGAGGTGGGCCGCCGCGCCGGGGCCCGGGCCTATCTGATCGACGACGCCCAGGGACTGGACCCGGGCTGGCTCTCGGGCGCCTCGGTGGTGGGGGTGACGGCCGGGGCCTCGGCGCCGGAGATGCTGGTGCAAGGCGTCATCGACCGGCTGTCGGAACGCTTCGACGTCGCGGTGCAGGAGATCGACGCCGAGCGCGAGACGGTGAGTTTCAAGCTGCCCCGGGTGCTGGCGTAAGGGGGCGTCGCTTGACGACTCCCCGAGCCTCGCCCATCCCCAGGCCATGGCGGTCTACACCGACATCACCGACGAGGAGCTGGCCGGGCTGCTGGCCGACTTCGACCTGGGCGCGCCGCTGAGCCTGAAGGGGGTGGCCGAGGGGGTGGAGAACTCCAACTTCCTGTTGGAGACCGAGGCCGGGCGGTACTTCCTGACGGTCTATGAGCGGCGGGTGCGGGCGGGCGACCTGCCGTTCTTCCTGGAGTTGCTGCGCTGGATCGCGGAGCGCGGGTTTCCCAGCGCCACGCCGATCCCCGACCGCCAGGGGCGGCTCCTGAAGACCGTGCGCGGCAAGCCCTGCGCCATCGTCTCCTTCCTGTCGGGGCTGGCGGTCAGGCGGCCGACGGCGGCGCATTGCCGGGAAGCCGGCGAGGGGCTGGCGCGGCTGCACCTGGCCGCGCAGGGGTTCCCGCTGGCCCGGGCCAACGACCTGGGCCAGGCCGCCTGGGCGCCGATGTTCGACGGGCTGAAGGGGGCGGCCGAGGCCCTGAAGCCGGGACTGACCGCGACCATATCGTCCGATCTCGAACTTCTGGCGGAACGCTGGCCCAAGGGGTTGCCGCAGGGTGTGATCCACGCGGACTTCTTTCCGGATAACGTCTTCTTCGCGCAGGGGAAATTCGCCGGGGCCATCGACTTCTATTTCGCCTGCGTCGATGCTCTCGCCTACGACATCGCCGTGGCGCTGAACGCCTGGTGCTTCGAGGCCGACGGCAGCTTCAACGTCACCTCGGCGCGGCAGCTGGTGGCCGGCTACGAGAGCCGGCGGCCATTGTCCGACGTCGAACGATCTGCCCTGCCGGTGCTGGCGCACGGGGCGGCCATGCGCTTCTTCCTGACCCGGCTCGCCGATTGGGGCGCCACCCCTGCCGGCGCGCTCGTCCGGCCCAAGGACCCGCTGGAGTACGAGCGCAAGCTGGCGGTGCACCGCAGCGCGCCGGACCTGGTGCTGTTCGGTCCTGCTTCGCCGAAGGCTTCGCAGGATGGGGAGCGCGCCCCGGGAAGCTCCGCCAGGAGCGAAGAAGGGTGACGCCGCAGGTGGTGATCCATACCGACGGCGCCTGTTCGGGCAACCCCGGCCCCGGCGGCTGGGGGGCGGTGTTGCACTATGGGGAGAAGGAGAAGGAGCTCTGGGGCGGGGAGCTTTCCACCACCAACAACCGCATGGAGCTGATGGCGGCGATCCAGGCGCTGGAGGCGCTGAAGAAGCCCTGCAAGGTGGAGCTGCACACCGACAGCCAATACGTCCAGAAGGGTATCCACGAGTGGATCCACGGCTGGAAGCGGCGGGGTTGGCTCACCGCCGACAAGAAGCCGGTGAAGAACGACGACCTCTGGAAGCGCCTGGATGCGGCCCGGCTGCGCCACGAGGTCGACTGGCGCTGGATCAAGGGCCACGCCGGCCACGAGTTCAACGAGCGCGCCGACGCGCTGGCCCGGCAGGGGCTGGCCGAGACCCTGGCGGCCAACGGGCGCTAGACCCTGTCCCGTTTTGATTGAATCAATCAAAACGGGAAGAACAGGGTCGTCGCATAAACTTGCGAGCACGATTCAGGGTTTTGATGGTTCCATCAAAACCCATCGTGCTCTAGGCGGTCGCCCCCTGCACCGCGGCGGCGACGTCGACGGCGAAGGCGCCGGTCATGCCCTCGATGGCGGTGTTGGTCATGACCAGGGCGGAGAGTTTCTTCATCGGGTCGACGAACCAGCTGTGGCCGTAGACGCCGCCCCAGAGCCAGACGCCGGGCGAGTGCACGGAATTGGCCGCCGCCGGGTCCAGCAGCACCGCGCCGCCGAAGCCGAAGCCCCAGCCGGGGCCGTTGGTGACGATGGCCAGGTCGCCGGTCTGGTTGCTCATCATGGCGGCAGCCATCCGCGGGCTGACGATCCCGCCGCCGCCGGTGCGGATCGCCTCCAGGAAGCTCAGGAAGTCCGGCGCGGTCCCCACCATGCCCGCGCCGCCGGAGGGGAAGGAGGTGAGGTCGAAGGCCCGGCTGGGCGAATAGCGGATGCCGGAGAGCTCCGCGAAGGGGACCACGTCCGGGTCGGCCATCGGCCGCGGCGGGGCGCCATCGACGTAAGGGACCGCCAGGCGGGCGCGGTCGGTGACCGCAAAGCCGGTGTCGGCCATGCCCAGGCGCCGGGTCACCCGCTCGGCGACGATCTCCGGCAAAGTGCGGCCGGCGGCGGCTTCCAGGACCGCGCCCAGCACGTCGAGGCCCACCGAATAGAGCCAGGCCGCGCCCGGCGGGAAGACCAGGCCGGCCTGGACGATGCGGGAAAGCTCGGTCTCGAAGTCGACCCCCGGCTGGTCCATGCCGTCGGAGACGCCAAGCTTGAGGTAGGGACCGTCGGCCGGCTGCATGAAGCCGTAGGAGAGGCCCGCGGTGTGGGTGAGGAGCTGGCGAAGGGTGATGGGCGGCGCCTCGCTGCCGAGCTTCGGGCGGAAGTCCGGCAGCCAGCGTTCCACGGTGTCGTCGAGACTGACGGTCCCGTCCTCGACCAGGGACAGCGCCGCGGCGGTGACCATCGGCTTGGTGAGCGATGAGAGGCGCAGGATGGCGTCCAGCGCCATGTGGCGGCCGGCCTCGCGGTCGGCGAAGCCCGCGGCGCGGGCGTAGGCGGGCCGTCCGCCTTGGTTCACCAGGACGACGGCGCCGACGAGGCGCTGCTCGGCCAGCGCGCGGTCGATGACCGCGTCGAGGGCGGCGGTGAGGTCGGGCGGCGTGGTCATCGGCGGGCTCCTCGGGCGGCCTCGTTGGGCGGCGCCATCCAACAGGCCGCGTCAGGGGCTGTCAAAGCGAGTGGGGCTCACGGGGTTTGTGCGAAAATAGTTCGATCTCGAACTTGCGATTCGTTCGCGAACCGCATAGCTTCACCGCACACGAGCGAGGAGGCCGTCATGGCCGCAGGACCCGAAGACCACCCCGACGTCCAGGTGTTCGACGAAATCCGCTACATCGAACATCTGGTGAGGACGACCATCGCGCGCAAGCTGCCGGTGGGCCTGACCTATCCGCAGTTCGAAGTGATGAACCACCTGTCGCGGCGCGGCGACGGCGTTACGCCGCTGGAGATCGCCCGCGCCCTGCAGATGACCAAGAACGGGCTGACCAACACCCTGCAGCGACTGCACGCCCGCGCGCTGATCCGCGTGGAGCACTGCTCGACCGACGGGCGGCGCAAGCGCATCTGGCTGACCGCCGAGGGCCGGCAGGCCTACGCCCAGTCGATGGCCGCCATCCGCCCGAAGATGGAGGACCTGCGCGACGGCTTCACCCAGAAGGAGTTCCGCGACGCCCTGCCGTTCCTGAAGGCGCTCCGCACCTGGCTGGGGGAATAGCCGCAAGGCCGCATGGCCGTTTGCCTGCCTCAATGGCGTCGCTGGGCGCCCAGCACGCCGATCGTGTGCAGCCACTGCTCCACCAGCGCCGGCCAGCCGCCGACCGGCAGCCTGGTCGGCCGCAGCCCGAAGGCGTGCCCGCCCTGGGCGTAGGCGTGCAGCTCGACGGGAACGCCGGCCTTCTTCAGCCCCATGTAGTAGCTCAGCGCGTCCTCGACGCGGTCCACGTGATCGTCCTCGTTCTGCAGGAGGAAGGTGGGCGGCGTCCGGGGCGTGATGTGGCTGGCGATGACCGGATTGAGTGCGGCGCTGTTGTCGGCCATCGCCAGGTGTCCGGGATAGACCGCGATGGCGAAATCCGGGCGGCTGCTCAGCCGGTCGACGGCGTCCACCGGCGCATAGAGGCGGGCGTCGAAGTAGGTGCTGACCTCGGCCACCAGGAAGCCGCCGGCCGAGAAGCCGATCACCCCGATCTTGTGGGGGTCGACGCGCCACTCGGCGGCATGGGCGCGCACCAGTCTGAGCGTCCGCTGGGCGTCCTGCAGCGAGGGCGTCGAAAGCGCGTGGTTGTGCGGCCGGCAGTTGCATTGCCACACGTAGGGGATGCTCGGGACGCGATATTTCAAGAGCACGCAGGCGACGCCCCGGGACGTCAGCCAGTCGCAGATCTCCGTGCCCTCGAGGTCCATCGCCAGGCCCTGGAACCCGCCCCCCGGCAGCACCACGACGGCGGCCCCGGTGTTCGCCCCCTTCGGGGCGTAGAGCGTCATCGTCGGCCGGCTGACGTTGGTCACGCCGCCTTGCTTGGCGGTTTCGGGGCCGGGCATCGGCGGCGGGTCGGGCGCCGCGCCGGGCCAGATGGGAACCTGGGTGTGGCCGGGCGATGGGCGCCAGATAGCGGGCTCCGCGCGGACGGCGATCCCGTAGCCCGCCACCGCCAGAAGAAGGCATCCCGCCAGCGTTGCGAGGCGCGAGACCTTGGCGGCGTGGCGCCTCAATTTGCTCATGTGGAAACGTTCCCCGGACCGGCCTTGAGGGACGGTGGCCTGTTCCAGGCGCCCGCGGCAAAGGATAAGACCGCAGCCGGAGCATGAGGAAAACTTGGGGCTGACGGATGCGCGTTGCGATCCCGCTGAATGCGCTGAGGGCCTTCGAGGCCGCCGCGCGCCACCTGTCGTTCACCCGCGCCGGCGAGGAGCTCTGCGTGACCCAGACGGCGATCAGCCATCAGGTGAAGGCGCTGGAACAGCGGCTGGGCGTGGCCCTGTTCCGGCGCTCCAACCGCGGGCTGAAGCTGACCGACGAAGGCGTGGCGCTGGCGCCGACCCTGTTCGAGGCCTTCGGCGCCATCGATCGGCTGTTCGAGCAGTTCGAGGCCGGCGGCGTGCGCGAAGTGCTGACGGTGAGCGCCGTGGGCACCTTCGTGGTGGGCGCCTTGCTCGAGCGCCTGCCGGCCTTCCGGGCCGCCCATCCGCTGGTCGACGTGCGAATCCTGACCAACAACAACAAGGTCGATGTGGTCGCCGAGGGACTGGACTACGCGATCCGTTTCGGCGACGGGGCTTGGCACGGCTGCGAAGCGGCCCTGGTCTGCAAAGCGCCCATGTCGCCGCTCTGCGCGCCGCGGCTGGCTGAGCAGCTTCGCGAGCCGGCCGACTTCATGCGCCTGCCGCTGCTGCGCTCCTACCGCCCGCAGGATTGGCCCGGCTGGTTCAAGGTGGCGGGACTGGACGCGGTCAACCTGCACGGCCCGCTGTTCGATTCCTCGCTGATCATGGCGCAGGCGGCGATCCGGGGGGAAGGCGTCGCGCTCGTCCCCTACGGCCTGTTCCGCCGCGAACTGGAGGCGGGCCAGCTCGTGCGGCCCTTGCCGATCGATGCCGACCTGGGCGGCTACTGGCTGACCTGGCTCAAGTCGCGGTCGCCTTCTCCGGCTATGCGGGCCTTCCGCGACTGGCTGATCAGCGCATTTTCGGAGGGCGAAGCGCGACGAGCCGCGGAAGGCTGACCGGCTTGTGCATCCTTCCGCGGCCACGTCTGGCCTTCCGCGCGGGGTTGCGCCACTGTCCGGTCCGTTGACGGAGGATCGGCCATGGCCTTGGACACGGCTCATCGACGCGGGGTGATCACCGGCGCCGCGGCGCTGCTGGCGGCC
>Ga0207695_10001324_pt1 | contig 41996 bp, 36 predicted proteins | sample KBSC54metaG_FD_184354 | JGI IMG/M metagenome (GOLD analysis project Ga0207695, IMG submission 184354) | Corn rhizosphere microbial communities from Kellogg Biological Station, Michigan, USA - KBS C5-4 metaG (SPAdes) (version 2) | ecosystem: Host-associated > Plants > Roots > Rhizosphere > Soil...
CATCCGAAAGTGACGTGGGCGCCTTGGAAACAATGCGCGCGTCCACCGCATGCAGCTCGCTGTTGGCGCCCGGGCGCTTGATCGAGCCGGCGTACCAGACACGGTCGCCGACCGCAAAGCCGGTTGCCTGTGCGCCGACGGCCTCGACCACGCCAGCGGCATCCCAGCCGAGCACCTTGACCTCGCCGACGGCCGGCGCGCTTCCGGCGCGCACCTTGGTGTCGACCGGATTGACCGAGACCGCGTGCACGCGCACCAGCAGGTCGCGCGGGCCGGGCAACGGCGCGGGCAGCTCCACGTCCTCGAGCGCCTTGGGTGCGTTGATGGGCAGGTTCTTGCGATAGCCAACGGCTTTCATGGCGCTCTTTCCTTCCAGGTGATGTCGGTGGAATGCAATGTAGGTAGTATTCCTACACTTGATAAGACGGCATTACGATGTTTCACTTTCAAACTAGAATTGAAAATATCAGTGACCTCCAGGTGCTGCTCCACACGGTCAGCGGGGGATCGTTGACCGCAGCGGCTCGGACACTCGGCATCACGCCAGCGGCGGCCAGCGCAACGCTGAAGCGGCTCGAGGCTCAACTGGGCACGCGGCTGTTCGAACGCTCCACCCGTGCGATGCGGCTTACGCCGCCGGGTCAAATCCTGCTGGAGTACGCTCAGCGCGCGTTCGAGCTGCTTGCAGAGGGCGAATCCCAGCTCGATGCCGAACGCGGCGCACTGGTGGGCACCGTGCGTATCTCGGCACCGTCGGACCTTGCCCGGACCGTGCTGATGCCCATGCTTGATGAGTTCTTGCAGCTTCACCCCGGGGTGAAGCTGGCGCTCAATGTTGGCGACCGCGTACTCGACGTGCTGCGAGACGAGGTGGATTTGGCTATTCGGTACGGCGAGCTGAGCGACTCACGCCTCGTGGCTCGGCGACTTTCGCTTGAGCGCCCCGTCGTCAGTGCTTCTCCCGACTATTTGAGTCGTCGCGGCACACCACGCACGCCAACAGACTTGGTGGACCACAACTGCATCTCGTTCATTCGGGGCGGGCGCACATTCAGCTCGTGGCGCTTCGGTCAGAACGGCCAATGGACCACGGTAAGGGTCAGTGGCGACCGTGTCATGGATGACGCCTCGCTGGCACGCGAATGGGCCGTTTCGGGAGCGGGGATCATCTTCATGACGGAGATCGAACAGCGGCGTGATCTGCAAAGCGGCCATCTGGTGCGGCTACTGACCGAATGGGAGACCGATCCGTATCCGTTGCATGCTCTGTTACCTAGCGGGCGCTTCGTCCCCAATCGGGTTCGCGCGCTCGTGGACTTCATCGCCGGGCGCTTTGCCGATTTCAGGCTTTCAAACGCCGGGCACTGAGGAAGGCATCCAGTGGCCGGAGTTAATAAGGTCGCTCCTGATCGCGCAAATGCTTGGTGTCGTACCCCTGATAACCCCACCTAATCGCCCCCAGTCATCTGAAGTCCCGGCTTCGTACATCCAGGCTGCTCAGCAGCGGCGTCAGGTCATGCAGGCGCCGGGCGATCAGGTGGCGCACGCCACTCTCGGCTTCCAGCGTGCCCTCCACCATCAGGAGCCGCGATTCCAGGAAGGGGCGACGCTGCCGCTCGGCCAACTGGCGCCAGACCACCACGTTGATCATGCCGTGTTCGTCTTCCAGCGTGACGAAGGTGACACCGCTGGCGGTCTGCGGCCGCTGGCGGCCAACCACCAGTCCGGCCGCGACGATGTGGCGCCCGGGTGGGATGGCCACCAACTCCTTCGAGCTGCGGCAGCGCCGCGCGCGCAGTTGTGCACGCAGCAAGGCCATCGGGTGGCGCTCCAGCGTGGTGCCGAGCGTGGCGTAGTCCGCCTGGAGATCCTCGCCGATACCAGGCAACGGCAAGACCACTGGCTGCTCACGTGGCTGCGTGGCTGCACCAAACAGGGGACGTTGTTCCTCCACGCCGGCCACCGCCCAGCGCGCCCGGTGCCGATGGCCGGCCAAGCCGCGTAGCGTGCCGGCGTCGGCCAGCCGCTCACGCGCGCGAGCGTCGAGTGCTGCCCGCTCGCACAGGTCGGCGATGTCGACGAATGCCTGCCCTGCCCTCGCCTGCTCGATTCGTCGTGCATCGTCCTCGGCCAATCCACGCACCATGCGCAGGCCCATGCGCAGTGCATGGCCGCCGCGCCGGTCGGGTTCCAGCGTGCAGTCCCAGTCGCTGTGGCGCACATCCGCCGGCATCACCGCCACGCCATGGCGGCGCACGTCCTGCAGCAACTGATCGGGGCTGTAGAAGCCCATCGGTTGGCTGTTGATCAGCGCGCAGACGAAGGCCGCCGGGTAGTGGCGCTTGAGCCAGCAGCTGGCGTAGGTCAGCAGCGCGAAGCTGGCCGCGTGCGACTCGGGGAAGCCGTAGCTGCCGAAACCCTTGATCTGCTCGAAGATGCGCGCGGCGAAGTCGGCCGAGTAGCCGCGTTCCAGCATGCCGCGGGTCAGCTTGTCGCGGTGGTGCTCCAGTCCGCCATGGCGTTTCCATGCCGCCATCGAGCGACGCAGGTCGTCCGATTCGCCCGGCGTGTAGCCGGCCGCGACCACCGCCAGTTGCATCACCTGCTCCTGAAACAACGGCACGCCAAGCGTGCGCTCGAACACCTTACGCAACGCCTCCGAGGGGTAGCTCACCGGCTCCTCGCCGGTGCGCCGGCGCAGGTAGGGATGCACCATGTCGCCCTGGATCGGCCCCGGCCGCACGATCGCCACCTCGATCACCAGGTCGTAGAAGTTGCGCGGCCTGAGCCGCGGCAGCATCGCCATCTGCGCCCGCGACTCGATCTGGAACACGCCGATGGTGTCGGCCCTGCCGATCATCGCGTAGGTGTCGGGATCCTCTGGCGGGATGGTCGCCAGCGTCAGCGACCGTCCGTGATGGCGTTCGACCAGATCGAGGCAGCGGCGCAAGGCGCTCAGCATGCCCAGCGCCAGAATGTCGACCTTGAGCAGGCCCACCGCATCCAGATCGTCCTTGTCCCACTGCACCACCGTGCGGCCTTCCATGGTCGCGTTCTCCACCGGCACCAGATCGTGCAGCGGCTGCTCGGAGATCACGAAGCCGCCCGGATGCTGCGACAGGTGGCGCGGGAAGCCGATCAACTCGGCGGTGAGCACCAGCACCCGGCGCAGCAGTGGGCTGTCCGGATCAAAGCCCTGCTCGCGCAACTGCGTGGCGGGTGGCAGTGCATCGCTCCAGTGCCCGAAGCAGCGGGCCAGCGCATCGACCTGGTCGGGTGGCAGCCCCAGCACGCGGGCCACGTCGCGCACGGCGCCGGCGCCGTGATAGGTGCTGGCCACCGCGGTGATCGCCGCCCGATGACGTCCGTAGCGTGCGAACACGTACTGGATGACTTCCTCGCGCCGCTCGTGCTCGAAGTCGACGTCGATGTCGGGCGGCTCGTCGCGCTCCTTCGAAACGAAGCGCTCGAACAGCATGCCGATGCGGTCGGGGTCGATCTCGGTAATGCCCAGTGCATAGCAGACCACCGAGTTCGCGGCCGAGCCGCGCCCCTGGCAGAGAATGTTCCGGCTGCGGGCATGGCGCACGATGTCGTGCACGGTGAGGAAGTAGCTCTCGTAGCCGAGCTCGGCGATCAGCGCCAGCTCCTTCTCGACCAGGTCCCGCGCCTTCGTCGGGATGCCGCCCGGCCAGCGCCAGCGCAGGCCCTGCTCGGTCAACTCGCGCAGCCAGGAGGCTGGCGTGTGCCCATCAGGCACCAGCTCTCTCGGGTACTGGTAGCGCAATTGGCCGAGGTCGAACGTGCAGCGCCGGGCGATGCGCACAGACTCCACCCGCAGCTCGGAGGAATACAGTTCCGCCAGCGCAGACAGCGGCCGCAGATGGCGCTCGCCATTGGGAAATAGCCGATCGCCAGCCTCGGCTACGGTGGTGTGGTGTCGGATCGCCGTCATCACATCCTGCAGCGCACGGCGCCCGCGCGCATGCATGTGCACGTCGCCGGCAGCGACCAGCGGTAACTGCAGCGACTGGCCCAGGGCCTGCAACCGTGTCAGCCGTGCCGCGTCGTCGGGACCGCGGTGCAATTCCACCGCGATCCACAGCCGTTGCGGGAAGCACGCTCGTAGCCAGTCCCCTTCCCACATGTCGTCCGGATCGTCCGGCACCCACAGTGCGAGCAGGCCATCCGTCGTGTCCGGAAAATCCTCCCGCAGCAGCCGATAGCTGCCCTTGGGCGCACGCCGGCGTGCAGCGGTGACGAGTCGGCACAGCACCCGGTAGCCCGCGATGTTCTCCACCAGCAGCACCAGTTTCGCGCCGCGATCGATGCGCACTTCGCTGCCCACGACCAAGGGAAGGTCCACCGCCTTCGCGGCCTGCCAGGCCCGCACGATGCCGGCCAGCGTGCATTCGTCGGTGATCGCCAGCGCCTGGTAGCCGTGATGCTTCGCGCGTTCGAACAGCTCCTGCGCGCTCGACGCCCCGCGCTGGAAGCTGAAGTTCGACAGGCAGTGCAGCTCGGCGTAGCTCATGCGAACCAGCCGTGTAGCATGAAGCCCCCGCCGCCGACCGGATGAAACACCCAAGCGCATTGCCCGGTCGCCAGTCGCGCGCGGTAGTAGTCGCGGCGCACGTCCCCGCCATCCCACCAGCCGCTCTCGATGCGCTCGGGTCCGGCGAGGAGTTGTGGCATCGGTCCGCGCAGCGGCACGGGCTTCGCCAACAACCAACCCGGGCGCGGACCGGCCGCGGCGCCGGGCGACGGTGCCTCGCGCCGTGTCGGGACGTCCGGCGGACTGATCGAGGCGCACTCCGGGCGATGGTCGGCCTGCACCTGCACGCCGTGCACGGCATCCTCGCCCAGGCGCGCGCGCAAGCGTTCGCGCAGTTGCTCCCACGGCATCGCCTGCTGCGGTCGCGGGTCGAACAGCTCGCGATGCACCGGCACGAAGGGTGGCAGTTCGTCGGCGCAGAGTGCGATCGCGCGGACCGGCGCCGGCAGTTGCACCTGCTCCAGCCTGCCGCGCGCGAGTTCGAACAACAGCGCGGCATCGCGCTCGGGGGTGAGCAGGCCCACCGGCACCCGGGTGCGGGCTTCGTGGTCGTGTTCCAGATGCAGGACAAAACGCTGCACGCCGCCGTCGCGCCCGGCCAGGAAGGCGGCAAGGTCCGCGGTCAGCCGCTTCAGCGGAAACAGCAGCGCCTGGGACGATTCGACTTCGTGGCCGAGCTCGATCCGCAGGTCGAAGCGATCGGGCGGACGATAGTTTTCCAGCGCCACGTCGCGCTCGCCCAGCAAGGCATCGAGGTGACGCAGCACCTCGGCCGGGAAGCGTCGCGCCAGGCCATCGCGCGGCAGCGCCCACACCTGGTGCAACGTGCGCAGGCCCATGCGTGCGAAGGCGGTGGCCACCTCCGGCGCGAAGCCCGCGCGCTGGATCGGCAACTGCCCGAGCGCGTGACGCAGCGGCGCGTCGCCGTCGATGGCCAGCCCGTCGTGCCCGTTGGCCAGCACGCGTGCCGCCACTGGGTGGGGCGCGGCCACGATGCGGTGCCGGAAACCGAGCGCCGTCAATTCCTCGCGCAATCGCGCCTCGAAGCGCGGCCATGGCCCGAACAACCCCAGGCTGCCCTGGATCTCCAGCATCAGCGCATGCGGGAACTGCAGGCTGACCTGCGAGCTGTAGCCGTAGGCCCAGCCGGCCAGAAAACGATGCCAGCGTGCCTCATCCTCGGGGCGGTACGCGTCCGTCGCAAAGCCATGGGCCAACGCCTGCGCTGCGGTCAGTGCCATGCCCCGGCGCAAGCCCAGCGCCCGCGCCGCAGGACTGACCGCATGCAGCATGCGCCGTTGCGCCGATCCGCCGACCAGCACGCGGGGCGCATCCGGATCCGCGCAGCGGCGAAGCACGCCGTCCAGCGCCAGCTGTGGCAACAGGATGCAGGCCCAGCGCATGGCTCATCCTGCTCCCTGCGGGATCGGCTGCGCCGGCGCCACCCCGCCGCGACACTTGAGCACGCGCCATTGCGCCGGCGCGGCGTCGATGGCGATGCGCAGCGCCGCCGGCGACGGATGGCTGGCCGTACCGAGCGGTCGCGTCGCGAACGCCAGGGTGCGTCCCGAGGCGGCCGCGACCTGCAGGCGGCGCAGTGCACGGTCGTCGGCGCCCAGCGGCCAGCACAGCACGGCGCCGCAGCTGCCCGAGCGCAGGCACTGCTCGGTCGCCCACAATGCATCGCGCGGTGTCCCGGTGCGCACGACCTGCAGCTGGCGCAGATCCACACCGGCCTGCTGCCATGCCGGTGCAAACGGCAGATACGGCGGCGCGACCAGCACGACGCGCTCGCCCGCCTGCGACAGACGCGCCAGGGTCGGCCACAGCAGCTGCAATTCGCCGACGCCGTCGGCCGGGATCAGGAGCTCGCTCAGCGCGGCTTCGGGCCAGCCACCACTGGGCAACACCGCATCCAGGCCGGCATGGCCGGTGGGTTGCGCCCCGGCCGGCGGCGCAGCCGGCCGACCACGCCAGACCTGCCGCTGGTGCAGCAGTGCATCGATCGCCACCACCGCGCCCATGTCACCCCCGGCGGACCAGGCCGCAGAACACGCCCTCGATGGCGAAGTCCTGCCCGCGCCGCACCTCGATCGGCGCATAGGCCGGATTGCGCGGCAGCAGCCGGATCCCGCCCTTGCCGCGGGCAAGACGCTTGATCGTCAGTTCGCCTTCGAGCCGGGCCACCACCAGCTGCCCGTCGCGCGCCTCCGGCGTGCGGAGCACACCGACCAGATCGCCGTCGAGGATGCCGTCCCCGATCATCGAATCCCCCTGCACCCGCAGCAGGTAGTCCGGTCGCGTGGCGAACAATCGCGCGTCGAGCGTCAGCGTGTCGAGCAGACCGGCATCGGCGCCGATCGGCGGACCGGCCGCCACCCGGCCCAGCACCGGCACCTGCAACAGACTGGTACGCGTACGCAGACCGGCCGGGCGAATACCACGCGCCTGCCCGGACGCCACCTCGATCAGTCCCGCCTCGGCCAACGCCAGCACATGCTTGCGCGCCGCGCCACGCGAGGCCAAGCCACCGGCCTCGGCAATCTCGGCCAGGGACGGCGGCTGCCCCTGCTCCGTCACCCGCTTGCGGATGAAGGTGAGGATGGCGGCGCGGCGGGAGCTGAGATCGGACATGGAGTACATTTGTACTCCAATCGTGCCGACATGGCCAGAACTGCAGCAGCAACGAAGGATCGACTGGCGATGGCGGCGTCACGCAGGTACGACGGTCTGTCTTGACTTGGGTGTGGGCACAAGCTCGACGTACCGCGCGCTCTCGCGATGTGCACGGCTTGGACAAGCGTTGCGGCCCTGCCCTGCCCCTGATGACGCACCCTGACAGGCGTCCATGTCCCCGGCATCCACGATCACCCGGTCCCACGATCGTCCGATCAAATGACACAGATCAGTGCCGGCCGCTTGCGGCCTGCGCAGAATCCGGATGCATCAACTTTCCCACCGGAGTCGTCCCCATGCGCAAACTGATCGTCCTCGCCCTGCTCGGCCTCGCTTCCTCGCCGCTGATGGCGGCCGAATGCAGCACCACGGTCGAGGCCAGCGACGCAATGCAATACAACGTCAAGTCCATCACCGTGCCCAAGACCTGCAAGAGCTTCAAGGTCACGCTGAAGCACACCGGCAAGCTGCCGGTGGCCTCGATGGGCCACAACTGGGTGCTGGCGCACGCCGCCGACGAATCCGGCGTGATCGCCGACGGCATGCAGGCCGGTGCCGCCGACAGCTACGAGAAGCCCGGCGACACCCGCATCATCGCCCACACCAAGCTGATCGGCGGCGGCCAGTCCGACACCGCGACGATCAACGTGGCCAAGCTCAAGGCTGGCGAGCAGTACGCGTATTTCTGCACGTTCCCCGGCCATGCCGCACTGATGAAGGGCACGCTGAGTCTGGGCAAATGAGCCTGGGTAAATGAACTCGGGCCAATGAGCGTGAACAGGCAAGTCGCCACCCGCACGATGCCCCCGGCTGCAAGGCCGGGGGCATCGTGCATGCATGAACCGGGTCCGGACCTCCCCATGCAGGATGTTTCCCAGCTGTTGTCTCCGCACGAAACCGGGCGCCGCTGGGTACACGCCGCGCTGGAAATGCTGGCGCAGGAAGCCGCGCGCTCGGCCGACACGCACCTGCTCAAGCTCGACTTTCCCGGTTTTCCCGGCATCGACTTCTACTTCAAGGACGAGTCGGCGCATCCCAGCGGCAGCCTGAAGCACCGCCTCGCCCGCTCGCTCTATCTCTACGCGCTGTGCAACGGCCGCCTGCGCGAGGGCCAGGCGGTGGTCGACGCCTCCTCCGGCAGCACGGCGATTTCCGAGGCCTGGTTCGCGCGCCTGCTCGGCCTGCCGTTCACCGCGGTGATGCCGGCCTGCACCGCGCCGCGCAAGATCCGCGACGTGCAGGCGCTCGGCGGCCGCTGCGACCTGGTCGACGACCCCGCGCAGGTGCACGTCCGTGCTGCCGAACACGCCACGCGCGGCGCCTGCCACCTCGACCAGTTCGGCCTCGCCGTGCAGGCCACCGACTGGCGCGGCAACAACAACATCGCCGAGTCGATCATCCAGCAGATGGCGCGCGAACCACGGCCGGTGCCGGCGTGGATTGTCTGCGGTGCCGGTACCGGCGGTACCTCGGCCACCATCGGCCGCTACCTGCGCTACCGCCGCCTGGACACCCGCCTGTGCGTGGCCGAGCCGACCGGCAGCGGCTACGTCGAGGGCTGGCGCGGGCGCGACCGCGATGCGGTGGCGCGCCTGCCCACCTTGATCGAGGGCATCGGTCGCCCGCGCGTGGAGCCGGGCTTCCTGTTCGACGTGGTCGACGAGGTGATCGAGGTGCCCGACACCACCTCGATCGCCGCCGCCTGGCTGCTTGAGGAACTGCTCGGCCGCCGCTACGGCGGTTCCTCCGGCACCAACCTGGTCGCCTGCCTGCAACTGGCCGCCGGCATGCGCGATCGCGGCGAGCGCGGCAGCATCGTGAGCCTGCTGTGCGACCCCGGCGAACGTTATGCGGAGACGCTGTTCGATCCGGCGTGGCTGGCCGCGCGCGGCATCGACATCGGCCCCGCGCGCGAAGCTTTGCGGCACTGCCTGGCCAACGGGCCGCACGGCTGACCACGATCAAGGCAACACCACGCGCGAGCGGCGAGGCTTGGGCGACGCCATTGCCGGCCCCGCGCCATGAGCCACCACGACCTGCGTTCCTTCCTCGACCGGCTCGAACGCCAGCAGCAATTGCTGCGCGTGCAGGCGCCGGTGGATCCGCATCTGGAAACCACCGCGTTGTGCCATCGCGCCCTGCGCGAAGGCGGCCCTGCCCTGCTGATGGAACAGCCGCTCGGTTCGGGCCATGCCTTCCTCGGCAACCTGTTCGGCCATCGCCGCCGCATCGAGCTGGCGCTGGCCGGGCGGCCGCTGGCTTCGCTGCGTGAGCTGGGTCAACTGCTGGCCGCAATCAAGGAGCCGCGCTGGCCGGCCAACCTGCGCCAGGCGCTGGCCACCTGGCCGGAGCTGGCGCAGCTCGCCCACGTGGCGCCGCGCCACGTCGAGGAAGCCGCGTTCCTGCACGAAACGCGGGAGGGCACGGACATCGACCTCGCCCGCCTGCCGATCCAGCATTGCTGGCCGGGCGATGCGGGCAGGCTGGTCACGCTGGGTCTGGTGATCACCCGCGGCAGCCGCAAGCGCCGTCAGAACGTGGCGATCTACCGCCAGCAGGTGATAGCGCCGAACCGCGTGATCATGCGCTGGCTGCCGCATCACGGCGGCGCGCTGGACCATGCCGACTGGCGCGTGGATCGTCCACGCCAGCCCTTCCCCGTGCTGGTGGCGATCGGCGCGGACCCCGCCACCCTGCTCGCCGCGGTGGCGCCGGTGCCGGACACGTTGTCCGAATACGAGTTCGCGGGCCTGCTGCGCGCCGAGCGCACGCGGCTGTGGCGCAGCGAGCTGACCGGCCTCGACGCGCCGGCCGGCGCGGAGATCCTGCTGGAAGGCTTCATCCATCCCGACGACACCGCGCTGGAAGGCCCGTTCGGCGACCACACCGGCTACTACAACGCGCGGGACCGTTTCCCCGTGCTCACCATCGAGCGCATGCGCCTGCGCAAGGATGCGATCTACCAGGGCAGCTACATGGGCCGCGCGCCGCACGACGAGCCTTCGGTGCTGGCGATGGCGCTGAACGAGCTGTTCGTGCCGATCCTGCAGAAGGTGTTCCCCGAGATCGTCGACTTCCACCTGCCGCCGGAGGCCTGCTCCTACCGCATCGCCGTGGTGGCGATCCGCAAGCAGTACGCCGGCCACGCGCGGCGCGTGATGATGGCCGTGTGGTCGTACCTGCGCCAGTTCACCTACACCAAGTTCGTGATCGTGGTGGACGCCGACATCGACGCGCGCGACTGGTCGCAGGTGATCTGGGCCATCGCCACCCGCGTCGACCCCGCGCGCGACGCGATGCTGGTGGAGAACACGCCGATCGACTACCTCGACTTCGCCAGCCCGGTCGCCGGGCTGGGCTCCAAGCTCGGCCTCGACGCCACCAACAAGTGGCCCGGCGAGACCAGCCGCACCTGGGGCATGCCGATCGCGCCGGACGACGCGGTGGAGGCGCGGATGGATGCCTTGTGGCGAACGCTGCGAGAATCGGCGGATGCCGGGCCTGCCCTGCCCGGCCGCCGGAGTCCCCGATGATCTTCGCCCTGTTCGGCCATGGCCGCTTCGGCCACGCCTTCGCCGACCTGCTGCAACGCGCCAGCCACGTCGTGCGCATCCACGACCCGCAGGCGGAAATCCCCGCGGTGCTGGCCGTGCCCACGCCGGCCGATGCGCTCGCCGGCGCCGACTGGGTGGTGCTGGCGATGCCGGTGCCGCAGCTGGAGCCGGCGCTGCGCGAACTGCGCCCCCTGCTCGATGCGCGGCACACCGTGATCGACGTGGGTAGCGTGAAGGAACATCCCTGCACGCTGCTGGACAAGTATCTCGGCGAGGCGATCCCGCACGCCGGCACCCATCCGCTGTTCGGACCGCTCAGCCTCGCCCGCGGCGAGCCGCTGCGCACGGTGCTGTGCGCCAGCGCACGCCACCCGCTGGCCGCCGAACGCACGCGCGCCCTGTTCGAATCGCTGGGCTGCACGGTGATCGCGCAGGACGCCGCCACGCACGACCGCGCGATGGCGAAGACCCACGCGCTGGCGTTCTTCATCGCCCGCGCACTGGTGGAGATGGGCGTGGGCGAGGACTTGTCAGTGGCGCCGCCCTCCTTCCTCGGCCTGGCCAACATGCTCGCCGCGGTGCGCGGCGACGCCGGCCACCTGTTTGCCGCGATCCAGCGCGAGAACCCCTACGCCGGGGCGGCACGCGCCGAGCTGCTGGAACACTTGGCCGCGATCCACCGCCGGCTGCTCGCCGGCGACGAGACCCTGGCGATTCCGCCGCCGGCGCCTTGAGGCGTAGGAGCGTACCCCCGGATCAAGTCCGGGGCAGGCTCTGTGCGCGAATGCTCTGGTGCCGATCGGAACAAAAGCTTTCGCGCACAGGGTGCGCTCCTACGGGGTCCCGCCGTCCGAACCTGCCAGCATCGCCAGCGCCTCGCGCGCCTGCTCCTGCAAGGCGAGCCATGCGGCTTCCCACTGCCCCGGCTTGGGTTTGGCGTGGCCGAACCGCAACAGCATCTCGCGCGCCTGCTGCAGTTGTGCCTGCAGCGCGGTGTTCGCGGCCAGCGCGCGCTCGTGCTCGTCCTTGCCCACCATGAACACCTTGCGGTCCTTGCATACGCCGATGCACGGCTGCGGCGCTTCGATCCTGCCGCAACCGATGCATTGCCACGCCTGGATGTAGTCGGTCATGTGCCTTGCCTGTTTCGATGGAGGCAGCGTGCGCCGCTGCCGCGACGGAACGCTTGATCCGGATCAGCGATTCAGTGCGCGTGCCCGGCTTCCGGCTTCCAGTCCGGCGCCTCGAAATAGCGCGGGTAATCCGCCACCGCCGCGCGCATCGCCGCAAGTTGGCCCATGTCCGCGGGATCGGCCTTGAACTTCTGCACCGCGGCGAGCAGCGGCACCAGCATGCCGTGCAGCACGGCATCCTGCCCGGGCGCGAGCTTGCACTTGGCGAAGATGTCGGCGGCGGATTCCTCGATCGCGCCCACGCGATCCAGCGCCAGCGTGGTGTCCATGTGGCCCATCTCGTAATGGCGTAACTGCTCCAGCACGGTGTGGATCTGCCCCATGTCCGCGCTCAGCGTGGCGTCGGCGGCCCAGCGCTGCGCGGGCGGCGGTACCGCTGCCGCGGCATGTGCGTGCGCGGCGTGGTCGTGCTGGGCGAAGGCCGCGCCGGGCGCCAGCGCCAGCACGGCGAGGACGCTGCACAGGGGAATGGAAAGCTTCATCGGATGCATGCCACGGACTCCTGCCTGCGACGGACGCCGCAGTCGCATCGATGCTAGCGATCGATCCGGGTTGCCTGCTTGATCCACGACAAACTGACCCGCGTCAAAAGCGCGGCCGCTTGTCGCAGCCACGATGCGCACTCCTTCCCTCCGCGGAGTGCCGCCCATGCAACTCGTCTGTCCCGCCGGCAACCTGCCCGCCTTGCAGGCGGCGATCGACGCCGGCGCCGACGCGGTCTACGCGGGCCTGCGCAACGAAACCAATGCGCGCGCCTTTCCTGGCCTCAACTTCTCCGACGCGGAGCTGGCGCAAGGCATCGCTTACGCCCATGCGCGCGGCCGCCAGGTCTATCTCGCACTGAACACCTACCCCGACAGCGCGCGCCTGCCGCAGTGGCAGGCGGCGGTGGACAAGGCCGCGGCGCTGGGTTGCGATGCGATCATCGCCGCCGAGCTGGCGGTGCTGGACTACGCCACGCGCACGCATCCCGCGCTGGCGCGGCATCTCAGCGTGCAGGGCTCGGCCACCACCGCGCCCGCGCTGCGCTACATGCACGAGCGCTTCGGCATCAGCCGCGCGGTGCTGCCGCGCGTGCTCTCGGTGCAGCAGGTGGAGCGCCTGTGCGAAACCAGCCCGGTGCCGCTGGAGGTGTTCGCGTTCGGCAGCTTGTGCATCATGGTCGAGGGGCGCTGCCAGCTCTCCAGCTACGTCACCGGCGCCTCGCCGAACCGCCACGGCGTGTGCTCGCCGGCGAAGTTCGTGCGCTGGGACGAACACGACGACGGCCGCCGCAGCGTGCGCCTCAACGAGGTGCTGATCGACCGGTTCGAACCCGCCGAGCCGGCCGGCTACCCCACCGTATGCAAGGGCCGCTTCGAGGTGGGCGGCGAAACCTTCTACGCGCTGGAAGAGCCGACCAGCCTCAACACGCTGGAACTACTGCCGCGACTGGCCCAGGCCGGTGTGGCGGCACTGAAGATCGAGGGTCGCCAGCGCGGCGTGGCCTACGTGGCCTCGGTCACCCGCACCTGGCGCGACGCGATCGACCGCTACCGCAGCTCGCCCGGGAACTGGTCGGCGCAACCGGCGTGGCAGACCGCGCTGACCAGACATGCCGAAGGCCACCAGACCACGCTCGGCCCCTATCACCGCCACTGGCACTGACATGCAGAGCACGATGAAACTCAGCCTCGGTCCGTTGCAGTACTTCTGGCCGCGCGAACGCACGTACGCCTTCTACCGCGCGGTGGTGGACTGGCCCGTCGACATCGTTTACCTGGGCGAAACGGTGTGCAGCAAGCGCCGCGAACTCTCCACCGGCGACTGGATCGCGCTGGCCGCGGAACTGGCCGCAAACGGCAAGCAGGTGGTGCTCTCCTCGCTCGCCCTGATCGAGGCCGAATCGGAACTGGGCGTGCTGAAGCGCCTCGTCGCCGAAGGCCGGGGCTGGATCGAGGCGAACGATCTCTCCGCCGTGCAGCTGTGCCGCGAACGCGGCGTGCCCTTCGTGGCCGGACCCACGCTCAACGTGTACAACCACGCGGCGCTGCGGCTGCTGATGGACGACGGCCTCGTCCGCTGGGTGCCCGGCGTCGAACAAGGCCACGTGCTGATCCGCGAACTGCGCGATGCCGTGCTGGCCGCGGGCCTGGCGATGCCCGAGCTGGAAGTGATCGCCTACGGCCGCCTGCCGCTGGCGTACTCGGCGCGCTGCTTCACCGCGCGTGCGCTGGACGTGCCCAAGGACCAATGCGGCTTCCGCTGCATCGACTATCCGGACGGCCTGCCGCTGGCCACCCGCGAGGGCCGGCCCTTCCTGCGCATCAACGGCATCCAGATCCAGGGCGACGAGATCACCGACCTCGGCCCCGAGCTGCCGCAGCTGCGCGAACTGGGCGTGGACGTGCTGCGCCTGTACCCGCAGGCCGAAGGCATGGCCGACATCGTCGCCCACTACCACCACGCCCGCCGCTCGCCGCAACCGCCGCCGCGCATCGCCGCGCGCAACGGCTACTGGCACGGCGAGCCGGGGATGCAGGCGCATTGACAAATACGGTGCGTGCCGGGAGGTCCGGCGCAGGCTTGCCCACCCTGCGAAATGAGGTGGCCATCGCTATCATGCGTCGACACGGTGCCACCACGACCGGTGGCGCGTTCGACTGGATCACGATGACCGCCCGACTCACCCTAAGCCAGCTCTCCAGCCTGCTTTTCCGCGCCTGCGACGCCCTGCGCGGCAACATGGACGCCTCCGAGTACAAGGAGTTCATCTTCGGCATGCTGTTCCTGAAGCGCCTGTCGGACCTGTTCGACCAGGAGCGCGACAAGCTTGCCGCCGACTTGCGCCGGCGCGGCATGGCCGAGGCGGTCATCGCTGTGCAACTGGACAACCCCGACCAGTACACCTTCTACGTGCCCGAGGACGCCCGCTGGTCGCAGGTGCGTCATCTGAAGGCCGACGTCGGCAGCGCGCTCAACAAGGCGCTGCACGCGCTGGAAGACGCCAACATCGATGCGCTGCAGGACGTGTTGCAGCACATCAACTTCAACCGCAAGATCGGCCAGCGCACGCTGGACGACGACACCCTGATCGACTTCATCCAGGCGTTCGAGCACATCCCGCTGCGCGACGAGAATTTCGAGTTCCCCGACCTGCTTGGCGCCGCCTACGAATACCTGATCAAGTTCTTCGCCGATTCGGCCGGCAAGAAGGCCGGCGAGTTCTACACCCCGGCCGAAGTGGTGCGCACGCTGGTGGAAATCGTCGAGCCGGCGCCCGGCATGAGCGTGTACGACCCCACCTGCGGCTCCGGCGGCATGCTGATCCAGACCCGCGACTACATCCGCGAATGCGGCGGCGACCCGCGCGACCTCTCGCTGGCCGGCCAGGAAAGCATCGGCACCACCTGGTCGATCTGCAAGATGAACATGCTGCTGCACGACATCGCGCACGCCGACATCCGCCAGGAAGACACCTTGCGCAAGCCGCAGCACAAGGACGAGCACGGCGAACTGCGCCGCTACGACCGCGTACTTGCCAACCCGCCCTTCAGCCAGAACTACCTGCGCAAGGACATGGAATACCCCGGCCGCTTCGCCGTGTGGCTGCCGGAGAAAGGCAAGAAGGCCGACCTGATGTTCGTGCAGCACATGCTTGCCGTGCTCAAGGCCGACGGCAAGCTGGCCACCGTGATGCCGCACGGCGTGCTGTTCCGTGGCGGCGAGGAGCGCGAGGCGCGCCGCCACTTCATCGCGCAAGGCTGGCTGGAGGCGGTGATCGGCCTGCCCGCCGGCCTGTTCTACGGCACTGGCATCCCCGCCTGCGTGCTGGTGATGAACAAGCACGGCGCACGCGAGCGCCGGCACGTGGCGTTCATCAACGCCGACCGCGATTACCGCGAAGGCAAGGCGCAGAACCACCTGCGCGCCGAGGACATCTCGCGCATCGTGCACGCCTACCGCACACTCACCCGCGGCGAAGCCGACGAGCTGCCCGGCTACGCGCGGCGCGTGCCGGTGGCCGAGATCGAGGCGGAGGAGTTCAACTGCAACATCCGCCGCTACGTCGACAACGCGCCGCCGCCGGAACCGCACGATGTGCGCGCCCATCTGCACGGCGGCGTGCCGCTGGCCGAGGTCGAGGCGCTGGCGCACTACTGGGGCAACTACCCCGACCTGCGCGCACGCATCTTCATTCCTTCCCCCGCTCAGCGGGGGAAGGTGCCCGAAGGGCGGATGGGGGCACACACCGAAGGCGCGCACTACGTGGACTTCACCCCCGCCGTCACCGACCGCCGCGCCATCGCTGACATCGTCAACCACGACACCAGCGTGGCGCAGGCGCACGTCGCGTTCCTCGACACGCTGCAAGACTGGTGGCGCACGCAGGTGCGGCACATCGAGGCGCTGGCCCCGGTGCGCAACGCTCACGGCCAGATCGTGGATCAGGCCAATGTCTATGCGCTGCGCCGTGCCCTGCTCGCCTCCATCGAGCCGGCGCTGGCCGGCACCACCTTGCTCACCGGCCACCAGATCCGCGGCGCACTGGCGCGCTACTTCAGCGAGCTGAAGGCGGACCTGAAATCGGTGGCCGCCAGCGGCTGGGGCGCGGAGCTGATCCCCGACGCGGAAATCCTCGCCAGCCAGTTCCCCGAGGTGCTGGCCGAGACCGAGGCCCGGCGGCTGCGGCTGGCCGAGCTGGCCGCGCTGTTCGCCGCCGCCGACGAGGAGGACTACGAGGACGAGGACGACACCGGCGTGCTGCCCGGCAGCGAGGTCAAGGCGCTCAAGGCCAGGCTCAAGGAACTCAGGGGCAACGCCAAGCTGGCCAAACGCGACCCGGCGCTGGGCGATGCCGCCGCGCTCACGCGGCAAGCCGCGGCCGTCGAGCAGCAACTGACGCGGCACAAGGCGCTGGAAGACGAGGCGAAGCGGCTCAAGGCCGAACTGCGCGCCACCGAAAACCGGCAGGACGAACTGGTCGCCGCCGCCCGCGCGAAGATCGGCCGCGACGAGGCGCGCACCGTGATCCTCGCGCGCCTGCACCGCCTGCTGCTCGACACCTATCGCGCCTACCTGCGCGCCGACCAGCGCGCCTGCATCGCGGCGCTGGAAAACCTGCACGCGAAGTACGCGGTGACCGCGGCGCAGATCGAGGCACGGCGCGAGGCGGCGACGACGAAGCTGAAGGGGTTTCTGGCGGAGTTGGGGTATGCGTGAGTGGACACACGGCGTGCTCGCTGACGTTGCCGACATCCGCCCCAGCAACGTAGACAAGCTTTCGATCCAGGGTGAACAGCCGGTGCGGTTGTGCAACTACATGGACGTGTACGCCAATGAGCGGATCAATCAGGATCTGCCTTTCATGGACGCCACGGCAACGGGGGCAGAGATCGCGCGTTTCCGTGTCGAAGATGGCGACGTCATGCTCACGAAGGATTCGGAGACGCCCGATGACATCGGAATTCCTGCTGTCGTTGCCGATGCCCTCCCTGATCTGGTTTGTGGCTACCACCTTGCGTTGCTCAAACCTCGAACAGAGAAGATCGACCCCAAGTTTCTTGCCAAGCAGCTCGCCAGCGGCGAGGCGGCTTCCTATTTCGCGCGCGTGGCCAATGGTTCGACGCGCTACGGCCTGTCCTACAACGCGATAGCCCGCACGCCGCTGAGATGGCCGGCGCTATTCCAGCAGCGGCGCATCGGTGAAATCCTCTTCACGCTCGATGAGGCCATCGAGCAGACTGAGGCGCTGATCGCGAAGACGCAGGCGATCAAGGCGGGCCTGATGCACGACGTGTTTACCCGCGGCGTCACCGCCAACGGCGAGCTGCGCCTCCCGCGCGAGGAAGCGCTGCAGCTCTACAAGGACTCGCCGCTGGGGTGGATTCCGAAGGAGTGGGATGCGGAGCGGTGCGCCACGCTCACCGATCTGATCACCGTTGGAATCGTGATCCGCCCCGTGCAGTACTACGTTGCAGAGGGTGTTCCTGCATTCCGCTCTGCGAATATCCGCGAGGATGGAATTTGTCCCAATGACCTTGTATTCATCTCGCCACAATCCAATGCACTCCTCGCAAAGAGCCGTGTACAGGCGGGCGATGTTCTAAGTGTGCGCACGGGATATCCCGGAACCAGCGCGGTGGTGTCACCCGAGTTTGCTGGCGCAAACTGCGTCGACATCCTGATATCGCGACCATCCGGACGTCTCCGATCACACTACCTCGCGGCTTGGATCAACTCATCATTCGGCAAGGAGCAAGTCCTTCGCAAGCAAGGCGGGCTGGCGCAGCAGCACTTCAACGTCGGCGATCTTCGCGATTTACTTGTAGCACTACCAAGCTTGGCTGAGCAGGACGAGATCTGTGCTCGCATCGCCGCAGCCAGTGCCAAGCTCACCGAAGAGAACGAGCTGGCGAAGATGTACACAAACCTCAAACACGGCCTCATGCACGACCTCCTCACCGGCCGCGTGCCGGTACCGCTGCCCGCGCCCGCCGTCGAGGCCTGACCGCCCCGGCTTGCGGCCTACCCAGTACAGGCATTAGATTGCCCGGAATGGGTATCAAGACTGCCGGCAAGTCCTCCCCACGTCCGCGCAAGCCGGCGCGCACCTCGGCGCGCAAGCCTGCGCCCGCGCCGGCGCGCAGCGGCGTGGCTGACGCGCTGTTTTCCGCCACCCAGCAGCGCGTGCTGGGCCTGCTGTTCGGCCAGCCGCAGCGCAGCTTTTTCACCAGCGAGCTGATCGCGCTGGCCGGCGGCGGTTCCGGCGCGGTGCAGCGCGAGTTGCACCAGCTGGAGGAAAGCGGCCTGCTGACGCTGTCGCGGGTGGGCAACCAGAAACACTACCAGGCCAACGCCGCCGCGCCGATCTTTGCCGAGCTGTGCGGCATCGCGCGCAAGCTTCTGGGGCCGGCCGAGGCGCTGCGCGAGGCGCTGGCGCCGCTGGGCGATGCGTTGCAGGCGGCGCTGCTGTACGGCTCGGTGGCCAGGCGCAGCGACGGCGCGCACAGCGACATCGACGTGCTGCTGGTGTCCGACACGCTGGCGCTGGAGCAGGTGTACGCGGCGCTGGCGCCGGCCGAGCAGCGGCTGGGCCGGCCGGTAAGCCCCACGCTGTACACGGTGGCGGAGTTCCGCCGCCGGCGGGCGAAGGGCAATCCGTTTGTCACCAGGCTGCTGGCGGGCGAGCATGTGTCGTTGACCGGAGGGTCGGATGCCTTCTTCGCCGCTGGATAATCTGGTGCGGGTGGGCCAGCTCAAGGCCGAGCCGCCGGCGCAGGCGGAGTTCGACGGCCTGCTGCGTTCCGGGCAGGTGCGCCTGACCGATGCGCAGAACCGCACGCTGAGCCTGGAGAGCCGCTTCGATCTCGCCTACAACGCGGCGCACGCGTTGTCGCTGGCGGCGCTGCGCTGGCATGGCTACCGCTCGGAGAACCGCTATCTGGTGTTCCAGAGCCTGACCCACACGCTGGCGCTGGAGCCGGCGCAGTGGCGGGTGCTGGACCAGGCCCACCGCAAACGCAACCTGGCGGAGTACGAGGGCGACCTGGACGTGGACGAGTCGCTGGTGGAGGCGATGATCCGGGTGGCGCGCACGGTGGCCGAGCGCGCCATCGCGCTGGGGCCGGTGCCGCAGGAGCGCGCATGAGCGAATACCTGCACGTCGAGAAGCCCTTTCTGGATCAACTGGCCGCGCTGGGCTGGACGGCGATCGACCACGGCCAGGGCGCGTTTCCGGCCGACCCGGCGACCAGCCTGCGCACGAGTTTCCGCGAGTGGGTGCTGCCGGCGGTGTTCCGCGACGCGGTGCGCGCGATCAACACCGGCGCCGACGGCGTGCCGTGGCTGAGCGACCGCCAGCTCGACGACTTGCTGCAACAGCTGCTGCGACAGCCCAACCGCAGCCTGCTGGAGGCCAACGAGGCAGTGCAGGCGCTGCTGTTCAAGGCGCAGGTGGCGAGCAACGAGCGCACCGGCGAGGCCGACCCGGTGGTGCACCTGATCGACTTCGCGAACCCCGCGCGCAACCGCTTCCACGCGATCAACCAGTTCCGCGTGGATACGCCCGGCTGCGTGAAGCAGTGCATCATCCCCGACATCGTGTTGTTCGTGAACGGCATCCCGCTGGTGGTGGTGGAGGCGAAGACCGGCGATGCGAACACCGCCAACCCGATGCACGCCGCGTTCGAGCAGTTGCTGCGCTACCGCAACGGCCGTGCCGAGACGCTGCAGGCCGGGCTGCGCGAGGGCGAACCGCGGCTGTTCCACAGCAACCTGCTGCTGATCCGCAGCTGCGGCGAACGCTGCGAGTTCGGCACGATCAGCTCCGGCCACGAGCACTTTTACGCATGGAAGGATATCTGGCCCGAGTCGCGGCGCGACTTCGTGCCGCCGCTGGGCGAGATACGCGCCCAGGAAACGCTGATCCAGGGACTGCTCGCGCCCGCGACCCTGCTCGACGTGTTGCGCACCTGCGCGGTGTTCATGGATACCGACGCGGGCCGGCGGGTCAAGGTGGTGTGCCGCTACCAGCAGTACCGCGCCGCGCGCAGGATCGTCGAGCGGCTGCGCACGGGCGGCACGGCTGCGGTGCGTTCGGGCGTGGTCTGGCACACGCAGGGCTCGGGCAAGTCGCTGACCATGGTGTTCGTGGCGCGCATGCTGCGCGCCGCCGCGGACCTGGCCGATTTCAAGATCGTGCTGGTCAACGACCGCGTGGACCTGGAGCGGCAGCTGGCCGGCACCGCCAGACTGATCGGCGGCAAGGTCAACGTGATCGAGAGCGTGGCCGACCTGCGCCGGCAGCTGGGCAGCGACGCCTCCGACATCAACATGGTGATGGTGCACAAGTTCCTCGAACGCGAGGAAGCGCTGCCGCCGAAGGTGGCCGAGGCGATGGCGAGCTATCGGGCGGCGCCGTCGGGCAAGGGCTTCGGCGTGGTGAACGCCTCCGCACGCATCGTGCTGATGATCGACGAGGCGCACCGCACGCAAGGTTCCTCGCCGGACAAGACCGGCCTCTCCGACAACATGTTCGAGGCGTTTCCGAACGCCGCGCGCATCGCCTTCACCGGCACGCCGCTGGTCACCGAGCAGCACGGCGCACGTCGCACGGTGAAGCGCTTCGGCGACTACATCGACACCTACAAGCTGATGGATGCGGTCGCCGACGGCGCCACGCTGCAGATCCTCTACGAGGGACGCACGGCCGACACGGCGCTGCGGGACAAGCACGGCTTCGACACGAAGTTCGAGGATCTGTTCAAGGAGCGCAGCGAGGCGGAGATCCTCGCGATCAAGAAGAAGTACGGCGCCACCGGCGACCTGTTGGAGGCGGAGCAGCGCATCGGCGCGATCGCCCGCGACCTGGTCGACCACTACATCGACAACATCTTGCCCGACGGTTTCAAGGCGCAGGTGGTGTGTCACTCCAAGCTGGCAGCAGTGCGCTACCGGGCGGCGATCAACGATGCGCTGCGCGAGCGCATCGACCGCGAACGGGTGAAACCGGCGCCGGACCGGGAACTGGCCCGGCGGATCGAATGCCTGAAGGCCGCCGTGGTGGTATCGGCCGATCCGACCAACGAGCCGGCGCTGATCACCCAGGCACGGCAGGAGGCGCGGCGCTGGAATGCGGTGGAAAACTTCTGCAAGCCGTTCGACTTCGACGATCCGGACAAGGCGCTCACCGGCATCGCGTTCCTGATCGTCTGCGACATGCTGCTGACCGGCTTCGATGCGCCGGTGGAACAGGTGATGTACATCGACAAGCGGCTGCGCGAACACAACCTGCTGCAGGCGATCGCCCGCGTGAACCGGGTGACGCGCAACAAGCACCGCGGCTTCATCGTCGACTACATCGGCCTGGCCAACCACCTGAGCGAGGCCTTGTCAATCTACGCCGAGGAGGATGTGCAGGATATCCGCCAGGGCCTGCAGGACAGCCTGAGCGAGCTGCCGATACTGGAGGAACGCCATCAGCGCCTGCTGCAGCACTTCCGCGCGCTCGGCGTGAACCGGATCGAGGGCTTCGTCGAGGACACGCTGGACGGTGCCGAGGCGGAGGTCGCCGTGGTGCACGCGGCAGTGACCGCGCTCAAGGACATCAAGGCGCGCGCCGACTTCGAGGTGTACCTGAAGAAGTTCCTGCAGAGCCTCAACCTGATCCTGCCCCATCCGGCCGGACATGCGTATCGTGGCGCGGCGCGGCGTTTCGGTTACCTGCTGCGGATGGTGAAGGAGCGCTACAAGGACGATTCGCTGGACATCGCCGACGCCGGCGCCAAGGTCAAGGCGCTGATCAACGAGCACCTGATCGAGCTGGGGATCAACCCCCGGATCCCGCCGGTGGAGTTGCTGTCGAATGATTTCCTGGCGCAGGTGCAGGCGCACGCCCGCGGCAACGACGAGGCGAAGGCCAGCGAGATGGAACACGCCATCCGCAAGCATTGCACGGTGCACTTCGACGAGGATCCGGCGTTCTACAAGCGCCTGAGCGAAAAGCTGGAGAAACTGATCCAGCAGCATCACGACAACTGGGCGGTGCTGGCCGAAGGCTATGAGCAGCTGCGCAGGGAGGCCGTCGCCGGACGCGGCGCGGCGGTGGATGGCCTGAGCCGCGAGGCGAGCGCCTTCCACGACCATGTGGCCGAGCTGGCGTACGACGGCCTGATTCCGGTGGAAGTGCAGGCACCGCTGAAGCAGTTGATCCAGCGCATCGTGGAACGTCTCAAGGAGACCATAGCCGTGCTGGATTTCTGGAAGAAGCCGATCGAGGTGAAGCGGCTGCGCGGCGCCATCGATACCGAGATTCTGCTGGCCGACATCCCTGCCCTGAACGACCGCCACGAACGCATTGCCGTCGAGATCGTGAAACTGGCGGAGAAGCGGCACGAGGACCTGGTGTCATGAAGCCGACCGAGCGGCCCACGCCGGAGTACCGGCTGATCCGCAGCCGGCGCGCGACGGCCGATCTGATCATCGAGCGCGACGGCAGTGTGGTCGTGCGTGCGCCGGAATGGGTGGGCGACGAACAAGTGGCCGGCCTGGTGGCGTCGCGTCTGTACTGGATCTACCAGAGTCTGGCCGAATGGCGCGACATGAATGCGACGCGGGTGTTGCGGGAATACCGCAATGGCGAGGGCTTCCTCTATCTCGGCCGTGCCTACCGCCTGCTGTTGATGACCGACCAGGCCGAGCCGTTGCTGCTCAAGAACGGGCGCTTCTGCCTGCAGCGCGCGCTGGTCGAACGAGGCGATCTCGAAGCGACGCGCGCGCTGTTCCGCGATTACTACATCGCGCGGGGCCGCGAACGCCTGCAACACCGGATGCGCTACTTCGCACCCAAGGTGGACGTATCGCCTGCCTCCATCGATGTCCGCGAACTGGGCAATCGCTGGGCCAGCTGTTCGACCCGGGGCGACCTGGCATTCCATTGGAAATGCATGATGGCGCCGCCCACCATCATCGACTACATCGTGGTCCATGAGCTGTGCCACCTGCGCCATCGCGACCACACCGCGGCGTTCTGGAACGAAGTGGACAAGGTGCTGCCGCAATACCGCGAGCGGAAAGAGTGGCTGCGTCGCAACGGGGCCGGGCTGGATATTGCTTGAGCAAGGTCTAGGTAACCGGCTTTTTGCTCGTCATTCCAGCTATCGAGACACCGCATCAGTAGGCGTAGCGCAGCACCGTGAAGAAGTGGCAACCGGTGCCGGCGAGCACGAACAAATGCCAGGCGAAGTGGCTGTAGCGCAACCTCTCGTGCAGCAGGTAGAACACCACACCCACGGTGTAGGCCACGCCGCCGGCGAACAGCCAGGCCAGGCCGCCGGAGGCCATGTGCTGCCACAGCGGGCGGATGGCGATCAGGGCGAGCCAGCCCATCGCCACGTACAGGCCGGTGGAGAGGCGGTGGAAGCGCGCGCCGACCAGGGTCTTGAAGATCGTCCCGGCCACCGCGAGGGTCCAGATCACGGCAAGCAATGCCCAGCCGCCACTGCCGCGCAGCACGCCTAGCGCGATCGGCGTGTAGGTGCCGGCGATCAGCACATAGATGGCCGCATGGTCGAAGCGCCGCAGTACTTCCTTGGCATGGACGTGCGGGATGGCGTGGTACAGCGTCGAGGCCAGGTACAGCAGGATCGCGCTACCGCCGAACACGGCCGCGCCCACCACCGGCAGCGTGCCGCCGTGGCGCAGCGCGTCGAGGATCAGCAACGGCAGGCCGGCGGTCGCCAGCAACAGGCCAAGGCCGTGGCTGATGCTGTTGGCGATCTCCTCGCCGGTGGTCGATGGACGACCGGGTTTGCGGGCACGCCGTGGACGGTTCATGCGCGCGCGAACACCAGGCTGGCGTTGGTACCGCCGAAGCCGAAGCTGTTGGACATCACGGTGGCCAGGCGCGCCTCGCGGCTTTCGCGCAGGATCGGGAAACCTTCGGCGCGCGGGTCCAGTGCGTCGATGTTGGCCGAGCCGGCCATGAAACCGCCCTGCATCATCAGCAGGCTGTAGATCGCTTCGTGCACGCTGGCCGCGCCCAGCGCGTGGCCGGTGAGCGCCTTGGTCGAGGACAGCGGCGGCATCGCCGGCCCGAATGCCTCGCGCACGGCGGCCAGCTCCACGATGTCGCCCAGCGGCGTGGCGGTGCCATGGGTGTTGAGGTAGTCGACCGGGTGCGTGAGGTGCGCCAGCGCCATCCGCATGCAGCGCACCGCACCCTCGCCGGAGGGCGCCACCATGTCGGCGCCGTCGGAGGTGACGCCGTAGCCGACGAGTTCCGCGTGGATGCGCGCGCCGCGCGCCTTCGCATGCTCGTAGTCCTCCAGCACCAGCATGCCGCCGCCACCGGCGATCACGAAGCCGTCGCGGTCGGCGTCATAGGGGCGCGAGGCGGCCTGCGGCGTTTCGTTCCAGCCGCTGGAGAGCGCGCCCATCGCGTCGAACTGCGCGGTCATGCCCCAGTGCGCCTCCTCGCCGCCGCCGGCGAACACCACGTCCTGCGCGCCGTGGCGGATCAGGTCGGCCGCCGCGCCGATGCAGTGCGCCGAGGTGGCGCAGGCGGCGGCGATGGAATAGCTGAGACCCAGGATGCCGAACGCGGTGGCCAGCGAGGCCGACACGGTGGAGCACATCGTGCGCGGCACCATGAACGGCCCCACCTTGCGCACGCCCTTGCCGCGCAGCAGATCGGCCGTCTCGATCTGCCATTGCGCCGAGCCGCCGCCGGAGCCGGCCACCACGCCGGTGCGCGGATGGCGCACCTGTTCCAGCGCCAGCCCGGCGTCGGCGATCGCCGAGCGCATCGCGAGGTAGGCATAGGCCGCGGCGTCGCCCATGAAGCGGCGCAGCTTGCGGTCGATCGCGGCCTCCAGGTCCACCTGCGGCTCGCCCGCGACCTGGCTGCGCAGGCCGCGCGCGGCGTAGTCGGGGATCGCGCGGATGCCGCTCTTCAATTCCTGCAGCGCGCGCGTCACCGTGTCCGCCACGTCGCCGAGGCAGGACACGATGCCCATGCCGGTCACCACCACGCGGCGCATGTCAGAAACCCTCCGTGGACTGGAACAGGCCCACGCGCATGTCGCTGGCCACGTAGATCAGGCGGTCGTCGACGAAGGTCTTGCCGTCGGCGATCACCAGCGCGAGCTTGCCGCGCATCACGCGGCGGATGTCGATCTCGTAGCGCACCAACTTCGCGCTGGGCAGCACCTGGCCGGTGAACTTCACCTGGCCCACGCCCAGCGCCCGGCCGCGGCCGGGCTCGCCCAGCCAGGGCAGGAAGAAGCCGGAGAGCTGCCACATCGCGTCCAGGCCCAGGCAGCCCGGCATCACCGGGTCGCCCTCGAAGTGGCAGTCGAAGAACCACAGCCGCGGCGTGATGTCGAGCTCGGCGTGGATCACGCCCTTGCCATGGGCGCCGCCCGTCTCGGCGATCTGCGTGATGCGGTCGAATATCAGCATCGGCGGCGCGGGCAGCCGCGCGTTGCCGTCACCGAACAGTTCGCCGCGGCCGCAGGCCAGCAGCGCCTGGTAATCGTAGGAGGAAGGACGGGTCATGGATCGCTCGCAAGTCGGTGATTCCGCACTGTGCGGGACTCACCCGCGGTGCGTCTTGATCCGCGTCAGCAGGACGCACGGGTATGGAAGCGGCCGCACGGACATGAAGTCGCAGGCCGGGGCCGACGCTCTCGCGCAGGGCGTCCCGGCTTCCTACGCCGGGCAGGCGCGATCCTCGCGGCAGTGCCCGCCCAGGCTGCGCGTGCGCACGCGCATCGCGCGCAGCAACGCCTTGGCCAGGCGCATCTGCCAGCCGGCACCGGCAGCGGCCGCGCACATCCGCCACGCGTCGTGCAGCGCCGCGCCTTCGCGCACCGGCCCGGCGGCGTGCCACAGCAGTTCGCGCAACGCGGGCAGGTTTTCCGGCGGCAGTGCCGCACCGCGCTCGATCCAGCGGCCGGTGCCGCCGGCGGGCAAGCGCGCCGTGGCGGCCAGCACGGCGCCGAGCCGTCGGCCACCGGCCACCGCTTCGAGCAGCGAATTGCTGGCCAGCCGGTTGGCGCCGTGCACGCCGTTGCAGGCCGCCTCGCCCACGGCATACAGGCCGGGCAGCGAGCTGCGGCCGTCGAGGTCGGTGGCCACGCCGCCCATGTGGAAATGCGCCACCGGAGTGATCGGCAATGGTTCGCGACGCGGGTCGAGGCCATGCGCGAGGCAGGCCGCCAGCACGGTGGGGAAGCGGACCTGCCAGTCGCCGGCAACCGGCGTGGCGTCCAGCCAGGCACCGCCCTGTTGCCGCGCCTGCCACACGCGGCGTGCCACCACGTCGCGCGGCGCGAGGTCGCCCAGCGGATGCAGGCCGTGCATCAGCGGCGCGTCCGCGGCATCGAGCAGGCGCGCGCCGGCACCACGCAGCGCCTCGGTGAGCAGCGGCAGGCCGTGGCCATTCACCGCCAGCGCAGTGGGATGGAACTGCATGAATTCCAGGTCGCGCGCCACCGCGCCCGCGGCCAGCGCCAGCGCCAGGCCCGCGCCATCCGCACCGGGCGGATTGCTGGTGTGCGCGTACAGCGCGCCGATGCCGCCGGTGGCCAGCACCACCGCGGCGGCCTCGATCTCCTCGCAACGCCCCCGCGTGTCGCGCACGCGCACGCCTGCGACGCGACCGTCGCGCAACAGCAGCGCCTCCGCGTCCACCCCGCCGCGCCACTGCACATGGCTGGCCGCTCCCACCCGGACGCGCAGCGCGCGCACCAGCGCCGCGCCGGTGGCATCGCCACCCGCGTGCACGATGCGGCGCGCACCGTGGCCGCCCTCGCGGCCGAGCTGCAGGCGGCCGTCGGCCGCGCGGTCGAAGGCCACGCCTTGCGCTGCCAGCCACGACACGGTGGCTGGCGCCGCCTCGCACAGCCAGCGCACCGCGGCCGCGTCGTTGTGCCGGGCGCCGGCTTCCAGCGTGTCGTGCGCATGTGCCGCGGCGCTGTCGCCCTCGCCCAGCGCGGCGGCGATGCCGCCCTGGGCCAACGCGCTCGCACTGCCGCTGCCGTCCGGGGCGCGGCACAGCAGGCGTACCGGCGCAGGCGCGGCGGCCAGCGCGGTGGCCATGCCGGCCACGCCGCTGCCGATCACCACGATGGGGTGTCGCGCGCGCCTCACACGGTTTCGCGCCGGCCCACCGCCAGCATGCGCTCCAGCGCGCGGCGTGCGCCGGCGATCACGTCGACGGGAATCTCGATCGCGTGTTTCAGGTCGCGCAGCGCGGCATAGATGTTCTGCAGGGTGATCCGCTGCATGTGCGAGCACAGGTTGCAGGGCTTGATGAACTCGGTCTGCGGGAATTGCGCGCGCAGGTTGTCGGCCATCGAGCACTCGGTGATCAGCGCCACCCGCGCCGGCTGCCTGCGCGCCAGCCACTTGCCCATGGCCGTGGTGGAGCCCACGAAATCGGCCTCGGCCAGCACCTCGGGCGGACACTCCGGGTGCGCCACCAGCTTCGCATCGAAGGTTTCGCGCGCGTGCCGCGCCTGCTGCGCGGTGAACTTCTCGTGCACCTCGCAGCGGCCGTGCCACAGCACCAGCTCCACCCCGGTGCGGCCGGCGACGTAGCGGCCGAGGAATTCGTCGGGCAGGAAGATCACCTTCGGCGCGCCCATCGCCTCCACCACCTCGACCGCGTTGGCCGAAGTGCAGATCGCGTCGGACTCGGCCTTCACCGCGGCGGAGGTGTTGGCGTAACTCACCACCGGCGCGCCGGGGTGGCGCGCCTTCAGCGCGCGCACCTCGGCGGCGGTGATCGAGGAGGCCAGCGAGCAGCCGGCCGCCAGGTCGGGGATCAGCACGGTCTTGTGCGGCGCGAGGATCTTGGCGCTCTCGGCCATGAAGTGCACGCCGCACATCACGATCAGCTCGGCGTCGCAGTCGCGGGCGGCCTGCGCCAGGCCCAGCGAGTCGCCGGTGACGTCGGCGACACCGTGGAAAATCTCCGGCGACTGGTAGCTGTGCGCCATGATCACCGCGCCGCGCTGCTTCTTCAGCTTGTTGATCGCGTCTATCCACGGCAGGTGCAACGGGATCTCCAGGCAAGGCACCAGCGGTTCGAGGCGCGCGGCCAGCGCGGCGTACTCGTGTTCGAGGTCGTCGCGCCAGGCGGGCACGGGCAGTTCGGCGAAGTCGGGCATGGCGATCCGGAAGTGGCGGCGTCAGTACCGCCGATGGGCCGCGCGCGCAGCGTGGGCGAAGCGGGCGCCGCGGTTCAGCGCGATGCGCAGCCCCAGCGGCACCGATTCCCACGGCAGGCGGTCGAGCAGGTTGCGCGCGGTGAGGCCCAGCTCGGTGTCGCCGGTGAGCACCAGGTCGCGCTGGAAGAACAGCGTGTCGGCGTCCTCCAGCCGGCTGGCGAGCAGCAGCAGGTCGGTGGCGCTGCCGCGCACGCTGGCCTCGGGCGCGTCATCGACCACCCGCAGCCGCCCGTCGCGCAGGCTCAGCACCCAGCGCAGGCCGAGGTCGCTCACCTCGATGCCGAGCCGGCGGCCGGCCATGAAGTCGAGCGCGCTGTCGGCGAGCGGCGCCGCCAGCACGCGCGCCATCGCGCGCTCCAGCAAGGCGTGTTGCCAGCGCGCGGGCAACACGCGCAAAAGCGGCACGAGCCGGCGCGGCGGCGGCAGGCGGCGCAGCAGCGGCGACAGACGCGGGGAATCGGGCATCGGGTCCATGCCGGCCAGCATGACGGGAGCCGCACCCTGCCCGCCTTGACCCGCGTCAGCCGGAACGCCTTGCTGCGCGCAGGCGTCGGCGATCACCAGGTCGAGCAGCTGCGTCGCCGTGCTTGCGGGCACGTCGAGTTGTCGCGCCAGCCGCTGCCCGCGCCGGCGCACCACGAGTTCGCGCGCGGGGTCGCGTGCCGCCACACCGGCGCGCGGCTTGAGCCGCGCCACCATCCGCACCAGGCGGCGGCGCGCCGCCAGCAGCAGCAACAGGCCGTCGTCCACCGCGTCGATGGCGCCGCGGGTGCGCGCCAGCGCGAAACGCTCAGCACGCATCGTCGGCGCTTCCCGTGCGCAAGGCCTGCGCGGCGGGAAGCGCCTGCGCCTGGTAGATGCGTTGCGCCTCGGCGGGGTCGAAGTCGGCATGCTTGCGCTTCTTCACGCCGTGGTCGGACAGCACCAGATGGGTATCGGCCACCACGCCCGCGTTGGCGAGACAGGCGGCGACGCACTTCAGCACGCAGCCGTCCAGCGCAAGGATGCGCCGCCCGCCCCGCGCGGTGCGCACCAGCCCTGTCACGCCGCCGCCCACGCCGGCGATGCAGGACATCTCCGCCGCGCCGGCGCGATCCAGCTGCAGCGCGAGCTGGTTGGCCATCTGCGCCGCGCTGGAACAGCCGGAGCAGGAATACACCAGGGGCAGATCGTTGCTCATCGGGACATCCTCAGGCAGCTTTTCCCACGCTCCGCGCGAAGGCGCGCGCGCCATGCAACGCACCCAGCAACGCATGGCCATGCACGATCCAGGCGACGCATTGCGCCGCTCCGGCGAGTCGCGCCAGCCATGCCTGCGGCCACAGCAACGCCAGCACCAGCAGCGGCGCGGCCAGCGCCTGCGTCAGCAGCACACGCCGCTTGCGCGCATCGGGCAGCAGGCGCTGCACGCCGGGAATCCGCACGCCGCGCTGGATGCGATGGCGCAAGCCGATCCAGGCGACGAAGGGCACGATCTCCATCGCCATCGCGCCGACCAGCAGCGGCAAACCCACTGCCAGCGCCAGCACGCCCGCCAGCATGCCCTGCCCCGCCAGCAGCGCCGGCGCCGCCAGCGCCAGCGCGAACGCGCCCGCGCGCCATTGCAGGAAAAGCGCATGGCGCCGCGCGCTTGGCACCGGCCACTGCAAGGCCAGCACGGCCAGCGCGAAACCGGCGCCACCGAGCGCCACCAGCGCCGGGAGGAACACGTCGTTCCGGTGCGCGAGATGCCAGGCGCCGGCGAACGGCAGCGCCAGCACCACGCCTCCCAGCCAGGTCGCCTGCACACGTGCCGGCACGCTGCCGGTGGTCTGGAACATCGGCATGGTCACCCGCCCCACCGCGGCCAGCAGCAGCACCATCCAGCCCAGCACGCCGAACGCCGCGTGCACGTCCACCGCGGCCAGCGGCCACGCCGCGCCCCCGGCCAGCAGCAAGGCCAGCGCGCCGCCCACCAGCGCGGTCGCCACGCCGCAAGCCAGTGCAGCGGCCGTGCCCGCGCGCAGCAGGCGTTCGCCCGCGGCGGCGCACAGGCCGGGCAGCGTCATCGCGGCCAGCCACAGGAAGGCCAGCGGCAGCAGCGTGCCGGCAACCAGCAGCAGCAAGTGCACGTTGCCGTGCAGGCCGATCACCAGCAGCAGCGCGCCGAGATTGAAGACGGCGTGCAGCCACGGTGCGCCACGGCGCCAACGCAGCTCCGCGCCCGCCGCCACCGGCAGGAACTGGAGCAGGCTGCCGAACATCGCGTTGCCCAGCACGCCCAGCGTCCACGCGTGCACCAGCGCCAGCGTGGCCGGATGCCAGCGCGCGTGCAGCGGCGCGGCGCCGTCGATCAGCAGCAGCACGCCGCCCGCCATGCCCCAGCACGGCATGGCGAGCAGGAAGCGCAGCGGCAAGGCGGCCGCGGGCGCCTCGTCAAGCCGCAGCTTCGGCATCGCCGGGGCGGCGGATCAGCACGCGCACACTGCCGTCGGCCCGTGGCGCCTCGGGTTCCGCGTCGTAGCCCAGGTGGGCGAGTTCCATCAGCAGCGGACGCGGCAGCCGCGGCGCCACGATCACCACCGCCTCGCCCGGCGCCAGCCGGTCGGCGGCGTCGAGCGCGCGCAACATGGGTTCGGGCGCTTCGAGGTGGCGCAGGTCGAGTTCGTCGGAAATCATGCGGGCATTGCAGCGCCTGTGCACCGCGCCGGCGATGACGCAAGTCAAGCGCCGGCGCGACGGCGTCAGAACTTGTACGCGATCATGACGCGGTCATAGACGAAGGACTGGTTGCCCGGGTTCAGGCCGATGCCGCCCGTGGAGCGTTCCCAGCGGTTGCGCAACGACAGGCCCTTGAGATAGCCGTCGAAGTTGTAGGCCACGTCGAAATACACGTCGTGGCTGTCGCCGCGCAACGCCGTGGCGTATTGGGCATAGGCGGCAGTCAGCTGCAGCCGGTCGTCGAACAGGCCGTAGGCGAAGCGGGCCTTCCAGGCATGCCCCGGCCCCTGCTCCACCAGGCCGCGGATCATCGATGTCGTGTACAGCGGATCGCTGGCCCAGCCCGCCGTGTACGGCGAAACCAGGGCGCCGTCGCCGATCGCGCCGTTCTGCCGCTCGATCCGGTTCCAGGACACGTCGAACCTGCCATGCGGGATGTTGACGCCGACATCGGCGCCCCAGACCCGGCTCTCCACCTTGTCGCCGCCCACGCCGAGCAGTTGCACCCGGTTCGCCGCCAGCAGGCTGCCCGCCCCCGCGTGTTCGGTGACGTACTGCGCGGCGACGAACGGATCGAAGCCGCTGCCGGTCGTGAGCGTGTAGCTGCCTTCCACGTAGCCCATCTGTGCGAAGTCGATGAAGTCGTAGTACCAGGCCTGCCCCTTGAAGCCGCCAGCTGCGTAGGTGGTGCCCAGCGCCCAGGTGCCGGACGTGGTCCCGGCCGTGGCCGGCAGGCCGCCGAGGCCGCCGTACATCGTGTCGCCGCGGAACGCGGTCGGGTAGTAGAGGTTGTCGAAGTGGTAGCCGTCCGAGGTGCGGCTCTTCCAGCCGTAGCTGCGCAGCGCGACGATGTCCCAGCCCTTGGCCGGCGTGAACACCGCCTGCAGCGCCTGGTACGAGGCCGGCAGCACGCGCGCGTCGCTGCTGCCCATCCACGGCGTGTTGAGGTATTGCTGGCCCGCGCGCAGCAGCACGTCGTCGTTCCGGTACTGCACGTAGGCCTGGCCCAGCGCGCTGAGGCTGTTGCCCTCGCCCATCATGGTGGTGTCAATCCTGGCCGGGTTCGATGCGTGCGTGCCGAACGCGTTGGCGCTCAGCAGCGAGGCGCCGAGGCTGAAGCCGCCGCCGAAGTCCGCCGTGCGCAGGTTGAGCAGCACGGCGCCGGACAGCGCGCTCGCATCGGGCTTCGCGTCGCTGGAGTAGAGGCGGTTGAAATCGTACAGGCGCAATTCGCCGTCGACGTGGCCCTGGTTGAAGACGTCGCTCAAGGCGTCGGCGTGGGCGCCGAGGCTGAGGCTACCCAGCAAGGCGGCTGTGGCAAGGGCGGCAAGGGTATGGCGCATGGTCAGGCTCCGGACATGGGGAAAGGGGTGGGCCGGGCACGACGCGACTGCCGCGCTGCGGGCGGCTGGTCGCATGCATTCGCGTTGCCCGGCGGGAAGGCCGGTCGTCACCGGTCGGCGCGGCCGGTCAGGTTCCGCCGAGCTGGCGGCGGATCGCCTCGACGAACACCGGGTCGAGCCGGCCGACGTGGCTGGTGCGCGCCACGATGCGGCCGTCGGCATCTAGCAGGATCAGTTCGCTGGAATGGTTGAATTCGCCATCCGGCAACTGGCGGTATTGCAGGCCGAGCACGCCGGACAGCTGGCGCGCGCCGGCCGGTTCGACCCGCGCCAGCGTCCACGCGGGCGCATCGAGCTTGCGCTTCTCCGCATAGCCGTGCAGGGCGGCCACGCTGTCGCGGGCCGGGTCGAAGCTCACCGCGAGCAGGTCGATCTTCGCGCGCTCGGCCGGCGTCAGCGCGTTGCGGGTGGCGCGCATGCTGTCGATGATCATCGGGCAGACCACCTGGCAGGAGGCGTAGAACATCGTCACCAGCTGCGGTCGGCCGCGGCGTTCGGCGAGCAATTGCCGATGGCCGTCCTGGTCGGTGAGTTGCAGCTTGAGGTGGTAGATGGAGTCGCCGGGCAGCGGCTGGGTGGCGTGGGTGGTGGTGAACGGGAGCATCAGGACAAGAAGCAGGAGCAGTTGTTTCATGGTGTGCCTCGCAAGACTCGCTTCGCTGTACTCATGTCGGGGGAGGGCTTTCCTGCCCTCCCCCGACTCGCCGAAGCCGGCCGTAGGCCGGCTTCGGCTCCGCCGCGGAATCGCGAGGCGATCCCGCGCGTGCGGCCCATCCATGGGCCGCGGCTCCCCCGGCTGCTCCGCGCGGCTTACCGCTCAGGGCTTCGCACAGCGGAAGCCCATGTTGTTGGTGGTATCCGACGCCTTCAGCGCGGAGAGCATGGCGATGCGCATCAGCACCGCGTAGTTCTCCTTCTGCTGCAGGCTGATCGCGCCGGCGCCGCAGAACTTCAGCACGTCGGGATCGCCCTGGTCGCGGCTGTCGCTGGCGACCAGCAGCGCGTTGTAGTCGTCCACCCATTCCCACACCGGCTCGGTGACGTCGCGCACGCCATAAGCGTTCGCTGCGCCGCCGATGTCGGGCAGCGGTGCGCTGGACGGGCGCGAGTACCAGGCCAGCAGGTGCTCGCGCCAGGCCGGGTCGTTGCGCGCGTCGCGGCGCGTGGCGTCGGCGGCGGCCGCGTATTCCCATTCGTACCAGGTGGGCAGGCGCGCGCCTTCGCTTTCGCAGTAGGCCGCGGCGGCGAACCAGCTCACCCGAGTCACCGGCTGGCGCGGCTTCGCCTCCCGGCCGAGCGCGAGCGGGCCGGCCCAGTGGCTGAGGTAGCGCGCGTCGGCGAGGATGCCGGCGACGCGGTCGCGCCGCCATTCGGGGTGGGTCTTCACGAAGGCCAGGAACTCGGCGTTGGTGACCGGCTCGACGCGCAGGCGGAACGGCGCGATCTGCGCGGGCGCCGCCTTGCCGTCGGCCGGCATCACGCTGGCGAAGCGCCCTCCCGGCAGCGCGGCGTAATCCGCCGCCGCTGCCGGCAAGGCCAGCACCAGACCCAGCCATGCGAGTGCATGGTGCAGGCGCATCGTCAGTGCTCCGCGTTCACCACCGGGCCCGCCCCGGCACGCGCCTTGGTCACGTCGTCCTTGCTGAACTGGCCACCCGGGTTGCCCCAGCTGTTGATCACGTAGGTGAGGATGTTCGCCACCTCGTCGTCGGTGAGCTGGCTCATCGGCGGCATCACCGAATCGTACTCGTGGCCGTTGACCTTGATCTTGCCGTTGAGGCCATGGGTGACGATGCTCATCGCGCGCTTCGGATCGGCCGCCAGGAAGTCGGACTTGGCCAGCGGCGGGAACACGTTCGGCAGGCCCTCGCCGTTCGCCTGGTGACAGACCGAGCAGGTGCCGGTGAACAGCTGCTTGCCCGCGGCGACCTGGTCCTCCTTGGTCAGCGTGCCCGCCGCATGCGCCTTGGCCGCCGCGCTCACCGCCTTCAGGTTCGGTTCCGAGCGATCGCCCAGGTAGACGGAGTCCACTTCCTTGCCCGAGTAGACCAGCTTGTTCTCCGGACCGTCGACTTTCAGGATGCCCAGCGCGCCCTTGTTGAACGCGCGGAAGATCGAGTGGTCGACCAGCACGTAGCTGCCCGGCACGTCGGTGTGGAACTCCACGATCGCCGCACCGCCGGCGGGGATCAGCGTGGTCTGCACGTTGTGCTGGGCCACCGTGCCGCCTTCGGGCTGCACGCGGTCGAAGATCTCGCCGATCACGTGGAAGCTCGACACCAGGTTGGGGCCGCCGTTGCCCACGAACAGGCGCACGTTCTGGTTGGTCCTGGCGGTGAGCGCGTTGTCGCCGGTGAGCGCGCCCTCCTTGCCGTTGAACAGCACGTAGGTGGGCTTCTCGTCGATCGCCTTCTCCATGTCGAACGGCTGCAGGCCCTTCTCGCGGTACTTGCCCGTGGTGTAGAAGTCGCCCTGCATCACGTAGTACTCGTGGTCCACCTTCGGCAGGCCCTCCGGCGGCTCGACCAGGATCAGGCCGTACATGCCGTTGGCGATGTGCATGCCCACCGGCGCGGTGGCGCAGTGGTAGACGTAGATGCCCTGGTTCAGCGCCTTGAAGGTGAACTGCGACTCGTGGCCCGGCGCGGTGAAGCTGGACGCCGCGCCGCCGCCCGGGCCGGTGACACCGTGCAGGTCGATGTTGTGTGGCATCTTGCTGTCCGGCGCGTTCTTCAGGTGGAACTCCACCGTGTCGCCCTGGCGCACGCGGATGAAGCTGCCCGGCACGGTGCCGCCGAAGGTCCAGAACGTGTACGTCACGCCCTCGGAGATCGGCATCTCCTTCTCCACCACCTCCAGCTCCACGATGACCTTGGCCGGATAGTTGCGATTGAGCGGTGGCGGCACGTGCGGCGGGCTGGTCAGCACCGCGTGGATCGGTGCGCCCTGCGGCGGGCCGAAGTCGGTGGGCGCGAGATCGAGCGGCGCGGGGGCCGCGTGCGCGGCGCCGGTGATACCCGCCGCGATCGACGACAGGCCGCCGTCGCGCCTGCCGTCGCCGCAGGCGGCGAGCAACATCGTGGCGGTCATGGCGGCTACACACAATGCGTACTTCATGGGGTGGCTCCTTGGTGTCCGGCGCCATGCTGCCCAGCTCGTCGCGGGCCCCGTTTGACCGCAGTCAATTGCGGCAACGCAACTGCCCGGGTGCGTCAAGTCACCACAGCGCAACGCAATCCCGACGCGCCCAGCACCGCCGGCACGGACACGGAAACGGCCCGCGCGAGCGGGCCGTTCGTCGTGGCAAGGACAGGCGTTGGGGTTGCCCGGGACTGCTCAATCCCGCTGCGGCAGCATGCGGCGCAAGGTGTTGTCGCGCGTCCAGTAGTGGTGGAACAGCGCCGCCGCGGCGTGCAGGCCGATCAGGTAGTAGCCGAGCGTGCCGATGGTTTCGTGGATGCCCTCCAGCGTATGGCCCAGGTCCTTGTCGGCAGCGGTCAAGGCGGGCAGCTGCAGCCCGAAGAACGGGATCGGCTTGCCCTGTGCGCCCAGCGTGAGCCAGCCCAGGATCGGCATCGCCAGCAGGAAGGCGTACAGCGCCAGGTGCACCAGCACGGCCAGGCGTTCCTGCATGACCGGCAGCGGCGGGTGGACCGGCGGCCTGCGGCCGCCCATGCGGCGCAGCGCCAGGCGTATCGGCAACAACGCCAGCACGCTCAGGCCCAGCATGTAGTGCCAGTTCATCATCCCCGCGCGCCCCGCGCTGCCGCGCGGGTAGATGCCGCGCAACTCCATCAGCGCGTACACGGCGATCAACAGCAGCAGGGTCAACCAGTGCAGCGCGATCAGTGCGCTGCTGTAACGCGCGGGGGTGTGCTTGAAGCCCATGGCTCGCTCCTTCCGTCGGGTGGTCCAATCGTGGCGCGCTCCTTTTAGGTCCTGCTCAGGCCGCCAGCAGGTTCTGTCCGAGCTCGCGCAGTTGCTGCTGGTCGCGCAGATGCAGCAAGCGCCCCTTGATCGCCACCAGCCCCTTCGCGCGGAAGCGGCTCAGCGTGCGGCTCACCGTCTCGGCGGCGAGGCTGAGGTAACTGGCGATGTCGCTGCGCGACATGCTGAGCTGGTAATGCGTGCCGGAGAAGCCGCGCACGGCATGGCGCTCGCCGAGATCGACCAGGAAGGCCGCCAGGCGCTCGTCGGCGCTGTGGTCGCCGGCCAGCAGCCGCGCCGCGCCGAGCGGCCGGCTGATCAAGCGGAACAGGTGCCGCTGCACCGCGGGCTGGCGCGTGGCCAGCACGCTCATCGCGGGGAAAGAGAAACGGCAGAATTGCGCGTCGTCCAGCGCCACCGCATCGCAGGGGAAACGGTCGTGGTAGATCGCGTCCAGGCCGATCACCTCGCCCGGCAGGAAGAAGCCGAGCACGTGCTCGCGGCCCTGGTGGTCCAGCTGGCGCGTCTTCACCGTGCCGGCGCGCACCGCGTAGACCGCCTCGAACGGATCGCCCTGGTGGAACACCGCCTCGCCGGCGCGGTACGGCCCGAGGTGTTCCATCAGGCTGTGCAACGGCGACAGCTCGGGCTTGCCGTAGCCGACCATCGCGCAGACGCTGGACAAGGCGCAGGTGCGGCAGAAATCCGTGGCGCCGTTGGTGGCGACGGCGCCGGGCGCGAGGTGCCCGCTCATCGATCCTCTGCTCATATCGCCCGCGAGAACCGGGTCGGCGCCGCCTTGCCGAGGTAGGCGTCGAAGCACATCGCCACGATGCGCAGCAGCAGCCGCCCGCGCGGCGTGACCCGGATCGTGCGCTCGTCGAGCGTCACCAGGCCGTCGCCGGCCAGCGCGTGCAGGCGTTCCAGCTCGGCCGCGAAATACTCGGCGAACAGGATGCCGCGGTGTTCGCCGAACGCGATCATGTCCAGTTCGCCGTAGCACATCAGCTGGCCGATCGCCTCGCGACGGATCAGGTCGTCCTCGACCAGCGCGAGGCCGCGCGCCACCGGCAGGCGGCCGTTGTCCAGCGCGGCGTAGTAGCCGGTGAGGTCGCGCGCGCTCTGGCTGTAGCTGTCGCCGATGCGGCCGATCGCGCTCACGCCCAGACCCACGATGTCGCACTCGCCATGGGTGGAATAGCCCTGGAAATTGCGCTGCAGCGTGCCGGCGCGCTGCGCCGCCACCAGTTCGTCGTCGGCGCGCGCGAAGTGGTCCATGCCCACGTAGGCGTAGCCCGCCTCGTCGAGGCGCGCCAGCGCGCGGCCGATCAGGGCGAGGCGCGTGGCCGGGTCGGGCAGCTCGGCGGCATCGATCTGCCGCTGCGCCTTGAACATCTCCGGCAGGTGCGCGTAGGCGTAGACCGCCACGCGGTCCGGCGCCAGCGCGACCACCTCGTCCAGCGTGTGCTCGAAGCCCGTCACGGTCTGCCGCGGCAGGCCGTAGATCAGGTCCACGCTGGTCGAGCGGAAGCCGCTGGCGCGCGCCGCCTCCAGCACCTCGCGGGTCTGCGCCACGCTCTGGATGCGGTTCACCGCCGCCTGCACCGCGGGGTCGAAATCCTGGATGCCCACCGAGATGCGGTTGAAGCCCAGCTCGCCCATGCCGCGGATGTAGTCGGCGTCGGCGAAGCGCGGGTCGATCTCGATGCCGAATTCGCGACCGCGCTCGACGCTGAAGCTGAAGTGCCGCGCCAGCACGCCCATCAGCTCCTGCATGCGCGGCACGTCGAGGAAGTTCGGCGTGCCGCCGCCGAAGTGCAGCTGGGTCACTTGGCGATCGCGGTCGAACAGCTTCGCCACCAGTTCGATCTCGCGGTACAGCCGCTCCAGGTAGCGGTCGGCCTTGCCCACGTCGCGGGTGATGATGCGGTTGCAGCCGCAGTAGAAGCACGGGCTGACGCAGAACGGCACATGCACGTAGATCGACAGCGGGCGCGGGATCGGCTCCTCGTTGGATGCCTGGATCGCCGAGCGCAACGCGCGCTCGTCGAAGTCGCCGCGGAACTGCGGTGCCGTGGGGTAACTGGTGTAGCGCGGACCGGCCATGTCGTAGCGCGCGATCAGTGCCGGATCGAACTCGGGGATCTGGATGGCGTGGTTCATGGGCGCAGTGTGCGCAAGGGCTTGCGGGGAAGCTTTGACGCACGTCAAACCGGCCAGCGACGACCTCGTACCACACCGTGCGCCAGCGCGACTTCCCTGCCCTGCGCGATCCGCGTGCGTCGACATGCCGCAGCCGCTGCGACCGCGCCAATGCGGGCAGGACTGACGCAGGTCAGGAAGGGTCGGCGGCCACGCACCTAGCATGCCGCGCGCCTTCCCCCTTCTCATGAGCCCCAAGGAGATTCGCATGGCCTCACCCACTCCAGCTGCGGACCGCGCCGGTCCGCAGGATCGCGTCAGCCGGGTACTGATCTGGATACTCGTCGCCGTCACCATCGCCTGTTCGATCGGCATGCTGGCGGCCACCCGCAGCACCTATGAACAGGCCGCACCGATCCCGCAGCTGATGGCGACGGCCGACGGCACGCCGGTGCTGACCTACGCCGACATCGTCGCCGGCAAGTCCGGCTTCCAGAAGGCGGACCTGATGGACTACGGCAGCCTGTACGGCATGGGCTCGTCGTTCGGCGAGGACTACACCGCCGAATACCTCGTGCAACTGGCGAAGGAAGTGCAGGACAACCTGGCGCTGGCGCGCTACGGCCAGCCGTTCGCCGCCATCGATGCCGAGCGGCAGTCCGGCATCGCCACCGCCATGCGCGCGGAGCTGCAGGGCATCGACCTCAGCCAGTCGCAGGTAGTGCTGCCCGACGCGGTGGCCAAGGCCATCGTCGCGCTGCGCGAGCGCATCGGCGAATCGCTGCGCCGGGACGACTTCACCAGGGGCTATACCGGCGCCCGCGCGCTGAATCCGGAGAGCGCGCGGCAGACCGCCGGCTTCCTGCTCTACTCCTCGCTGACCACGGTCGCGCGCCGTCCCGGCAAGGACTACTCGTGGACCAGCAACTGGCCGTCCGAACCGCTGGTCGGCAACAGCCCCACGCCGGCCACGTTCACCTGGACCTGGGCCTCGTTCACCATGGTGTTCTTCGCCATCGGCGCGATCCTGGTGATCTTCCGCCTGTGGATCGAACCCAGGGCGCCGAACGAAACCTTCGAACCCGTGCTGGAGAAGTTCCGCACGCCCACGCCCAGTCAGAAGGCGCTGTGGAAGTATTTCCTGGTGGTGGCCGGCGTGCTGCTGGTGCAGATCCTGGTCGGCTCGATCATGGCGCACTACTACACCGAGCGCGCCAGCTTCTACGGTATCGACATCGACCGCTGGCTGCCGTTCGCCTTCCTGCGCAGCGTGCACCTGCAGGCGCCGATCGTGTGGATCGGCGTGAGCTGGATCGCGGGCGGCCTGTTCCTCGCCCCGATCATCGGCCGCAGCGAGCCGCGCGGGCAGCGCTTCCTGGTGAACCTGATCTTCTGGGTGCTGGTGGTCATCGTGGCCGGCGCGCTGGTCGGCAACTACCTCGGCATCGCCGGCATCGTCGACCAGCACTGGTTCTGGTTCGGCAACCAGGGGCTGTCCTACCTGGAGATGGGCCGCTTCTGGCAGATCCTGTTCTTCGTCGGCCTCACCGTGTGGTGCGTGGTGCTGCTGCGTGCGTTCCTGCCCACGCTGCGGACGCTGTTCCGGCAGAGCGGTTCGCTGTACGGCCTGTTCCGCATCGAGCACCTGGTATGGGTCAGCACGCTGACCGTGGCCTTGTTCTACGTGTTCGGCATGATCCCGCTGGGCTCGCCCAACCCCTTGTTCTCGATCACCGACTTCTGGCGCTGGTGGGTGGTGCACCTGTGGGTGGAACTGGCCTTCGAGCTGTTCGCCGCCTCGGTCACCGGCTACTTCCTGATGGCGCTGGGGCTGGTGTCGCGGCAGATGGCCGAGCGCGCGGTGCTGTTCGAATGGATCTTGATCGTGATCGGCGGCGTGCTGGGCACCGGCCACCACCTGTACTGGGCCGGCGAGCCCGGCCTGTGGGTGGGCGTGGGCAGCATGTTCTCCTTCATCGAGGTGCTGCCGCTGGTGCTGCTGGCGCTGGAAGCGATCGACCAGCACCAGCACGTCAAGGCCAAGCAGGACTTCCCGTACAAGCTCGCCTACCTCTACATCCTGGGCGCGGCGTTCTGGAACTTCGTGGGCGCCGGCGTGTTCGGCGGCGGCACGCTCAACGCGCCGCTGGTGAACTACTACGAGCACGGCACCTTCCTCACGCTCAACCACGCGCACACCTCGATGTTCGGCGCCTTCGGCCTGCTTGCCATCGGCCTGCTCTACATGGTGCTGCGCTACTTCAACGGCGAGCGCCCATGGAGCGACCGCTGTGGCGTGTGGGCGTTCTGGCTCTACAACATCGGCGTGGTGATGTGGATCGTGATGAACTTCTATCCGGTGGGCTGGCCGCAACTGGAAGCGGTCTACACCCACGGCTACGCCTACGCGCGCAGCCTCGCGTTCTACGACACCACCACGTTCTGGCAGTGGATGCGCATGCCGGGCGACGTCGTGTTCGCCGCGGGCGCGCTGCTGATGGCGTGGGACTTCCTGGCCAAGCTGTGGGCCCAGCGCCAGGCCCGCCTGACCGCACCCGGCCGCTGAGCAGCCGCACCGACAGCCGGTGGACAACTCCGCCGGCTGTCGGCTTCAGGGCCGGTCGTTGGCAGCCTTTTCGTGGCCGGCACGGCCGGCCACCCGTACGAAGCCGTCACGCAGATCGGCGTCCTGGCGGCTCAAGCCGCCAGCAACTTGCAACAGGAATCGGACGATATCGACAGTATCGGCACGACGACTGGCTATATTGTCGAAACTGCCAGCTCTCCGACGCGCCATGGACAACCGCAAACCGATGCCACCACGATCAGCCGGCCCGCAAGGCACACGACTGTTTTCCGCCGAAGCACTGCGTTTGCAGGCAAGCGAGGCGACTCCCGTTTCCACCGGGCGCGCCAGCGTCAACGAGCCGGTACTCGAAGGCGTCGGTGGCGAACTCGGCGGCCGGCGCTTTTCGGTGCGCCCCGGCCGGCAGACGATAGGCCGGCGCGGCGACAACAACATCGTGATCGGCGATTCCAGCGTGTCCGCCTCGCATGCCTGGATCATGAACCAGCAAGGCCATTACGTGATCATGAACACGCTGTCCACCAACGGCACGTTCGTGAACGAC
>Ga0207695_10001328_pt1 | contig 41985 bp, 42 predicted proteins | sample KBSC54metaG_FD_184354 | JGI IMG/M metagenome (GOLD analysis project Ga0207695, IMG submission 184354) | Corn rhizosphere microbial communities from Kellogg Biological Station, Michigan, USA - KBS C5-4 metaG (SPAdes) (version 2) | ecosystem: Host-associated > Plants > Roots > Rhizosphere > Soil...
CCAGTCCTTGGAGCTGGCTGTTACCGACCAGCTCACCGGCCTGCACAACCGCCGCTACATGGAAGGCCAGCTCGACGCGCTGGTCCGCCGCGCCGTCGTGGGCGGCTCCGATCCCGTGGCCCTGCTGGTCATCGACATCGACCACTTCAAGAAGATCAACGACGGCTTCGGCCACGCGGTGGGCGACGAGGTGCTGCGGGAATTCGCCGTGCGGCTCGCCTCCAACGTCCGCGCCATCGACCTGCCGGTCCGGTTCGGGGGCGAGGAGTTCGTGGTGGTGATGCCCGAGACCGAGCTCGCCGACGCCCACCGCATCGCCGAGCGCATCCGCCTGCACGTGGCGGGCTCGCCGTTCCGGGTGATGGGCGGCGAGGAGCTGCTCACCGTCACCATCTCCATCGGCGTCGCCGCCAGCCTCGCCGACGACACGCCCGAGAAGCTGATCAAGCGCTCCGACGAGGCGATGTACGAAGCCAAGTCGGCTGGCCGCAACCGGGTGATCGCCAAGGCCGCCTAGCCGCTGGCGTAGGCGAACTGTGTCAGCATCATCCGCGGCGTTCCCAGCACGTTCGGCGTCGGCGCGTGCAGCATCAGCGGGTGCATGACGATGACATCGCCGGGCTCGCCCAGCATCTCGCAGACCCGGACGCGCACGCCGTCCACCTCGCTTCCCTCCACCATGAAGCGTCGGACACGGTCCTTCTCGTCCCGCCGAGCGGTGAGGGCGGCGAACCACGGCGACCTGGCTTCCAGTCGCTGCCGCATCTGAGCCGAGGGCAGGGCGTGGCCAAGCTCGTCCACCATCGCCTGAATCAACCGGTGCGAACCCTCCACATAGCCGGTGCCGCCGCCGCCAGGCCGTGACTGCGCCAGGAAGGCGAAGATGCGGGCCACGCGCAGGTCGCCGGGACGCGCGCCGAGATCAATGTGCCAGTGCTCCCTCGGAACGTCCCAGGACGCCTCACCGGTGTGGAAGCTGACCAGCGGCAGGCCCCAGCGGGGGGGCTCTTCCCATTCGCCCAGCAGGGCGTCGAAGACGCCGCGGACCGCCGGGGCGGCCATGGCGTCGAATTCGCCGGAGCGCGACGAGAGCTTCGACGGCCTGGCGACGCGTCGGGGCCGAGCCGCCAGCTTGCGCTCCAACGCGGCGCGCATGGCGTCGATGTCGCGGGCCGGGATGGCGCCCGGCAGCCGCATGACGCCGTCGCGCCAATAGACCTCGGCCAGGGCAGGGGTGAAGACGTCACGGGGGTCCCTCATGGAAGGCTCCTGAAAAGCAAACGCCCTGCGGGGAGCGCTCGGGTGGCCGAAGCCATCCGAAAACTCGCCGCAGGGCGGTACCCCGCGAACACCCGCAAGGCGCGGGTTGTTGAGGACGGAAAGGTCGCGCCCGCCGCCGCGCGCGTCAAGCCCAAACGAAAAACGCCCGGGGCTCACCCGGGCGCTTTCGTCTGCAAATCCGAGGTCTTGCGAAGGCTACTTGATCTTGCCTTCCTTGAATTCCACGTGCTTGCGCACGACGGGATCGTACTTCTTCATGACCAGCTTGTCGGTCTTGGTGCGGGCGTTCTTCTTGGTGACGTAGAAGAAGCCGGTGTCCGCCGAGGAGTTCAGGCGGATCTTGATGGAGGCGGGCTTCGCCATGGCGGGTCCTTAAAGGGCGGGGCCGGACGGCGGGTCCTAGGTCAAGGGCCGGCGGCGAGGTGTTCGAAGAGCCGCGGAAAATACGAATCCGCCGGCCAAAGTCAATGATTAGCGGGAACGAGGCTAGAGATGGTCCGGCCGCATGGCGCCCTGGCGGAAGCGCATGAACGGCTTGGGGCGGCTGGCGTCCTCCATCCGCAGCACCGCCTCCTTCAGCATCATGCGGGTGACGGTGGGCAGCGGCAGGCCCTGGGCCTCGTCGAAATCCACCCAGGCGATCTCCTCCAGCTCCCCGCAGTCGGGCTGGCGCTCCAGGCTCATCAGCCGCTCGGCGTCGGCCAGCAGGAACCAGGTGTCGAAGCGCTTGCCGACGCTGGGGGGCGTGATGGCCCGCGCGACCACGTCCACGGCGGCGAGGTCGGCGAGCGCGCCTTGCGCCACGAAATCCCGCCAGGGTCCCGCCGCCGGACGCGCCGGCGCCGGCCGGGCGAGGAGGAGGCCGGTCTCTTCCCACGTCTCGCGCACCGCCGCGGCCGCCAGGGCCCGACCGCGGCCGGCGGGCAGGTAGGCGTCGAAGAGGGCCGCGACCTCCGGTTTCATCTCCGTGGCCGCCGGCGCGCGGTAGTCGGCCCGGTCGATCCGCCCGCCCGGGAACACCCAGCGGTCGGGCATGAAGCTGTGGCCGCCGTGGCGGCGGCCCATCAGCACCCGGGGCTTCCTGGCGTCCCGGCGGATGATCATCACCGTGGCGGCGTTCTTCGGGCGGACGGCGCGGGCGCCCGGAACGCGGGGCGGGCCCTCGGGCTTGCGGACCTGGCTTTCGGATTCACTCATCAAACAACTGTATGACCGCCCGTAGGGGCGAGGGAAGGGCGCCTTTGCGGAAGGCCGCGCCGCGCGGCATCATGCCTCGCGAACCAGGGGGCCATGATGAGCGACAGCGGCGACCGGAACGTCACGGCGCACGAGACCATCGACGAGCGCCTGCTGAACCGAGTGATCTTCTTCACCGATGCGGTGTTCGCCATCGTCCTGACGCTGATGGTGCTCGACCTGAAGCCGCCGCCCTTCGACAGCCCGCTCGGCAGGGGTGGCCACCTGCAAGATTTCGCCAGCCACTTCCTCGCTTTGAGCTTGAGCTTCTTCGTCATCGGCGTGTTCTGGATCGCCCACCTGGCGACCACCCGGCGGCTTCGCCAGTTCGACTGGGCGACCGCGGTGGCCAACCTCATCTTCATGTTCCCGATCTGCCTGCTGCCCTTCGCCACCGCCTGGTGGGGCCGGGACCCGACCGCGGCGTTCCCCTGGGGGATGTACTGCGGGACCATGGTGGCGTGCTCGCTCGCCAACCTGGGCCTCGTCTTGACGGTTTCGCGGGACGGCGGGCGGCTCCTGGGCGGGATTACGCCGGCGGAGCGGCTCTACCGCGCAATCCGCTCGGCGAGCCCTGGCGTCGCCTTCGGCGTCGGCATCCTGCTGATGGCCGCCCATCAGCTGGCGCTGGCGCAGTTCTGCTGGGTGCTGATCCCGGCGCAGATCCTGATCTACTCGCGCATCTACGCGCGCATGATTACCAGGAGGACGTCCGCGGCGGCGGTCTAGCGCCGGGGCCCGCCCTTCTTGCCGGCGCGGATGTTCTTCGGCCGGCCCTGGGGCCCGCGCTTGGGGCCTCGGAAGCCGGCGCCGCCACCTGGCCGCCGGTCGCCGCGGGCGCGCATCCCCAGCCGCGGCCGCGGCGCTGTCGGGTCCGCCCCCTGCGGCTCGCTGATCATCTCGAACAGTAGGCCGCCGGTGATCGGCGTCGCCTCGGCGAGCTTCACGGTCACTGGCATGCCCAGAGGCCAACGCGCGCCGGTGCGCTCGCCCACCAGGGCGTGGCTGCGGTCGTCGTGGACGAAATATTCGCCGCCCAGCTTCGAGACCGGGACCAGGCCATCCGCGCCGGTCTCGTCCAGCCGCACGAACAGGCCAAAACGGGTCACCCCGGTGATCCGGCCGTCGAACTCCGCGCCCACGCGGTCGGACAGGAAGGCCGCGACATAGCGGTCGGTGGCGTCGCGCTCGGCCGCCATGGCCCGGCGCTCGGCGAAGGTGATGCTCTCGGCGGTGTCCTTCATCTTGCCGATATCGCGCTCGCTCAGGCCGTCGGCGCCGAGGCCCAGCGCCGAAATCAGGCCGCGGTGCACGATCAGGTCGGCGTAGCGGCGGATCGGCGAGGTGAAGTGGGCGTACTTCGAAAGGTTCAGGCCGAAGTGGCCGATGTTCTCGGTGGAATAGATCGCCTGCATCTGGGTGCGCAGCACCACCTCGTTGACGATGTCGCCGTTCTCCGTCCCCCGCGTCTCATCCAGCAGCTTGTTGAACCGGTCGGTGCGCGGCGCCTCGCCCTTCGACCAGGCGATGTCCAGCGTCTGCAGGAAATCGACCAGCGCCTGCACCTTCTCCGGGCTCGGCGTGTCGTGGATGCGGTAGATCAAGGGCGTCCGCTTGGCCTCCAGGGTCTCGGCCGCCGAGACGTTGGCCTGGATCATCATCTCCTCGATCAGCTTGTGGGCCTCGAGGGATGCGCGGGGCGTGATCGAGGCGACCTCGCCCTCGCGGTCGATGACGATGCGCCGCTCCAGGCTCTCGATGGAGAGCGGCGAGCGGGCGTCGCGGCCCTTCTTCAGCACCGCATAGGCGGCGTAGAGCGGGGCGATGACTGATTTGGCGATCGGGCCGGTCTTGTCGTCCGGCCGCCCGTCGGCGCAGGCCTGGGCCTGCTCGTAGGAGAGTTTGGCGGCCGAGCGCATCAGGCCGCGCACGAAGCGGTGGGAGCGCTTACGGCCGTCGGCGCCGAACACCATCCGAACCGCCATGCAGGCGCGGTTCTCGCCTTCGCGCAAAGAGCAGAGGCCGTTGGAGAGCACCTCCGGCAGCATCGGCTCCACGCGGTCTGGGAAATAGACGCTGTTGGCCTTCTCCCGCGCGGTCTCGTCCAGGGCGGAATTGGGCCGGACGTAGGCCGCCACGTCGGCGATGGCCACCCAGACGATCCAGCCGCCGGGGTTCTTCGGGTCCGTGTCGGGCTCTGCGTAGACTGCGTCGTCGTGGTCGCGGGCGTCAGCCGGGTCGATGGTGATGAAGGGGACGTCGCGCAGGTCCTCGCGGCCGGCCAGCGTCGGCGGCTGGGCGGCCTCCGCCTCGGCCTCCGCCGCGGCTGAGAAGCCCGTCGGGATGCCGTGGGCGTGGATGGCGAGCAGGGATGCGGCCCGCGGCTCATCCTCGCGGCCGATCACCTCCAGCAGCTTGCCGCGCCTGGGCCCGAAGCGGGTCTCGGCGGCGGTGGCCTGGGCCAGCACCAGGTCGCCGTCGCGCAGCTCTTGCGCCTGCGGGTCGGTGAGCAGCAGGACGTCCTTGGAGCGTCGGTCGACGGGCTCGACGCGGACCTCGCGCCGCGCCTTGCGGATGACGCCCAGGATGCGCTGCGCGCCAGCGCCCAGGGACTTGATGACGCGGGCTTCGTGTTCGCCGTTCTCCAGCTTGACGAAGCGGACCAGCAGGCGGTCGCCCAGCCCGGGGGCCGGCGCGGTGTCGCCCGTGCGGGCGGCGGCCAGCACCACCAGAGGGGCGTCTTCGCCCTTGGTGAGCTTGACCAGCAGTTCGCCATCGGTGTCGCGCTCGACCACGTCGACCACGCCCACCTCGGGCAGGACGCCGGCTTCGGCGAAGCCGCGGCGGCCGCGGCGGGCCAGCGCGCCGTCCGCCTGCAGGGCCTGCAGCATCTGGCGCAGCGCCCGGCGCTCCTCGCCCTTCAGGCCGAACACCTTCGCCAGGGTCGCCTTGTCGGTTTCCCCGCCGTCGCGGATGTAGTTGAGCAGGGTCTCGCGATCGGGGAGGCCCCGCTGCGGCCTGGAAGCGGACTTGGATCCGGTCTTGCCGACCGGCTTTTCGGGTGTATCGCCGACAGGCTTGCCGGCGGGATTGTTCTTGAAACGGGTGCCCTTGGGGGCGCGGGTCTTAGGCATAAGGGGTGCTTAGCACCTTTCGTTGGTGTGCTTGTGACTTGGGATGGGGTGCGCGAACCCCTGCGCGGCTCTTCTTGTTTTTCGGAGCAGGGCGGTCGTCGCGGCCGATCCGGCCAGCGATGCGCAGGCCCCATATAGGGCCTGTCGGTTAAGATTGCACCCCCGACCGATCAGCCCTCGGTCAGGAAGGCCGCCATGGCGGGCGCGGCGGTGCGGTCCTGGATGATGAACAGGTGGCCGCCCTCGAACCATTGCAGCGTCGCGCTGGGGATGCGGGACGCCATCTTCTCCTGCGTCGCGGGCAGGGCGATGCCGTCGTAGCGGCCGGCGGCGATCAGCGTCGGGCAGGCGATCTGGCCGAGCCGGTCCCAGGTGTCGTGCGCCGCGCGGGCGACCAGCTGGCGGTGCGCGCCCATGGCGTGGCCGGGCTCGTCGGCGTAGGGGTCGGCCGACCCCATGGCCACGAACATCGCGTACTGGTCCGGGTGCGCCTGCGCCCACGCCGGGTCGCGCCGCGTGTCGCTGATCGGGATCAGGTAGCGGGCGCGCGCCTCGCCCTTCAGGTGCTCGATCTCGTGGAACGGGAAGGAGGCGCCCCCGGCGCCGCCGGGCGAGGTGCAGGCCAGCACCAGGCGCTTGACCCGCCCCGGATGCCGGATGGCCAGTTCCTGGGCCACCATGCCGCCGAACGAGACCCCGATCACCGCGGCCGCGTCCCAGCCCTGGCTTGCCATCAGCGCCGCGGCGTCGTCGGCGTAGTCGGCCATGGCGTAGGCTGTATCCGGCTTCTCCGACCGGCCGAGCCCCCGCTGGTCATAGGCCAGGAGGTCGAAGCGCTTGGCGAGCGGCCCGTCGAAGACGTTGGGCTTGTTCCTCAGGTCGCCGCCGGTGCCGGAGATGAACAGCAGAGGCGGCCCGGAGCCGGCGCGCTCGTAATAGAGCTCGATCCCGTTGGCGTGCGCATAGGCCATTCCGAACTCCGCTCATCCCGGCGAAAACCGGGACCCAGGCTGGGCGCCAGATTTGAGACCGAGCCCACCCGCGTCCGCAAGCCCCCCGCGAACCCTGGCCGCTCTCGGATCGAGCCGCCGCGGGCCGACTTGCGCGCGGGACCGGACGCTGTACTCCTGCGCGCAGGCGTTCTCGGGGGCCCGGCGTGACGCTCGGATCGAGCATCGGAGCGGCGGGGGGTCCCGAGCCTTCCGCCCGACCGGCAGCCGGTGGTCAAGCTGCGGCGCAACGTGACGATCACGCGGACCCGACCCTGAGGCCGGGACGCGACCGGGGGAAAAGACCGCCTCCGGCCGATTGTGGACCCGCGGCAGGCCCAGCCTTCCGCATTGGGCGTTCTCAGAAATCGCGGGCTTCCGAGGACTGTTTGTGCGACCGTCCCTAGCGTCAGCATCGCGGACCGACCGACGCCTAATGCTCTCACGCGTGCTTCTTGCGGGCCTGCTCAGCCTCGCCCTGTGCGACCGGTCGGTTGCCGGGTCTCTCCCTTCAGCCGGCGATGCTCTGCTGATCCAGGACGTGACCATCGTTTCGCCTGAGCGGCCAACGCCGCTGCCGCATGTGGATGTGCTTATTCGCGCGGGGCGCATTTCAAAGATCGGGGCGCATCTTTCAGCATCCGGCGCTCGGACGCTCTCCGGACGAGGGCGGTTCCTCATCCCGGGTCTGATCGACTCGCACGTGCACGTCGCCTATCCGGTTGGGTTCGACGACGCCATTGCGAAGGCGCATCCCGATCTGTCGGCGGCCTTCCGCAGGCAGCTGCCGCGCAGCTATCTGGCCTTCGGTTTCACGACCCTGATCGATCTTGCCTTCGATCCCCGGACCCGCGACTGGTTCGACGCGGCGCCGCGACATCCGCGCCTCTTCGACTGCGGTCCAGGTCTGCGCATAGCCGGCGGCTACGGCGCTCAGCGCTTGCCGAAGACCCTGCGGCCGCAGGACGCGGCCCAACTGGTGTACGAACCCAGCGCAGCGGCCCAGTGGCCCGCCGCGCTGGACCCAGCCGACTACACACCAGAGAAGGTGGTGGCGCGCATCGCCGCCTCTGGAGCGATCTGCGTCAAGGTCTATGTCGAGTCCGGCTTCGGTCTGTTCGATTGGCCGGTCCCCGGCGCCGGGACACTCGCGGCCCTGCATGCGGCGGCGAGCCGACGGGGATTGCCGATGATCGTGCACGCCAATTCGGTCGAGGCTTGGCGGGCCGCCCTGGGTGCGCGGTCTGAGATCATCGCCCACGGGCTTTGGCAGTGGGACGGCGACCGCACCGTGGTGGATCCGCCCCCCGCAGCCCGCGCATTGATCCAGCAGGCGGCCCAGCAGGGGACTTCGGACCAACCGACGCTACGGGTCGTCTACGGTGAAACCAGCGTCTTCGATCCCAGCCTGGTCGACGATCCAAGGTATTCGATCGCCATGCCCCGCAAGCTGGTGGCCTTCCTCCATACCGATGAAGGGGACGCTCCACGCAAGGCGGCGCTCGCGCGGTACAGCAAGAATTTCCCCAACGCGCCAGCCGTCATAGCGGCTGCGGGCCGGCGGGCGACAGCCACCCTTCGTCTGAGCCGGGCCGCCGGCGTCCGTCTGTTGTTCGGCACCGACACGCCGTCGGAAGAGGGCGGCATCGGCAATCCGCCGGGGCTGAACGGTCGCCTGGAACTACAGCTTTGGGCCGCGGCCGGCGTCCCGCTGAGGCAAATCCTACGCGCCGCGACCCTCGACAACGCCAAGGCGTTCGGATTGGCCAAGGACCTGGGCTCCGTTGAGGTCGGCAAGCGCGCGAACCTGGTCCTGCTCTCAGCCAATCCGCTGCGTGACATTGGCGCCTACGACCGCATTGAAACCGTCGTCCTCAATGGGCAGGCCATCGAGCGGCGCGATCTTCTGCCGGCAGACTGAGGGCTCGCCTGCGCGGCGAGGCCGAGCGGAGGTGGATCAGCCTGCGGCCTTCTTCTTCTGCGCCGGCTTCTTCGCCGCCGCCTTGGGAGCCGCCTTGGCCTTCGCAGTCCGGCCGCCCTTCTTGCCGCCGCCCTTTGCCGCGCGTTCAGCCAGCAGGGCCACGGCCTGTTCCAGGGTCACGGCTTGCGGGTCTGTCCCACGCGGCACGTTGGCGTTGGTGGCGCCGTGCTTGATGTAGGGGCCATAGCGGCCGGAGAGCACCTTCACCGGGGCGCCGTCGGCCGGGTGCGCGCCCAGGTCCTTCAGCGCCGTGGCCTCGCCGCGGCCGCCGCGGCCGCCGGCCCGTTTCTGCGCCAGGAGATCGACGGCCCGGTTCAGCCCTACCTCGAACACCTCGTCGGCGCCGGAGAGGTTGGCATAGGTGCCGGCATGCAGCACGAAGGGGCCGAAGCGCCCGATGCCCGCCAGGATCGGCTGGTTGTCCTCGGGGTGCTTGCCCACCTCGCGGGGCAGGCGCAGCAGGCGCAGGCCCTTCTCCAGGTCCATATCCGGGGCCGACCAGCCCTTGGGCAGGCTGGAACGCTTGGGCTTCTCGCCATCCCCCAGCTGGACGTAGGCCCCGAAGCGGCCGGACCGCAGGAACACCATCAGGCCGCTCTCGGGATCGATCCCCAGCTCGCGGTCGCCGGAGGGCGCCTCACCGTCCTCCTTCTCGCCGATCGGGCGCGTGTAGCGGCATTCCGGATAGTTGGAGCAGCCGACGAAGGGGCCGAAGCGGCTGGTCTTCATGCTGAGCCGGCCGGCGCCGCAGGTCGGACAGGTGCGCGGGTCCGAGCCGTCGGCCTTCTGCGGATAGAGGAAGGGCGCCAGGGCCTCGTCCAGGCTATCCAGCACCGAGCGGGTGGTCAGCCCCAGGATCTCCTCGGTCTTCGGATAGAACTCGCTCCAGAATTCGCGCAGCAGCGCCTTCCAGTCGAGGTCGCCGGCCGAGACCTTGTCGAGCTTCTCCTCCAGGTCGGCGGTGAAGTCGTACTCGACGTAGCGGAGGAAGAACTCCTCCAGGAAGATGGTCACCAGCCGCCCCTTGTCCTCGGGGATGAACCGGTTCTTGTCCATGCGCACGTATTCGCGGTCGCGCAGCACGGTCAGCACGGAGGCGTAGGTGGAGGGCCGGCCGATGCCGAGCTCCTCCATCTTCTTCACCAGGCTGGCTTCCGAATAGCGCGGCGGCGGCTCGGTGAAGTGCTGGTCGGCGCGGGCGGCGATGGTGCGGGCCGAGGCCCCTTGCGTCACCGGCGGCAGCTTTGAGACGGCCTCTTCCTCCGGATCGTCACGGCCCTCCTCATAGACCGCCAGGTAGCCGTCGAAGAGGGTGACGTCGCCTGAGGCCCTGAGCGCCGTCTGGCCGTCGGCAGACTCCAGGTCGATGGTGGTCCGCTCGATGCGGGCCGATTCCATCTGCGAGGCGATCATCCGCTTCCAGATCAGTTCGTAGAGCCGCCCGAGGTCCGACTCCAGGCGTAGCTTGCCAGGGTTGCGGGCGAGGCTGGTGGGGCGGATCGCCTCATGGGCCTCCTGGGCGTTCTTGGCCTTGGTGGAATAGAAGCGCGGCTTCTCCGGGACGTATTCGCGGCCATAGAGCCCGCCGATGACCCCGCGCGCCTCGTCCAGCGCCTCGGGCGCGGTCTGCACCCCGTCGGTCCGCATGTAGGTGATCAGGCCCACGGTCTCGCCGCCGATGTCGATGCCCTCGTAGAGCTTCTGGGCCGCCTGCATGGTGCGTTGCGCGTTGAAGCCCAGCTTGCGCGCCGCCTCCTGCTGCAGCGTCGAGGTGGTGAAGGGCGGCGGCGGCGAGCGCCGCGCCGGGCGCTTCTCCACCGCCGCCACCGTGAAGGCCGCACCCTTGACCGCGTCGCGGGCCGCGAAGGCCGAGCTTTCGTTGGCCAGGTCGAACTTGGTGAGCCGCTTGCCCTGGTGCTTGGTGAGCCGCGCCAGGAAGGGGTCGCCGCCGGCCGAAACGTCGGCCTCCACCGTCCAGTATTCCTGGGTGACGAACTTCTCGATCTCGATCTCGCGGTCGACCACCAGGCGAAGGGCCACCGACTGCACGCGCCCCGCCGAGCGCGAGCCGGGCAGCTTGCGCCACAACACCGGCGACAGGGTGAAGCCCACCAGGTAGTCCAGCGCGCGGCGCGCCAGATAGGCGTCCACCAGCTCCATGTCGATGTCGCGCGGGGCCTTCATGGCCTCGGTGACCGCGGCCTTGGTAATGGCGTTGAAGGTGACCCGCTGCACCGCCACGCCGTTCAGCGCCTTCTTCTTCTTCAGCACCTCCAGCACGTGCCAGGAGATCGCCTCGCCCTCGCGGTCGGGGTCGGTGGCGAGGATCAGCCGGTCGGCGCCCTTGAGCGCCTGGACGATGTCGGCCAGCCGCTTGGCGGCCTTGGCGTCCACCTCCCAGCTCATGTCGAAGTCTTCGTCGGGGCGGACGGAGCCGTCCTTGGCCGGCAGGTCGCGCACGTGGCCGTAGGAGGCCAGCACCTTGTAGTCGTCGCCCAGGTACTTGTTGATGGGCTTGGCCTTGCCCGGGCTTTCGACGACGACGATGTTCATGAGGGCGGGGTCTGTCGATCCATGGCGAGCGCCCGGCGGGGTCGGGGCCCTTGAAGGAGGCGGAAAGTGGGGGGCGCCCCTAGGGGCTGTCAACGGGCCTTCGGCTTGGCCGTACGGGAGCCCCCTAAAGGGGCTCTTTTTTTAGGCCTGCGGGGGGAGGCCCAACGAAAAGGCCGGCGCCCCTCGCGGAGCGCCGGCCCGGCCGTGCCTATAGAGAGACCGCAGTCGCCTATTGGGCGGCGGGCGGACGGCGGGCGGCCATCATCTTGGCCATGGCGTCCTTGCAGGGCGCGCTGACCTTGTCGCCGGCGTCGCGCATGCACATCATCATTTCGCGGCCGGTCTTGCCGTCGCAGTTCGACTTCATGTCCGCCGCGCAGGCCTGGATCATGGCCTGGCGGGCGGCCTGCATTTCCGGCGAGGGCGACTGGCCGCCGCCGCCGGCGGGCGGCTGGGCGTAGGCCGCGCCGGCCATGGCGAGGGCGGCCAGGGCCGCTGCGAGTTGAAGCTTCATGGGGATTCGTCTCCGACTTGAGTTGGGCCACCACTGTGGACCCTGTCCCTGTCCGGATTATTTCGGTGTTATGCGGTCAGATTGCGGCGTCAGCCGGTGCTGCGGCGGCCGCTGCATTCGGGCTTGGCGGGGGGCCCTGGGCGTCAACGGGGGTGCGGCCCGTGCCGCAGCTGGCGCTTCTGCATCGCCTCGCGGCAGGGCGCGCTCACCTTGCCCCCGTTCTCCCGCAGGCACATCAGCGCGTCCCTGCCGCGCTTGCCGGGGCACAGCGCGCGCGCGTCGACGTGGCAGGCCTCCCGAAGCGTCAGCGCCTCGTGGTCCGAGGCGGGCGCGGCGCCATCCGGGTCCTGGGCGAAGGCCGCCCCGCTGATCATCAGGGCCGACAGCATGATCGCGATCGCCAACTTCATCGAAGCCGCCTCCGGTCATGGATCCGAGGGGATCAGCCTAGCCGAAACCCAGACCGGGCGTATGTCCGCTTCATGAGCGGAGCATTTCAGCCTCAGCCGCTGGTCACCATCCCGCCCGGCAGGAGCTCCGCCCGTCCCGCCAACGACAGCTCCACCAGGGCCGCGAACACCGCCGGCGCCGCGGCGCCGGTGGCCCTGACGATCTCGTCGCGCGACACCGGCGTCGGCGAGAGCAGGGCGGCCACCTGGTCGCGCAGCGCATCGTCCGGCTCGCCCGCCGGGCCGGCGCCATAGCCGCTCCGGTCCGGCTCGCGGAGGCCGCGCAGGCCCTCCAGCGCGCGCAGCACGTCGTCTGCGCCTTCGCACAGCGCCGCGCCCTGGCGGATCAGGTCGTTGGTTCCCTTGGCGCGGGGATCGAGCGGCGAGCCCGGCACCGCCAGCACCTCGCGCCCCTGTTCGGCGGCCAGCCGGGCGGTGATCAGCGAGCCGGAGCGCATCTCCGCCTCCACCACCACCACGGCGCGCGACAGGCCGGAGATGATCCGGTTGCGGCGCGGGAAGTCGCGAGCCACCGCCGCGCGGCCGGGCTCGCTCTCCGAGACCACGCAGCCTTCGTCGGCGATGCGGGCGTAGAGACCGGCGTGCTCCGGCGGATAGACGTCGTCCACCCCGCCGCCGAGCACGGCTGCCGTGCCGGTGGGCAGCGCGCCCTCGTGGGCCGCGGCGTCGATGCCCCGCGCCAGGCCCGAGACGATGACATGGCCGCTCTGGCCCAGCTCGGCGGCCAGGCCGCGGGCGAACCGCTGGCCGGCGGCCGAGGCCACCCGCGCCCCCACCACGGCGACGCAAGGGCGGTCCAGCAGTTCGGCGCGGCCGCGCACCCAGATCAGCGGCGGCGGCGGGTCCAGGGCCGCCAGCGCCTGCGGGAAGGCCGCCTCGCACGAGGCGATCGGCCGCGCGCCCAGCGCCGCCCCGTCCGCCAGCTCCTTGTCGATGGCGGCCTCCGGGGCGAGCGTGATCTGCCGCCCGCCGCGCCGCGCCAGGTCGGGCAGGGCGGCCAGCGCCTTCCCGGCGCTCCCGAACCGCTGGATCAGCTGGTCGAAGGTGACCGGACCGACGTTCTCGGTGCGCGCCAGCCGGAGCCAGTCCCGCCGCTCGGCCTCCGTCAGCCCCCCGCTCACGCGTCGACGCCACCAGAGGGCGGGCTCTTCTTGCCGCCGATCCTCGGCTCCTCGCCCTTCAGCAGGCGCCGGATATTGGGGATGTGTCGCAGGTAGATCAGCGCGGCCATCGCCGCCGCCAGCACTGCGATGGGCGCCGGGCGGTGGACCAGCAGGACGAACAGCGGCGCCAGCAGGGCCGCGGTCAGGGCCGCCAGCGACGACATGCGGAACACCGCCGCCATCACCAGCCAGGTGGCGCCGGCCAGCACCCCCACCGGCCATGCCGCCGCCAGCAGGGTCCCGAAGAAGGTCGCGACCCCCTTGCCGCCCTTGAACTGCAACCACACCGGAAACAGGTGACCCAGGAAGGCCGCAACGCCGGCCACGCTCATCAGCGTCGCCCGGAATTCGTCCTCCAGCCCGCGGCTGAACCACCAGGCGATCCCCACCGCCAGCGCCCCCTTGCCGCCGTCGCCGAACAGGGTGAGCGCCGCCAGCCCCCGGCGGCCCGAGCGCAGCACATTGGTCGCCCCGATGTTGCCGGAGCCGATCTTCCTGGGGTCGCCGGCGCCGGCCAGCTTCATGACGATGACCCCGAACGGGATCGACCCAAGCAGGTAGCCGCCCGCCAGGGCGTAGGCCGTCAGCTCGTTGATCAGGTCGCCCATGCACGCTCTCCCCTGGGGCGGAGTCCTACCCCGGCTTCGAGGCGCCGTCACCGGGCCCCTAGACGTCGGCGGCGAAGGTCGCTTTCAGCGCCGCGATGCGTTCCTCGTTGCGACGGTAGAAGGTCCACTGCTTGATCCGCTTGGCGGTGACCAGGTCGGCCTGCACCAGGATGCGCATGTGCTCGGAAAGCGTCGGCTGGCTGACCTGCAGCTTCTCGGCGATCAGCACCCCGCAGACGCCGTCCTCCACCAGGTCCCCGTCCACCTGCTCGCGGAAGTGGGCGCGGGGGCTCTTCAACCAGTGCAGGATCTGCAGCCGGCGGTCGTTCCCCAGGGCCTTCAACGCATCGACTATAGGCATATTGCCAAGTGGCTAAGTGACGATATGATTTACCAAGGCCGGTCTAGCTGGAGGCGCCGCCATGAACAAGGTCGAGGAGCGCTACGATATCGAGACCGAGGTGCTGTTCCCTCAGGGCCAGCACATGGACGTGGCCGGCCTCGCCGCGGCGAGCCAGCCCTGGTCCAACCGCACGCTCACCCAGGTGAACGACGCCGTCGTGCGGCTGGGCGTCCTGGAGGGCGATTTCCACTGGCACAAGCACGACCATGAGGACGAGTTCTTCTACGTGGTCGAAGGCCGCCTCGACATCGAGCTCGAAGACCGCACCGTCAGCCTGGCGCCCGGCCAGGCGGTCACCGTGCCCAGGGGCGTCATGCACTTCCCCCATGCCCGGGGCCGGGTGGTGGTGCTGATGGTCGAGAAAGCTGGCGTCGTGCCGACGGGCGACTAGCCCCCGAACACCGTCCGCCCGTCCACCAGGGTCCGGAGCACCTTGCCCTGCAGCCTTCGCCCGTCGAAGGGGGAGTTCTTGGATTTCGACACCAGCTTGTCGGCGTCGATGATCAGTGGCGCGTTGAGGTCGCAGAGCACCAGGTCGGCCGGCGCGCCCTTGGCCAGGCGTCCTTGCGGCAGGCCCAGCAGATCGGCGGGGGCGCTGGTCACCGTGCGGATCAGGTCGATCAGCGGGATGCGGCCCTCATGGTGGAAGGTGAGCAGGGCCGGCAACAGGGTCTCCAGCCCCACCGCGCCCGGCGCCGCCTCGTCATAGGGCAGGCGCTTGTCCTCGGCGGGGGCGGGCGCATGCGCCGATACAACGATCTGGATCAATCCGGTCGCCACCGCCTCGATCACCGCCTGGCGGTCGTCCTCGCTGCGCAGCGGCGGGTCCAGCTTGCAGAAGGTGCGGTAGTCGCCGATGTCGATCTCGTTGAACGACAGGTGGTTGATCGAGGTGGTGGCGGTAACCGCCAGCCCCCGGTCGCGCGCCCGCTTCAGGCTCTCCAGGGCCCCGGCCGTGGTGACCTGGTCCACCAGGAGCCGCGCGTCGGTGAGCTCGGCCAGCGCCAGGTCACGCTCCAGCATGATCTTCTCGGCCACCGCCGGCGCCCCCGGCAGCCCCATGCGCGAGGCGAACTCGCCCTCGCTGGCCGCAGCGCCGGCGGAAAGCCAAGGGTCCGCCGGGCGGTGGGCCACCAGCACGCCGAAGGCCTTGGCGTAGGCGAGCACGCGGCGCAACACCTTGGAATCGACGATCGGCCGGTCGGCGTCGGTGACGTAGACGCAGCCGGCTTCGGCCATCAGGGCGATCTCGGCCATCCGCCGGCCTTCCGCTCCCTTGGTGGCGGCCCCGGCCGGATAGACCTTCACCAGTTCGATGTCTCGGGCGCGCCGCAGGATGAAGTCCACCACCGAGGGGTCGTCCACCACCGGATGGGTGTCGGGCTGCACGACGATGGAGGTGACCCCGCCGGCCGCCGCCGCCAGGGCCGCGGACTTCAGGGTCTCCTTGGTTTCGGTGCCCGGCTCGCCGGTCTTCACCCGGATGTCCACCAGCCCGGGGATCAGCAGCGCGCCCTTGCCGTCGATCACCTCCACCTCAGGCGACAGGGAGCCCAGGCCGTCGCCCTTCACCACGTCGGCGATCACGCCTTCGGTGACGATCAGCCCGCCTGGGCCGTCGTAGCCGCTCGCCGGGTCCACGAGACGGACGTTTGAGAACGCGAGGGGCCGGCTCATCGGTCGTTCTCGAGCCGGGCGGCGAGCGAGGTCAACACCGCCATCCGCGCGGCGACGCCCATCTCCACCTGGTCCTGGATCAGGCTGACGGACAGGTCGTCAGCCACCTCTGAATCGATCTCCACGCCGCGGTTCATCGGCCCCGGGTGCATCACCCGCACGTGCGGCGCGGCGCAGGCCAGCTTCTCGCGGTCGAGGCCGAAGAAGCGGAAGTACTCCCGCTGGGAGAGCGCCGTCACCCCGTCCATGCGCTCCAGCTGCAGGCGCAGCATCATCACCACGTCGCAGCCGGCGATCCCCTCGCGCAGGTCATGGTGGATGGCGACGTTCCAGCGCTCGGCCTGCGGCGGGATCAGGGTCGGCGGGCCCACCAGCCGCACCTCCGCGCCTAGCATCTGCAGGAGCGCGATGTTCGAGCGCGCCACACGGGAGTGCATGACGTCCCCGCAGATCGCCACCTTCAGCCCGGCGATCCGCCCGAAAGCGCGGCGCATGGAAAGCGCGTCCAGCAGGGCCTGCGTCGGGTGCTCGTGCTGGCCGTCCCCGGCGTTCACCACCGAACAACTCACCTTCTGCGACAGCAGGGACGCCGCCCCGGACGACGAGTGGCGGATCACCAGCAGGTCCGGCTGCATGGCATTGAGCGTCACCGCCGTGTCGATCAGGGTCTCGCCCTTGGAGATCGAGGATGAGCGCGGGCTCATGTTGACCACGTCGGCGCCCAGCCGCTTGCCGGCCAGCTCGAAGGAGCTCTGGGTCCGGGTGGAGTTCTCGAAGAACAGGTTCATCAGCGTGCGACCCTTGAGCAGGTCGAGTTTCTTCGAGGTCTGCCGGTTCAGGCTGACGAAGCCGTCGGCCAGGTCGAGCAGGTTCGCCACCTCCACCTCGTTGAGGTCGGTGGCGGACAGGAAATGCTTCTTCGGGAAGGAAAAGGTCCGCTGCAGGACCTCGTTCAGACCGGGCGGGGCCGTATTCATTAAAGCGCCCTCCTACGCGGCTTTCGCCGGGGAGGGAAGCGGCGTCTCGCCGGGCTTGAGCGGGGCGCGCGAGACCTCTACGCCTGGCCCCGACCGCGCGCGACGCCGCGCCGCCAGGAGGCCCCATGACCGTCAACCTGTTCACCTTCGTCGACCTCTATTCCCGCCAGCTGGGGACGCTCGACCACCTGCTCACCAAAGGGGCCGAACACGCCAGGGCGATCGGGGCCAGCGAGGCGCAGATGCTGCAGTGGCGGCTGATCGACGACATGGCGCCGCTCGCCTTCCAGGCCATGGTCGTCTGCAACTTCTCGCGCCTGTGGCCGGCCCGGGTCGCCGGCCTGCCGCTGCCGGTCGAGATCACCGAGGACCTCGACCTCGCCGGCTTCAAGGCCGCCATCACCGAGGCCAAGGCCTATCTGGCCGCGCTCACGCCGGAGCAGTTCGCCGGCCGCGACGACGTCCCGCTGACGGTCACCATCGGCAACGGCATGGAGCCCACCCTGCCGTCCGGCCAGTGGCTCACCGTCTTCGCCACCACCAACCTCTATTTCCACCTCTCCACCGCCTACGGCATCCTGCGCTCCAAGGGCGTCCAGATCGGCAAGGTCGACCTCTTCGCCGGCGGCGGGCTCTGACGACAGCGCTGTCATCCCGGAAAGCCGCTAGCGGCTTGTCCGGGACCCCCAAGCGCCGAGGGATGGATGACGTATTGGGTCTACATCGTCACCAATGGACGCTACGGCGTCCTCTATGTCGGCGTCACCAACAGCCTCGAACGCCGGATCGCCCAGCACAAGGCGCGGGAAATCCCCGGCTTCACCAAAACCCACGGGCTCGATCGTTTGGTGTTCTATCGAGGCTATGGTGACGTTCACGACGCCATCCACTTCGAAAAGCAGCTGAAGCGCTGGCGCCGCGAGTGGAAGGTCCGCTTGATCGAGAAGGACAATCCTCATTGGGGGGATTTGTATCGGCAGATGATGGCGTCTTCGCCCCTTCATCCGGCGCTCGGGGCTCCCGGTCTTTCGCTGCGCGAAAACCGGGATGACACGAAGGACTGAAACCTACCCGTTCCGCAGCCGGTCCAGCGCGCCCTGCAGGATCCAGCCGGCGGCGGCCTTGTCGACCACGTCGGCGCGGCGGGCGCGGTTCATGTCCGCCTCGCCGATGAGCATGCGGTTGACCGCCATGGAGCTCATCCGCTCATCCCAGAAGGCGATGGGCAGGTCGGGCTTCAGCCGCAGGAGGTTCCGCCCGAACGCCCGGCTCGACTGGCAGCGCGGGCCCTCGCTTCCGTCCATGTTCACCGGCAAGCCGATCACCACCCCGGCCGCGCCGCGGCTCGCCATCAGCTTGAAGAGGGCGTTCGCGTCGTCGGTGAACTTCGTCTTGCGGATCAGCTCCAGCGGCGTCGCCACCGCTCGCGTGGCGTCGGAGACGGCTACCCCTATGGTCTTCTCCCCCAGATCCAGCCCCACGATCGGGGCCTGGTGCGGCAGCAGGGCGGGGAGTTCAAGCAGGTCAACGACGGGCATTCGCATCCCATAGCTTGCAATGCACCGCCCCGCACGGCTAACCCACGCCCTCAGGTTCGAGGAGGATGGCATGACCATCGACGCGGCGACCGTGCGCAAGGTCGCCAGGCTGGCGAGGATCGCCCAGCCGGAGGAGACGCTGGAGCCCCTGGCCAAGGAGCTTAGCGGCATCCTGAGCTGGATCGAGCAGCTGGGCGAGGTGGACACCGACGGCGTCGAGCCGATGACCTCGGCCGTCCACATGCCGGCGCCGATGCGCGAGGACGTGGTCACCGAGGGAGGCGAACCGGAGGTGGTGCTGTCCAACGCCCCCAAGCGGGCCGGCGACTTCTTCGTGGTGCCCAAGGTGGTCGAATAGATGTCGGCGCTCACCTCGCTCACCCTCAAGGCCGCCCTCGACGGCCTGGCGGATAAGTCCTTTTCGGCGGTGGAACTCACCCAGGCGCATGTGGAGGCCGTGGAGGCGGCCCGGGCGCTGAACGCCTATGTCCTGGAAACGCCTGAACAGGCGCTGGCCATGGCCAGGGCGTCCGACGCCCGTCGGGCGGCCGGCGACGCCGGGCCGCTGGACGGCGCGCCCCTGGGTATCAAGGACCTCTTCTGCACCAAGGGCGTGCGCTCCACCGCCGGCTCGAAGATCCTCGGCGACTTCCAGCCGACCTATGAGAGCACCATCACCGCCAATCTCTGGCGCGACGGGGCGGTGATGCTGGGCAAGCTCAACATGGACGAGTTCGCCATGGGCTCGTCCAACGAGACCTCGGCCTGGGGCCCGGTGGTCAACCCGTGGCGCCCAAATATGGGCGAAGGCGGGGGCGGCAACGCCAAGCTGACGCCGGGCGGCTCTTCCGGCGGCTCGGCCGCGGCGGTCGCCGCCGAGCTCTGCCTGGGCGCCACGGCCACCGACACCGGCGGCTCGATCCGCCAGCCGGCGGCCTTCACCGGCACCGTCGGGGTGAAGCCCACCTACGGCCGCTGCTCGCGCTGGGGCGTGGTGGCCTTCGCCTCGTCCCTGGACCAGGCCGGCCCCATGGCCCGCACCGTGGAGGACGCGGCGATCCTGCTCACCTCCATGGCCGGCCACGACCCGAAGGATTCCACCAGCCTGGCGGTGGAGACGCCGGACTTTGCGCCCTTTGTCGGCAAGTCGGTGAAGGGCCTCAGGATCGGGGTGCCCAAGGAATACCGCGTCGACAACATGCCGCCGGAGATCGACGCGCTCTGGGAGCAGGGGATCGCCTGGCTGAAGGACGCCGGCTGCGAGATCGTCGAGGTGTCCCTGCCGCACACCAAGTACGCGCTGCCGGCCTACTACATCGTGGCGCCGGCCGAGGCGTCGTCGAACCTCGCCCGCTACGACGGCATGCGCTACGGCCTGAGGGTCGAGGGCGCCAACCTAACCGACACCTACGAGAGGTCGCGCGCCGCGGGCTTCGGCGCCGAGGTGAAGCGCCGGATCATGATCGGCACCTATGTGCTCTCCGCCGGCTACTACGACGCCTACTACCTGAAGGCGCTGAAGGTGCGGCGCCGCATCGCCGACGACTTCGACCAGGCCTGGCGGACGGTCGACGCCCTGCTGACGCCCACGGCGCCCTCGGCCGCCTTCAGCCTGGGGGACAAGGCCGACGATCCCGTCGCCATGTACCTGAACGACATCTTCACCGTGACGGTGAACCTGGCGGGCCTGCCCGGCATGAGCGTGCCCGCTGGCCTCGATTCCGCCGGCCTGCCGCTCGGCCTGCAGCTGATCGGCCGCGCGCTCGACGAAGGGACTCTGTTCTCGCTCGGCGGCGCCCTGGAAAAGGCGGCCGGCTTCCGCGCCAAGCCGCAGAGGTGGTGGTAGGCGCCTGGGACCAAAGAAAAAGCCCCCCGCCGTGAGGCGAGGGGCCCGTTTCGTCAGCGCTGCGAAGCGTCTTACTTCGGCAGCTTGTCGAGGTCGGCCTGGATGGCCTTCAGCTTGGCGTCGTCGATGGCGCCTTGGCTCATGGGAGCCACCTGGGCCAGCGTCATGTCCTTGATCTGGTCCATGTACTGCTCGATCCCGGGGACGTCCTTCTCGAGGACGGCCTTGGAGCCGGGATTGGCCCAGAGCGCGCCAATGGTGGTCTTGTCCACCGACATCGGGCCAGAGGCCATGGGCGCCGCGGGAGCGGCGGGGGCCGGCGTCTGGGCGAGAGCCGGGACGGCGGCGAGGGTCGCGAGGGCCGCGAGGCCCGCGACGAGCTTGGTGTTCATTGAGTGGGTTCCTTCCCCGAGAGTGTTGCCCGCGAAGCATGAGCGCAACTGCGGGGTGCGACGCAAGTTACAAACTGTGCAGCGCGGCGCTGTGGCTCACCTTGTTGGGCGAGCGGCGGTCTTTTGAGCGCGCTTTGCGGCGGTGCGCAAGATGACGCCTGCGTCACGCTTTCGCTTTGCCGTCGGGAGCGCTAGGGAAGCGCCATGAGCGCCAAGAGCAAAACGATCGAGGGCCGCACCGGCTCGTGGGAAATCGTCCTGGGCCTGGAGGTCCACGCACAGGTGGCCTCCAACGCCAAGCTGTTCAGCGGCGCGGCGGTGGGCTTCGGCGCCGGCCCTAACGAGCAGGTCTCCCTCGTGGACGCCGCCATGCCGGGGATGCTGCCGGTGATCAACCGCCACTGCGTGGAGCAGGCGGTGAAGACCGGGCTCGGCCTGAAGGCCCAGATCAACCTGAAAAGCCACTTCGACCGGAAGAACTACTTCTACCCCGACCTGCCGCAGGGCTATCAGATCAGCCAGTACAAGCACCCGATCGTCGGCGAGGGCGAGGTGACCGTCGAGCATGACGACGGCTCGACCTTCACGGTGCGCATCGAGCGGCTGCACCTGGAGCAGGACGCCGGCAAGTCGCTGCACGACCAGGACCCCAACGCCACCTACGTCGACCTCAACCGCGCCGGCACCGCGCTGATGGAGATCGTCTCCATGCCCGACATGCGCTCCTCGGAGGAGGCGGCGGCCTACGTCAAGAAGCTCAGGACCATCCTGGTCTACCTGGGCACCTGCGACGGCGACATGGAGAAAGGCAACCTGCGGGCCGACGTCAACGTCTCGGTCTGCCGCCCGGGCGACTACGAGAAGTTTCGCGAGACCGGCAGCTTCAGCCACCTGGGCACCCGCTGCGAGATCAAGAACGTCAACTCCTACCGCTACATCCAGGCCGCCATCGAGTACGAGGCCCGCCGCCAGGTCGAGATCCTCGAGGACGGCGGCAAGATCGACCAGGAGACCCGCCTCTTCGACCCCGGCAAGGGCGAGACCCGTTCCATGCGCTCCAAGGAGGAGGCGCACGACTACCGCTACTTCCCCGACCCGGACCTCCTGCCGCTCGACCTCGACCCCGCCTGGGTGAAGGCCATCGAGGCGACCCTGCCGGAGTTGCCGGACGCCAAGAAGGCCCGCCTGCAGTCGCAGTACGGGTTGACCGCCTATGACGCCGGCGTGCTCATCACCGAGCAGGCGCGGGCGGACTTCTACGAGGCCGCCGTGAAGGGCCGCGACCCCAAGCTCACCGCCAACTGGGTGACCAACGACCTCGCCGCCCGGCTGACCGCCGCCGGCCTCGACATCGCCGAGAGCCCCATCAAGCCCGAAGGCATCGCCGAACTCGTCCGGCTGATCGAGGAGGACGTGATCTCGTCGAAGATCGCCAAGGACGTCTTCGAGCGCATGTGGGCCGGCGAGGGGACGGCGTCCGCGATCGTCGAGAAGCAGGGGCTGCGCCAGGTCTCCGACACCGGCGAACTCGAGGCCATCATCGACAGGCTGATCGTCGACAACCCCGGCCAGGCCGCCCAGGTGGCCGAAAAGCCCCAGGCCATCGGCTGGTTCGTGGGCCAGGTGATGAAGGCCACCGGCGGCAAGGCCAACCCCGGCGTGATCAACCAGATGCTGAAGGCGAAGCTAGGCGGGTAGGGCGCGCCGCTCAGCGCCTAGTACGGCACCACGTCGAACACCTGGCCGGTGGCGTTGGAGACCAGCGCCATCCCGCCGCCGACCCGAACCCACTCATAGCCGCGCGGCGGCGGGCGCAGCCGATAGCGGCCGTAGTCCTGGATCACCTCGCCGCCCGCCCCGGGGCCAAGGTAGCCGCCGCGCCGCGGGGCCGCGCCATAGGCGCTCGGCGGCGCGCCATAGCCGCGCGGGTCGTAGCGCGGATCGACGCGGGATTCCGACCGGTAATCGCCGCGGGGCTCGCCCCGGGACTCTCCTCTGAACTCCCCTCGGGGGTCCATCCGCGGGTCGATCCGCTCGTTGCGCCCGCCACCGCGATAGTCCCCCCCGCCGCGGAAGACCGGCGCCGCGGGCATGGGCCCGCCACGGCCGCCGCCGTTCCAGTGGCCGCCACCGTTGCCGCCGCCATTCCAATGCCCGCCGCCCTGCTCGCGCCGCCCGCCGCCGCCATGTTGATCGGCCATGGCGACGCCGGCCGTGGCCAGCGGGGCGGCCACCAGCGCGGCGGCGGTCAGCAGGGAGATGAGGCGTCGCATTTTCGCCAATCATCCTCAAAAACGCGTCTTCGGTCGACGCTTACAATGTCAGAGACGCCTGAACTGCGCCTGAACGAGAGTCGGCAAACCGCCATTGGCCTAAAGGCGTACGCCAGGTTCGCTGAACGCCGACCTGCGACCTTTTAACCACTGAGGCAAGATGACGGCAGGACAACGGCGGCCTTAACCATGTGTTCAGCGTGCCCCTGTTTCCATGCGGCTCGATAAGGCCGGACGAGGCGCCCCAGAACGGGATGCCGCCGGCCAGGGACAGGAACAATGGTCATGCTTGCGCAGCCGCAAGTCGCCAACGGAGGGCTCCCGCTGCCCAGCGCGGAAGCCTCGGGCGACGAACTCTTCCGCCTGGGCCTGCTCTATTCCACCGGCCAGGGCGGCGCGCCGCTCGACTATGTGTCGGCCCACATGCTGTTCAACCTCGCCGCCATGCGCGGCTCGGTGGAAGCCAAGGTCTACCGCAAGGAGCTCTCCGAGGAGATGGCCTCCGACGAGGTGGCCGAGGCGCAGCGCCAGGCCCGCGAGTGGCTGGCCCACGGCTGAGGCCGCCCAAAACCGGCGGCGACAGGCGGCGGCGCGACGCCGCACAGGGCTCGCCGCCTGGAAAGAGCCGGATTCTCGCTGCGGGGCGGGCCGTCTCGCCATCCGTCCCAGCGGGGCGAGAGCGGGCGCATAGCGCCGCAGCCAGGCTTCATCCCCTAGGGTGAGCCGACAAATATCGGAAAAAATAGGGTTTCTTGCGTCTCGCGCGGTTTAGGCGGGGTCGAGGCCGTGCGGAGCGCCGTCGTCGGCGTCGATGGCGCTGGCCATGGTGTCGGCGAGCTTGCGCCAGGCCTGCGCGATGGCGAGCAGGGCCTCGCGCGCCGAAGGCGTCGACACCTCTTCGGCGGCCATCTCGGCTGCCTGCGCCTTGTCGATATAACCGGCTATCCGCAGCATGGCCCGATCTAGCCCGGCCCCTGTCGCGGCCGCCATTTCGGGATTCTACGTATGGCGCCGCTTGCGCCGCGTCGGCCGGAGCCCGGCCGCGGCACGATCCGCGCCGACGCGCGTTTTCCCGCCGCGAACAATCTCGAGGTCAGATCATGCTGAGATACCTGGGTCTTGTCGGGGGACTGGTCCTCCTCACCGCCGCCAGCGCCCCGCCGCCGGCGCTGGAGAAGGCCTTCACGGGCACCATCGTGTCGACCTATCCCGACGGGCGCACGGCCAAGCTGTGGATGAAGCCGTCCGGCGACTACGTCTCGATGGGCCGCCGCCATGACCGCCACAGTGGCCGCTGGGTCCTGAAGGGCGAGAAGGTGTGCTTCAAGCGCGGCCTGTTCGGCTATTGCACGGCGCTGCCGAGCGAGAACTCGTTCACCACCAAGGCGGTCACGGGCGAGACGATCCAGGTTCGGCTGGTGCCGGGCCGCGAGGGGGAGACCGCGGGCTGACCAACATCTGCTTGCAGCGGCCGGCCAGGCGGCGGCCCGCCGCGCCGAACACCACCAGGCGCGCGCCGGTGTAGTTGATCGCCCAGGCGGTCGCCGAGCCGGCCAGCAGCGCCAGGTACGGGTTGCCGATGATCGGCCGATGGGTCGATTCCAGGGTCACGAACACCCAGTAGTTGCAGAAATTTCCCACCGAGCTGTTGGCCACATAGGCGCCCCACTGGGCCAGGAAACGCTCGCGGGTCAGCGCGCGGAACACGAACCGTCCGTTGATGAAGAAGGTCACGTGCATCGCCACCAGCAGAGCGATCAGCCGCGCGGCCCAGGGGCGCAGGCCCTCCTCCAGGGCCAGGTGCAGGATCCCGGCGCTGACGGCGAAGCCGATCAGGGCCACCGCGGTGAACTTGAGCAGCAGCCGCCGGCGGCCGCCGGCGGGAAGGGGAGCGTCTTCCATGGGTGCGGAACGTGGGTCTCTTTCTGCGGTTGCCTGGCCGAGGCAACCGGCCCCGTTGCGCGACGTTGAGATGAGTGTGCAGACACGGCTCACCGCGCAGCCCGGGGTCTCGATCCAGCGCGTTCACGCCGTGATCAACCCCGCTTCCGGCAATGTCGGACCCGCGGCGGCCGACGCGCTGGGAGCGCTGTTTGCTGAATTCGGCCTCGGCCACCAGGTCACCGAGCTCGTCCCCGGACGCTTCGCGCAGATGGTCCGCGCGGCGGTCGACGCCGGTCCCGACCTCGTGGTCGTGCTGGGCGGCGACGGCACCGCGCGGCTGGTGGCCGAGGCCTGCGGCCCCCGCGGGCCCCTGGTGGCCCCGCTGTCCGGCGGCACCATGAACAAGCTCGGCCGCGCCCTCTATGGGCCGACGCCCTGGCGTGAGGCGCTGGCCGGCGCGCTTCGGTGCGGCGTGGCGCGTTGGATGCCCGGCGGCGAGGTCGACGGGCGCGCCTTCTACTGCTCGGCCGTGCTGGGGCCGCCGGCCCTCTGGGCCAGGCCGCGGGAGGCGATCCGCGCGCACAAGCTCCGCCGCGCCTGGCGCCGCGCCCGCGTCGCCTCGCGCAACGCCTTCCTCTCCCGGCTCCGTTACGAGTTCGACGGGCAGATCGGCCACGGCCTCGCCATCCGGCTCATCTGCCCGACCATCTCGCGCGCGCTCGCCGAGGACGAGGGTTTCCTGGAGGCGGCGGTGCTCGACCTGCAGGACGCCCGGGCAGGGGTGCGCCTGGCGCTCAAGAACCTGATCGGCGACTGGCGGGAGGATCCGGACGTGACCGTGCGGCCGTGCGTCCAGGGGCGGGCCTGGGCCCGCGATCCGATCCCCAGCATGCTCGACGGCGAGTTCTTCCGCCTCGGCCGGCAGGTCGAGCTCCGCTTCCGGCCCCGCGCCTTCCGAGCCCTCGCCCCCGCGACGGACTAGGACGGCGGCGTGCGAGGCGGCCGCTTCCGGCATTGCCCGGTGGAGGCCCTATCGGCTATGGAGTGCGTCCCATTTGGAACGTCTCGCGGCCGCGCCTCGCAGGCCACTTGGACGTCTCCCCTGGGGCGGGAGAAAACCCGAACATAAACAACAAGGTGACGTGGCCGAGTGGCTGAAGGCAACGGTTTGCTAAATCGTCATACCTGAAAGGGTATCGAGGGTTCGAATCCCTCCGTCACCGCCATCCTGCTTCGCGCAGGGCGCTTCGCAAGGACCGGCTGAGAGATTGCTGCGAGGCAGGGGGCTCTCACGGCCGCGCGCCGTGGCCCGCGTCGGCGGTGACCGCTTGCGGCGGGTGCGCTTCGACATAGCGCGCGCCGGACAGGATGCCGGCGAGTGAGCTGTTCCCCTCATGGCACGCCGATTCATAGATCGGGCTGTCCAAGGTGCGGAAGACCATGTCGCCGCTCCAGGGCTCGCGATAGTTGACCGGGTCCTCGACAGTGAAGGCGTAGCGGATCTGGTCCTTGGCGGTCCGCGTGAAGCGCTCCACCACGTGGGCGCCCGGCCCGATGTAGAGGATCGGTGCGCGGAACGACTCCTCCGGGCGGAACCCTACGGTGTCCACCACCAGGGTGTCCTTCTCCCAGCGGCCGATGGAATCCCCGTTCCACGCCGGGCCACCGGGCCGGTCGTGCCGCCCGCCCAGGCGAATGATCCGCACCTCGCTGTTGGCCTCGCTGACGATCACTACGGCGTCGCGGGTCTGGACGATCGTGTAGCCCGGCGCGGTGGGGGAGTTCTGCATGGGGGGCGAGGCCGCTGAGAAGCCGGGCAGCAGGCACCGCTCGCTGGCATTGCGCGACTCCGGCCCGTCGAAGTCGGCGAAGGCCCGGGCGCGGGCCGCGTTTCGGCGCGCCACGCCCTCGGCCGTATAGGGGATTCGCCCGTCCGCGGTGGAGGTGATCCACGACGTGCGGAGCTCGCCGTCGATCCGCGCCAGATGGCCCATGGACCACCATTCCGACTCCTTGTTGCCGAGCTCGTCGTCCGGGAGGATGTGGTCGAAGATGTTGCGCTCGATCGCCGGCAGGTCGTCGCCCGGCCGGATCTTCGCGGGAACCCCCGGGGCGCGCTCCAGGCGGGTGAGGGAGAAGCTGCTCCAGGCGCCTTGCAGGTTGGGCGCGCCCCAAGGCGTGCGCGGCGCGCGGTAGGGCTCGGCGGCCGCCGGGCTCGCGAGCATCAGCGCCAAGAGGATGGGCCAGACGATCGCCACAGGATTGCGCATGCCGACGCCCGTTCGAAGAACGATGATGTCCGGCGATTAAGCCACCGGCGGCCCAGCTTGGCTAGGCCGGCGTCGCGCGTCTCAGGCGGCCGAGGACGTGGCCGGGCCGGCCTGCGCCTCGGGCGCGGGCTCGAGCGCCTGTTCCATGGCCTGGAAGAGGGCGGCGATGTCGATGGGCTTGGGGACCATGCCGTCCATGCCGGCGGCGCGGTATTCGGCCACCTGGTGGGTCATGGCGTTGGCGGTGACCGCCAGGATGGGGGTGCGCGCGCGGCCGGTCTGACGTTCGCGCTCGCGGATGGCGGTTGTGGCCGCAACGCCGTCCATCACCGGCATCTGGATGTCCATCAGGATCACGTCCCAGTCCTGCGCCTCCCAGGCCTCTAGCGCCTGGCGGCCGTTGGCCACCAGGGTCGGCTCGATGCCCGCCTGGGCCAGCAGGGTCTTCAGGACCAGCTGGTTGGTGTCGTTGTCCTCGGCGGCCAGCACGCGGATCTCGCCGGGTTGGGCTGGCTCGGGCGCCGCGTGTTCCGGCCGCGCGGTTTCCTGGGGCGCGGCGACCGCCAGCGGCAGGCGCACAACAAAGGTGGCGCCGCAGCCGGGCTCGCTGACGGCCTCGATCTCGCCGCCCATCAGGTGGGTTATCTCGTGGCAGATGGCGAGGCCCAGGCCCGCGCCGCCATAGCGGCGGGTGCGTCCGGCGTCTGCCTGGTAGAAGCCCTCGAACAGGTGGGTAAGCTCCTCCGGAGCGATGCCGATGCCGGTGTCGGACACCCGGAACAGCACCGCCTCGCCGTCGCGATCGACGCTCAGGGTCACGGCCCCGTTCTCGGTGAATTTCACCGCGTTGTCGGCCAGGCTGTAGAGGATGCGGCGGATGCGGGCCGAGTCGCCGCTGTAGCGGCCGCGCACGGCCTCGCTGATCTCGAAATTGAAGGCGAGCCCCTTCTTGTCGGCCAGCGGCCGGTAGGCGGCGACCACGCCACGCACCAGGTGCTCGAGGTCGAACTCGGCGATCTCCAGCTCCAGGGCGCTGGCCTCGATCTTCGACAGGTCGAGCAGGTCGTTCAGCACCGCCAGCAGGCTCTCGCTGGAGCGCCGGATGACCTTCACCCGCTCGTGCTGCACCTGCGTCAGCCGCTCGGTGGTGAGCGCCTGGGCCATGCCCAGCACCCCGTTCAGCGGCGTGCGCAGCTCGTGGCTCATGGTGGCCAGGAAGTTCGACTTGGCGAGGTTGGCGGCCTCGGCGGCGCGCTCGCGCTCCTCGGCGGCCTCGCGGGCGCTCATCAGCTCGCCCCAGGCGGCGGCGAGCTGCGCCCGGGCCGTCCAGAACTGGACGGCGAAGATGGCGATGGTGAAGGCGGCGGCGAGAGCGCGGAGCTCGTGCCCGGCGGCCAGCGCGATGCGGGCCTGCCCGTAGGCTACCAGGCCCAGGATGGCCGCATAGGGCGACAGGCTGGCCATCAGCACCAGGCGCGAGCGGTAGTAGCGCATCAGCACGTGCACCATCGACACGCTCATCAGGGCGAAGGCGAACATCCGCTCGACGGGCCCGCCCTTGACGATGAGGACCAGCGCGGCGAGCGCATAAAGGGTCGTGGCCAGCACCCGCAGCAGCGGCGCGGCCACTGTCATCCAGGACGGGACCGGGGTATCGCCGCGCGCGCGCCGCAGCAGCCAGTCCTCCGCGGCCAGCACCGCGAACGCCGCCCCCGCCCAGGCGGCCAGCATCGGCCACGGCGCGACGCTGATGGCCGTCAGCACAACCATGGCGAGCCCGGTGCTCTGCACGACGATGTTGCGGCTGGTCTGGACGGCTGCGGCCAAGGTGTTGGGCAGAATGTCGTGCGGACTGGACCGATCGGCGGTTCGGACGGGCATGAAAGGCGACTCCACGCGATACCGCAATCTGCCGCCAAAAACCTGACACAAAGTTACGACCGCCGGTTGCGCACCCAGTTGCAACCGAAATCGGTTGGACCGGACCTCAGGTCACCGCGGCCCGGGCCTGGAATTCCGGCCGGTCCCACGCGCGGGAGGCCAGCACCTCGCCCAGGGCCTGGGCCGCGTCCCAGACCTCGGCGTAGCCCAGGAACAGCGGCGAGAAGCCGAAGCGGGCGATGTCAGGCGCGCGGAAATCCCCGATCACGCCGCGGGCGATCAGCGCCTGGACGATGGCGTAGCCGGCCGGATGGGCGAAGGCCAGGTGCAGCCCCCGCCGCGCCGCGTCCCGGGGGCTGGCGAGCCTCAGCTCGGGGTCGGCGCTCGCCTCGGCCTCGGCGATGAACAGGTCCGCCAGCGCCAGCCCCTTGGCCTCCACCAGGCTCGGGTCGGCCTCCAGCTGCAGGTCGACGCCGGCCTCCAGCGCCGCCAGGGCCAGGATCGGCGGGGTGCCGGTGACCTGGCCGCGGATGTCGGGCGCGCCGCGGTAGCCGTCCTCGAAGGCGAAGGGCGCGGCATGGCCCATCCAGCCCCAGAGCGGCGAGCGAATGGCGCTCTGGTGACGCTCGGCCACGAACAGGAACGCCGGGGCGCCGGGGCCGCCGTTCAGGTACTTGTAGCCGCAGCCGACGGCCAGGTCGGCCTGGGCGCCGTTCAGGTCCGCGGCTATCGCCCCGGCGGTATGGCACAGGTCCCAGAGCACCAGCGCCCCCTTGGCGTGGGCCGCGGCGGTGACGGCGGCCATGTCCCAGCGCAGCGCCGACTTGTAGTGGACGTGGGTCAGCACCACGACGGCGGTTTCATCGTCGATGGCGGCGACCAGGTCTTCCGGAGCCACGGTCTTGAGCTGCGCGCGGCCGTCCAGGAGGGCCACCAACCCCTGCAGCGCATAGAGGTCGGTGGGGAAGCTTGCGGTCTCCGACAGGATGGTGCGCCGCCCGGGCCTGAGGGACAGCGCGCCCGCGGCCAGCTTGAAGATGTTCACCGAGGTGGCGTCGGCGACGGTGACCTCGCCGGGATTCGCGCCGATCAGCCGCGCGATCTTGCCGCCCACCCTGAGCGGCGCCTCGATCCAGGCCGCCGCGTTCCAGCTCCTGACCAGGCCCTCGCCCCATTCCCGCCGGGAGGTGCGCTCCAGCCGCTCGTGGGCGCTGAGCGGCGGGGGCCCTAAGGAGTTGCCGTCCAGGTAGATCACTCCGCTCGGCAGGTCGAAGGCGTCGCGGAAGCGCGCCAGCGGATCGGCCAGGTCGAGGGCGTGGGCCTCCTCGCGGGTCATGCAGGGGACCTCGGTTGCCGGAAGAAGCTGCGCATCAGGGCCTCTTAGAGCGGGCCGCGGCCGACCGGAAGGGGCTGCAACAGCCCGAAATGCGCGAGATTTCCCCTCTTGAGAGAAACCGCTTCGGTTCATTCACACCGTAAAGTAACCAAGTCGCGTGGGGCGTCTCCCGTACCGTTCGGCGATGCCGTTGCGTGGAGTAAAGTCAGTGAACAAGCTTGCGAAGTTGGCCAGGACGGCGCTGTTCGCCGCGCCCCTGGCGGCCGGCGCCCTGATGGCGGCGCCCGCGGCCAACGCCACCTCCTACATGACGGTGTTCCAGGGCGGGACCTTCACGCTCTCGACCGTCAGCAGCACGGAATTCACCTTCGACATCAAGGGCGCGAACGCGCTCACCGGAGACTGGGCCGGGGCGACCTACCTGGGGGCCTTCACCTTCAAGGGCATCGGCTCGCTGGACGCCGCCACGATCACGGCGACCCTGAAGAATCCCAGCACCGGCCAGACGACCAACGACATCCTGGGAGGCCTCGCCGCCAACGGCTGCAACGGCAGCGGCGCGGGCTTCTACTGCTTCAATCTCAACCCCAACGTCGCCGTGGCGCCCGACCTGCTGTTCGACATCAAGGTGACGGGCGGGACCTTCAGCTTCGCGGGGCCGCCCACCCTGAAGATCGACTGGACGAAGAACGCGACCAACGACGCCAAGATCGGGAGCCTCTACTCCGCTACCCTGCCGCTCTCGACGGTGACGCCGGGCGTGCCCGAGCCGGCCACCTGGGCGATGATGCTCGTGGGCTTTGGCGGCCTGGGCGCCATGCTGCGCCTGCGCCGCAAGCTGGCGGCCGCCGCCGCCTGATCGGCCACCCTTTGCGACCAAAGACACGCCGCCGGCCGCAAGGGTCGGCGGCGTTTTTCTTGGCCCCCCGCTGACGGCGAGCGCGGGCCTGTGCTTACATGCGCCGAGCCCCGGCCTCACGCGCCGGGCGCCATTCGAACCAAAGTCATTTTCGCGCGGGCGCCAGACCCGCCGGGGGAGAAATCATATGACCAAGATCGGGCGTTTCGCGCTGGCCTCGGCCGTGGCTCTGGCGCTCGGCGCCGGCATGGCGCCGCCGGCGGCTCTGGCCAAGCCACGGGCCGCGGCCGCCACGCCGCTCCCGCCTGGCGCGGTGGAAGAATTCGCCGTCATGCGCGACGGGACGAAGCTCGCCGCTAACGTCTACAAGCCGTCCGGCGCCGGCCCCTGGCCGGTGATCATGACGCGCACGCCCTATCTGAAGGACGGGCGGCCGGACAAGGAGAAGGACCCCGACGGCTCCAAGGGCCGCGCGGCGCTGGCCAAGGCCGCCAGGCGCTACACCGACGCCGGCTATGTCTTCGTGCACCAGGACGTCCGCGGCAAGGGCCACTCCCAGGGCTTCTACGCGGCCTTCGAGAACGACGTCGAAGACGGCTACGACAGCGTCGAGTGGGCGGCCAAGCAGCCCTGGAGCAACGGCAGGATCGGGCTCTCCGGCGGCTCGGCCATGGGCATCACCTCCAACGACGCGGCCATGGCCGCCCCGCCGCATCTGAAGGCGGCCTATGTGGTGGTCGCCCCCTACGACCTGCTGGCCAACAGCTACATGGGCGGGGTGCTCAAGGAGAAGGACGTGCTCGGCTGGTCGAAGGGGCAGGGCGTCTCGGACGAGGTGCTGGACAGCCAGCGCCGCCGCGTCGCCGACGACATCTTCTGGAACCGCTCGGCGATGAGTGTGAACCGCAAGTACATCCAGATCCCGATCTACAACGTCGGCGGCTGGTATGACATCTTCGACCACGGCAACATCTCGAACTTCGAGTACCTGCAGAACCACGGCGCCAAGGGCGCGCGGGGCAACCAGAAGCTGATGATGGGCCCGTTCGGCCACGGGGCGCTTTCCGGCAATCTGGAGTACCCCGGATTCGACCGCCTGAACCTCGGCGGCGACCAGGAGCTGCGCTGGTTCGACTACTGGCTGAAGGGGATCGACAACGGCATCATGGCCGAGCCGCCGGTGAGCTACTACATGATGGCCGCCGCGGAGAAGGGCCATCTGTCGCCCAAGAACCGCATGCTGACCTCGGCCAACTGGCCGCCGGCCAACCGCGAAGTCCGCTACTACCTCGAGGCCGACAAGAGCCTCTCCGAAAAAGCCCCGACCGCGGAGGGCGTCAAGGCGACCTACCGCTTCGACCCGGCCAATCCCGTGCCCACCGTCGGCGGCGCGAACCTGACCTTCGAGCGCGGGCCGATGGACCAGCGGGCGATCCCGGCCCGTCAGGACTACCTGCGCTTCCAGACCCCGGTGCTGGACAAGGACGTGACCATCGCCGGACCGGTGAAGGTGGAGCTCTACGGCGCGACCGACGGCCCGGACACCGACTTCACCGCCAAGCTGGTGGACGTCTATCCCGACGGCTACGAGGCCCTGGTGCTGGACGCGCCGATCCGCGCCCGCTTCCGCCATGGGCGCATGCCCGACGACATCAAGATGATGACGCCGAACGCGCCGGAGGAGCTGGACATCGACCTCTGGTCCACGGCGATCACCTTCGAGAAGGGGCACCGCATCGCCCTGCACGTCTCCTCGTCCAACAGTCCGCGCTTCGAGGTGAACCCCAACACCGGCGAGGCGGCCGGCGGCCACAAGCTGCCGCCCCGGGTGGCGACCAACAGCGTCTACATGGACGCCGACCATCCGTCGGCCCTCGTCCTGCCGGTAGTCTATCCGGACGGGAAGTAACCGGCGGATCTAGGACTAGAACCTCCTCTCCCCCTTGCGGGGAGAGGGTAGGGTGTGGGGGTGTCAGCGCCGCGATTAAGGGGCCAGGGCGATAGACTCACAGCTAGCGCCCCCACCCCAACCCCTCCCCGCGAGGGGGAGGGGCGAGTTCAATGAAACGCCCCTACAGCTTGTCGTCAGGCTCCCGCGCCTCGGCGGCGGCGGCGGCGTCGCGCTGGGCGCGCCAGTCCTGGAAGCGCTGGTGGAAGTCGTCGCGGCGTTCGCTGCGGAACTTCCAGTAGTCGTCGTCGTACTTGCGCTGCTGCTCGCGCCGCCAGTCGGCGTAGTCGCGGTCGTGCTTGGCCAGCTGCTGGTCGCGCCAGCTCAGGTAGTCGGGATCGAACTCGTGGTCGGTCTGCGGGCGGCGGTTGTCGAAGTCATGGAAGAAGCCGAACCGGGTGCCGCCCTCGTGGTAGCCCGGCCGGTAGTTCTGGTCGTGGCCGAACTCGTTGCGGACCCGCCGCCGCTCCCGCTCGTACTGGCTGAGTTCGCTCCTCAGGCGCGCGTCTTGGGCCCGGAACTGGGGATCGTTGAACGAGCGCCCCTCGGCGCCGCCCGGCGCCCGCCCGCCCGGCTCCGGCCGGTCGCCGCGAGGTTGCTCGCCGCCATAGCCGGGTCCGCCGAGACTCCTGGGATCGTCGCGGTTGGGCATGGTCATGATCCTTTCGTTGAAGCTCTACTACAGGCCTCAACGGGCAGGATGGAGTCACTGTTCCGCGATCTGCCTCAGGCCCGCCCGGCCACCGCCAGGGTTTCCAGCGCCATGACGTCGGTGGCGTCGTCGGCGTCCATGATCTTCAAGAGGCGCGCCCGGGCGCGGTTCACCCGGCTTTTGATGGTCCCCAGCGCGCAGCCGCAGATCTCTGCGGCCTCCTCGTAGGAAAGCCCCGCCGCGCCCACCAGGATCAGGGCCTCGCGGTGTTCGGCCGGCAGCTGCTGCAGGGCGATCTGCAGGGAGCGCATGGCGACGCTCCAGTCCTGGGTCGGCGGGGTCTTCAGGGTCCCGGCGTATTCGCCCGTCTCGTCGCGCACCTCCCGGCGTCGGCGCAGGACGGCGGTGTAGTAGGTGTTGCGCAGGATCGTGAACAGCCAGGCCCGGAGGTTGGTCCCCTCCTCGAACTTGTCGCGGTTGGTCCAGGCCTTGATCAGGGTGTCTTGCACCAGGTCGTCGGCGTCCGAGCCATTGTGGCTGAGCGACCAGGCGAAGGCCCGCAAAGCCGGGATCAATCCGACGACTTCATCCCGCCAACTGGGTATCGCGGTCATAGCGCCCTCGGCTGCGCTGTTCGGGCGAGGGCGGAGCCCTCTCTATCCTCTGGCGGTCGATGAACGCGGCCCCCTTGAGTCTGTTCCGACGATCGCGGCCGAAGAGAAAAGTCGTATTTTCCGAGCCTTGTTAGCGGGCCGCGCTTGGCGCCGCAGCCTCGAATGCTTAGGTCTCGCCCTCGCGGGGAGAGGCGCGTCCGGCGACGGGCGCGTGGAGAGGAGGCCCATGAGCCAGTCCGAGGACCCGCAGGCCCAAGGCCTCGCACAGCCCGCCGGCCGCATGGTCACGCCGGCGTCCAGCGCCGTCCACCGCTACCGCGCCGTTCGCCAGGCCACCGAGGCGCTCACCCGCTCGCTGACGCCCGAGGACCAGCTCGCCCAGTCCATGCCCGACGCCAGCCCCACCAAGTGGCACCTGGCGCACACCACCTGGTTCTGGGAGACCTTCCTGCTGGTCCCGAGCCTCGCTGGCTACAAGCCCTTCGACCCGCGCTTCCATTACCTGTTCAACTCCTATTACGAGGCGTTGGGACCCCGGCAGCCGCGGCCTGAGCGGGGCCTTCTGACCCGCCCGTCGCTGGATGACGTGATCGCCTACCGGGCACACGTGGACGAGGCCATGGGCCGGCTGCTGGCGGCCGAAAACGGCAGCGGCGCCGGCGCGCCGGCGGGGCTCCTCGACCTGGGTCTCGCCCACGAGGAACAACATCAGGAGCTGATCCTGATGGACATCCTGCACCTCTTCGCCCAGTCGCCGCTGCAGCCGGCCTACGCCCCGCCGAGGGCGCGCGCCGCGCCACCGCCGGCCCACCCGGCGGAGCCGCCGCGCTTCATAGGCTTCGCCGGCGGTCTGGTGGAGATCGGCCATGCCGGGAACGGCTTCGCCTTCGACAATGAGACCCCGCGCCACAAGGTCTGGCTGGAGCCGTTCGAGCTCGCCGATCGGCTGGTGACCAACGCCGAGTGGCTGGCCTTCATGGCCGATGGCGGCTACCGGCGCCCGGAGCTATGGCTTTCCGAGGGTTGGGCCTGTGCGCAAGGCGAGGGCTGGGACGCGCCCCTCTACTGGCGCCAGCACGAGGACGGCGGCTGGAGCGCCATGACCCTGCATGGCCTGCGGCCCCTCGACCCCGCGGCGCCGGTCAGCCACGTCAGCTTCTACGAGGCGGAAGCCTACGCCGCCTGGGCCGGGGCTCGCCTGCCCACCGAGGCGGAGTGGGAGCATGCCGCGGACGGGATGCCGGTGGCCGGCAACTTCCTGGGCTCGGGCCGTCTGGAGCCCGTCGCCCCCCCGCCGGGAGCGGGCCTGCGCCAGATGTTCGGCGATCTCTGGGCCTGGACCCGCAGCGCCTATGCGCCCTATCCCGGCTTCCGGCCCGCGGGCGGGGCGGTCGGCGAGTACAACGGCAAGTTCATGGCCGGCCAGTTCGTCTTGCGCGGCGGCGCCTGCGTGACGCCCTCGGGCCACGTCCGCGCCACCTACCGCAACTTCTTCTATCCGCAGCAGCGCTGGATGTTCTCCGGCGTTCGGCTGGCCCGCGACGCCGCGCAGGGGGCCGACGCCCACGTCACCAGCGACTTCGAAGCCGACGTGCTGGCAGGCCTTGCCCGGCCCCAGAAGACCGTGCCGCCGAAGTATTTCTACGACGCGGAGGGCTCGCGCCTGTTCGAGGCGATCACCGAGCTTGCGGAGTACTATCCCACCCGCACCGAGATCGCCCTCTTGCGCCAGATCGCGCCGGAGATCGGCGCGCTGATCTCGCCGCGCGCCGCCCTGGTGGAATTCGGCAGCGGAGCCAGCGTCAAGACCCGCACCTTGCTGGACGCCGCCCCGCAACTCGGCGTCTACGTGCCGATCGACATCAGCCGCGCGGCGCTCGACGAGGCCGCGGCCGCCATCCGCCGCGCCTATCCGAAGCTGGTGGTGGCGCCGCTGCTGGAGGACTTCACCCGCGCCCTGCTGCTGCCCGCCGCGGCCCAGGGACGGCCGGTGAGCGGCTTCTTCCCCGGCTCCACCATCGGCAACTTCACCCCCGACCAGGCCCAGGCCTTCCTGGCCGGGGCGCGGACCCTGCTGGGTCCGGGCTCTCGCTTCCTGGTGGGGATCGACGTGGTGAAGGACGAGCGCGTGCTGGTGGCGGCCTATGACGACGCCCTGGGCGTCACGGCGGCGTTCAACAAGAACCTGCTGGCGCGGATCAACCGCGAGCTCGACGCCGACTTCGACCTCGAGGCCTTCGCCCATCGCGCGGTGTGGAACGCGGCCGAGAGCCGAATGGAGATGCACCTGGAAAGCCTGAAGCCGCAGCAGGTGAGGGTGGCCGACCGCACCTTCGGCTTCGCTGCCGGCGAGACCATCCACACGGAGAATTCCTACAAGTTCACGGTGGAAGGATTCGCCGCGCTGGCGGAAAAGGCGGGCTGGACGCTGGAGGCCAGCTGGCTCAGCGCGGAGCCCGCCTTCGCTGTCGTGTCGCTGATGGCCTAGGCTTTGAGGTCAGCCCATGTCGCGGCCGCGGGTGCGTCCGCCGCCGCGGCTGGCTTCGCCGCCCTTGCGGCCAGCCGAGGCGGCGAGGTCGCGGTCCTTCGCGAAGCTGCGCTTTTCGCCGGGCACGGAGGCTCCGCCCTTGCGGGCGATCTCACGGCGGCGTTCCGGGTTCATGGCGGCGAAGCCTCGGCGGGCGCGGGGCTTGCCGGTGTCTGCGGTGGGCATTTGGATCTACGCTCCTCGGGCGTCTCGTGGTGGCGTTGCGACGGGCTAACCAACAAGGCGCGGTCAAGGTTGCGTCAAAAGTTGCGTCAAATTCGCAGCATATGGGTCACGTTCGCGTAGCTGCGCCGTGCGGAAGGTTCCCCGGCGGCATCACAAGTTCGCGATTGCCCGCCGCTCAGAGGGGCAGCTGCACCCGGGCGGTGAGGCCGCCGCCGACGCGGTTCACCAGGTCCACGTCCCCGCCGTGCCCGCGGGCTATGGAGCGCACCACCGCCAGGCCCAGGCCGATGCCGCCGGTCTGGCGGCTGCGGGAGGGTTCGCGCCGGTAGAAGGGCTCGAACACCTTCTCGCGGTCGGCGGGGGGAATGCCTGGCCCGTCGTCCTCGATCTCCACGAAGGCGTTGCCCGCGTCGCGGAACACCCGGGCCCGAGCCCGGCCTCCGAACTTCACCGCGTTCTCCAGGAGGTTGGAGAACAGCCGCCTGAGCGCCATGGGGTCGCCCTCCAGCACCACCTTCTCGCCGGACTCCACCTCGGTGGCGGCGCCGGTCTCGGCCATCTCGTCGCAGAGGCTCTCCAGCAGGGACGAGAGCTCCAGGGGGGTCCGCTCGCCCGGCCGGCTGGCGTCGCGGACGAAGGTCAAGGCGGCGGAGATCATCTCCTCCATCTGGTCGATGTCGGCGCTCATCTTGGCCCGCTGCTCCTCCGGCAGGCCCTCGATGCGGAACCGCAGGCGGGTCAGCGGGGTGCGCAGGTCGTGGGCGATGGCGCCCACCATGGCCGTGCGGTCCTCGACGTAGCGCCTGAGCCGCTCCTGCATGTCGTTGAAGGCCCGCACCGCGACGCCGATCTCCGCGGGGCCCTTCAGCACCAGGGGCTCGGCGCGGGGGTCGCGGCCCAGCCGCTCGGCGGCGTCGGCGAACAGGCGGATCGGCGCCGACAGCCGGCGGGCGAAGACATAGGCCACCGGCGCCATGGCCACCGCCGAGAGGACGAACCACAGGGCGATCCGCTGCTGCCAGGGGGTCAGGCCGAACGCCGGCTGCGGCCGCACCACCCGCCAGCGCCCGTCCGGCTGGCGGACGGCGACATCGAAGGGCGCCACCAGGAAGTGCTCCTCGCGCACCCCCTCGCGGGCGATCCGGTCGCGGATGATCCGGCCCACCCGGCGGTCGGCCAGCGGGCCGCGCTCGGCGGCGATCACCACCTGGTCGGCGGGCTGGCCGAGGTCCTTGGCGATCTGGGCGCGGATGCGCACCGCGGTCGGGCTGTCCATCGCCGGCCCCGGCGGCTTGTCCACGGTGAGCAGGTCCAGCGGCCGGCGCTCGGCGAAGGCCAGGGGCGCGCCGCGGTAGGCCTGTTCGATCTCCGACAGGCGGTAGAAATCCGGGGTCGGCGGCGGCAGGTTGAAGATCAGCAACAGGCTAATCACCTCGGCGGCCAGCAGGGTGAGGCCGGTCAGCGTCGCCAGCTGCACGAACAGCGACCCGGTGGGCCAGGCGGGACGCCTGAGCGTCATCCTTCTACGCTCCTGACGGAGCTTTGAAGGGCAGGTCCTGCGAAGCCTTGGCGAAGCAGGATCATGTGCGCTTCACCTTGGCGGTGAACATATAGCCCTCGTTGCGAATGGTGCGGATCAGCTCATGGCTGCCGCCGCCGTCGTCGAGCTTGCGCCGAAGCCGGCTGATCTGCACGTCGATGGCGCGGTCGAAGGCGTCGCTATCCGGCCCCCGGGCGAACTCCAGCAGCTGGTCGCGGGTCAGCACCCGCTGCGGCCGCTCGACGAAGGCCCGGAGCAGGGAGAACTCGCCGGACGACAGGTTGACCACCACGCCGGCCGGCGAGCGCAGCTCGCGGCGCACCAGGTCGAGCCGCCAGCCGGCGAACTCGCAGCCGGCGCCGACGCCTGAGTTGCCGCTGCGCTGCTCGGCGCGGCGCAGCACGGCGCGCACCCGGGCCAGCAGCTCGCGGGGATTGCAGGGCTTGGCCAGGTAGTCGTCGGCGCCCAGCTCCAGCCCCACGATCCGGTCGGTGTCCTCGCCCATGGCCGACAGCATGATGATCGGCGGCCCGCCCTCGCCGTTCGCGAACCGGCGGCAGATGGCCAGGCCGTCCTCGCCGGGCAGCATGACGTCGAGCACGATCAGGTCCACGGGGCCGCGCTCCAGCGCCGCCTCCATCTCGGTGGCGTCGCCGGCGGTGTCGACCTTGTAGCCGTGCTTGCCCAGGAAGTCGGAGACCACGTCACGGATGCCCGGGTCGTCGTCCACCATCAGGATACGGGCGCCCGCCGTGTTCATGTCGAGGATCTGCTCCATGGCCGCGACGTTGCTGTCGCCGCGTAACGTGGTGATTTCGCGCCTGAAATCACGAGTGGGATAGGACTTCGTCGGCGACGAAGGGGTTGCTCCGCCGTTCCTGGCCGAAGCTCGACATCGGACCGTGCCCCGGCACGAAGCGCACGTCGTCGCCCAGGGGCCAGAGTTTGCCGGTGATCGCGGCGATCAGGTCGGCGTGGTTGCCGCGCGGGAAGTCGGTGCGCCCGATCGAGCCCTGGAACAGCACGTCGCCCACCTGCGCGAACCGCGCCTGGCGGTGGAAGAAGATCACATGCCCGGGGGTGTGCCCCGGGCAGTGGTAGACCTCGAACTCAGTCTCACCCAGGCTCACCACGTCGCCGTCCTGCAGCCAGCGGTCGGGTGTGAAGCCCCGGGCATCCGGCATGCCCCACTTGGCGCCCGAGGCGTCGATCTGGTCGATCCAGAAAGCGTCGTCGGGGTGCGGCCCCTCGATCGGGACGCCGGTCCGCTCTTTCAGCGCGGCGGTCCCGCCGGCGTGGTCCAGATGGCCGTGGGTGATCCAGATCTTCTCGAGCGTCAGCCCCTGGTCGGCGATCGCGCCTAGCAGCCGGTCGACCTCGCCGCCGGGATCGATGATCGCCGCCTTCAGCGTGCGCGCGCACCAGACGATGGTGCAGTTCTGCTGCAGGGGCGTCACCGGCGCGATCAGGGCGCGGATGGGCAGGCTGGGCGGCTGTGGCGCGTTCATCGCCCCTATGATCGGGCTTTGCGCGGCATAAGAAAAGGCCCGGGCGAACCCGGGCCTTTCCGTCTGGCGATCCCGCCGCTTCTAGTCCGGAATGCCGCCGGGGCCTTCAGTGAGCGGCTCGTCGAATTCGACGCCGCGGCGGACGTTCGACTTCCAGAAGCCGTAGCTGAAGTAGAAGATCAAACCGATCACCGCCCAGACCGCGAACAGCCCCATTGCCTGCTTGGTCAGGCTGATGAAAAGCACCGCGCAGCCCAGGATCGACAGCGGCGCCACGATGAACACCGCTGGCGTGCGGAATGGGCGGGTCCGCTTGGGATCGGCGAACCGCAGGATCATCACGCCCAGCGACACCGCGGCGAAGGCGAACAACGTGCCCGCGTTGGAGTAGTCGGCCAATTGTCCAACGGGGAAGAACGCGGCAGCGAGCGCCACGACGACCCCGGTGATGATGGTGATAATCCACGGCGTCTTGAACGACCGATGCACCGCCGAGAGCGCGCCGGGCAGAAGGCCGTCGCGAGCCATCACGAAGAAAATCCGCGTCTGGCCGTACATCATCATCAGCACGACAGAGGGCAGGGCGAAAGTGGCCGCAAGGCCCACCAGGTAGCCGGCGATCGGATTGTTGACCTGGTGCAGGATGTAGGCAAGCGCCTCCTTGGAGCAGACCGTCGGCGCATGGGCCGAACCGCAGGCGGCGCTTCCGTAGAGTTCCGGGGAGCCATCGGCGAAGAACTGGCCGGTGGATGGGTCCGCGAGGGGCTGGGCGCCCCACGAACCGATCACCCCGCTCGCCACCAGGAGATAGAAGACCGTGCAGATGAAGAGGCTGGCGAGCAGTCCGATCGGCACGTTGCGCTGGGGATTCTTGGTCTCCTCGGCGGCGGTGGAGACCGCGTCGAAGCCCACGTAGGCAAAGAAGATCGAGGCCGCCGCCCCAAGGACCCCTGTGCCGCTCCCGCCCATGAGATTGCCCCATCCGCGGGGCGTGAAGGGCTGGAAGTTGGCCAGGTGGCCTGTGACGAGGGGCAGGGTGAGGACCAGGAACAGCGTCAAGGCCGCTATCTTGATCGCCACCAGCACGGTGTTGACCACCGCGCTTTCCTTGGTGCCAAGGACCAGCAGCAGCGTCACCAGGACGGTGATGATCACCGCCGGCAGGTTGATGATGCCACCGACCTCGCCGCCCGTCAGGAAGCCCCAGGAGATCTTCGGACCCACGGTGAGCGCGTGGGGAAGGTGTATCCCCATGTCGCCCAGCACGCCCACGATGTGGCCCGACCAGCCCACCGCCACGGCGCTGGCGCCGAGCGCGTATTCCAGGATCAGCGCCCAGCCCACCAGCCAGGCCACCAGCTCGCCCATCACCGCGTAGGAATAGGTGTAGGCCGAGCCCGCCACGGGGACCATCGAGGCCAGTTCGGAGTAGCAGAGCGCGGCGACGGCGCAGACCGCGCCGGCGATGATGAACGAGATCATCATGCCGGGCCCCGCCTTCTGGGCGGCCGTGGCCGTCAGCACGAAGATGCCGGTGCCGATGACCGCGCCGATCCCCAGCATGGTCAGCTGAAAGGGCCCCAGCGAGCGGTGAAGCGACTTCTTCTCCGCGGTCGCGAGGATCGCGTCGAGCGACTTAATGCGCCACATTTTCCCTCCGAACAGCGGTTCCCCCCAATGGGCCGCCGATGAAATTTGAGCGGACCGTGACGTGGTTGTGCCTCGCCGGTCAAGCGCCAAGGCTT
>Ga0207695_10001330_pt1 | contig 41963 bp, 33 predicted proteins | sample KBSC54metaG_FD_184354 | JGI IMG/M metagenome (GOLD analysis project Ga0207695, IMG submission 184354) | Corn rhizosphere microbial communities from Kellogg Biological Station, Michigan, USA - KBS C5-4 metaG (SPAdes) (version 2) | ecosystem: Host-associated > Plants > Roots > Rhizosphere > Soil...
CGGTAACACACCATCACGCCTTCATCCAAAGTATCAGTCCCTTGCCAGACGCTCACCACAAAGGCCGAAAGAAGGGAAAAACGAAATAAATCGAGAACCCCCTTGACGACACAGCATCTACACTGCGTTGATCCGGCAGCACCAAGACCTCGTTTACGGTCTCGCTTACAGCGAGTTAGGCCGGTTCGAAGACGCGCAGGATGTCACCCAAGAGGTGTTCATTCGGGCGTGGACAAAGCTAGGGCAACTGAGGGCGCCGGGGCAATTCAAGCCTTGGCTTCGACAGTTGGCCCGCAACGAGTGCCGGATGTTTCGCCGCCAAGCCCGGCCGACCGAGCCGCTCGTCGAAGAGACGATTGCGGCAGGGTCGAGTGTTTCCATCGAGGAAATGATCGCCGCCGAGCAGGCGTTGGCGGGCCTTGGCGAGACGAATCGCGAAGCCTTTATCCTCTTCACTTTCCATTCGCTGTCGCTTCAGGAGGTCGGTGACTTCCTGGGCGTTCCGCTTTCGACGGTGATGAGCCGTCTGCGGAACGCGAGAGCGCAACTGCGCAAAGATATGGAACGAAAAGCAACTCAAACGATCAACGCCCATGCGCTACCGGCCGACTTCGCGACGCGAATTCCGGTGGCTTACGACGAGTACGACCGAACGGCGTTTGCCGAGCAGGTTCCGGAGCCGCTTAGCGATTTTCGGCGCGGCTGGCTTCTGGCGGGTTTTCCTGCCGGTACGGAGGTGTCGAGCTACGAAGAATTGGACCGCGAGAATACGCGGGTAACGCTACGCCTTCCCGATGGCGGAGAAGTGGTCGCGAATATTCGCTTCGCCGGTCGGAAGGGCGGCATCGAGTTGGAGGCGGCGCTACTGCCGATCTTCCGGGAGGCCGGAATCGACGTGCCGCGACTCTTTGCCTCGCCGACCGTCGATCCTTCTGCACCGGACCGGGGACCGATGAGCGCCAATTCCAACGCAGCGGGGACGACGTCCCTGATCGCTGACTGCATGGATCTTCAGCCGAAGAAGATCAACGCATCCATTCAAACCCTGTTTGAGTGGATGGATCGGATGCGCGCCATGACTCCCGAAGTATTGGCATCTCCAGCGGCGGCGTTGATTGAGCGCGCCACGCTCTTGGAGGAGTGGCAACGCACCATGGAAATCGGCGGACCTTGGATGACGGACGCGAAGTTCAAGGCGGCCATGGAGAGGGTCCGTCCATTCGTAGAGGCGGTGGCGCCGGAAGTGGTGTTCTCCTCGGCAGGTCTATTGGCCTCGGCGTTGAGGCTGGACGACGAGGGCCAGGTCGTCGGGATGACGGGCTTGCCCTGGGCGCGCTTGGAAGACCCGCACTACGAGATCACCAAATGTTGGACCTACGACATGTGGCCCTTTATCCACGCGGGAATCGTAGAGAGGTACTTGGTTCGGCACGGCTTGACCATGAAAGACTTGGCGCCAAGGCTCGCCGTTCGAGCCCTGGTGACGATCCAGCGGGAGCTACCTTTGGAAGGAGGAGACCCTTGGTACCGAAGCTGGCTGTTCGCTTGGCTGGGCATTGCCCTCGACAATCTGGAGTTACCTAAGCCCTTCGACTATCCGGGACTTCGAGCCCCGTACTCGTAGACACCGCTCGCCGCAGGCGGTAGTCCGAGCCTTTCCTCTCCGGAGGAAAGGCTTGGGGCGGCGTTTTGGAGACGGTACGACCTCCAAAACACCCTCCCAAGTTTTCGCCCGGGGCAAAAGCTCGGGCTACAAATCGCGGGAGCGATTTAACCGTGCTTGCGAAATTACGCGCTTATTTTTGAACCCCTATGAAGTGCGCGATACACTAGTTAGCAATGTCCCTTGCCCCCTTGCGTAGTGCTCGTAAGCTACTGCTTTTCTCTTTAGTCACCTGCCTTACGGCCTTTGCCGGCGCTCAAACCGTTACGAACGCAAAGGTTATTAATTCGAACCTTACGACTTCCAGCGTATTCGATTGCGGAAATACGAGCTTCGGTATGTCCTATACCATTGCCGGGGAGCAGGCGAACGTTCCCCAAGAACTCCGTATCATTCGGCCCGACGGTTCGGTGCACCCGGACTCGTACACCTATCCGGGTCCTTCGGAAGACAAGGCGACGGACACCCATAAGTTCGTTCACACGTGGGTTACCGTCGACGTCGATGGGCCTTGGAAGATGCGCCTGATCGTCCACGGACAGGTTTTGGCCGAGCTTCCTTTCACCGTCCGCAAGCCGCACATCGTCCTGACCGACGCCCAGGTTCTCGACACCAACGGTAACCCGAGCACGACGTTCAAAGTGGGCGACGTTAATATTGGCGTCGCGTATACGATCAATCCGGAGCAATATGGCGTACCGGAGGAAACCCACCTCTATAAGCCGAGCGGGCAAGAACTGCCGTTCTATTGGTACTTCTACCGCACCGCGTACATCAGTGGGCAGCACAACGTTTTGATTTGGCATTGGAACTTCACGAAGCCATCGGAAATCGATACGCCCGGAGTTTGGACGATGCGGATTATCGTGCAAGGCTCAGTTCTAGAGACGTTGCACTTCAAAGTGCTGCCGTCCTACAGCTATAAGTGGCAGACGACGCTGAGCGAGACGGCGAACCCATCGCTTCGCCCCCGCACCTACGTAACGAATCCGAACACGGACGATCTGCTGAATCTGAGCCGGTACCAGAGCATGGCGGTTCAAACGGGCCAGGTTACGGTATTGGATGGCGGCAATCCCGTTGGTGCAGGGGTTCCGGTAACGATCGCGATCAGCGGTACCAACCACGCCGCGGGGCATAGTCATTCCTCGAGCAACTCGAACATTCACGGCTGGGTATTTGCTGATCCTAAGAACCCGGTCGACGACGATGGCAAGCCGATTACCCCCGCTTTCTCGGTTCCCGAAAACTATCCGGGTGGCTCCAGGGCGAAAACCATCACGTTGACGACGGACCAGAACGGCGTCGCGACCTTCGGCTACATCCCGGCCGAGATCGCCGGTACGGACACGATTAGCATTTACGTCTCCGACAGCATCGCCACCAAAGTTTTGACTTCGGTTACGACGGAGCTTGCCGGACTCACGGCCGTGACCCGAACGGGCGCGCTCAACCTGGTCACCGAGACCCCTGCCTTACATACCCACCCGTGGTTCGGAACGACCTTCACCAACAATGCCCTGGCCACCGCCTCGGCCTTGTTCGTGAAGTACCAGAAGGACCCAAGTGGCTTGCCGACTGGGTTGCAAGGTTTGAGTGCAGCCGTTGCCAATTTGGGTACATACAACGGAAAGGCTTGCTCTCGCACCGCCGTTCCCTTGGGTGTGCAGGACATGAGCCTTATCACCGGCGGCATGTTCGACGCCGAAGGAAACTTCGCCGCTCCTCACGGTGGGCACCGCTCAGGCAAGGACTCGGATATCCAAATCTCGAACCTTTTGACCTCGTTGCCGAGCGCGGTTCAGTGGTCGAAGCTCACAGAGAGCATGGCCGTCGACGATTCGACGCAGTCGGATGCCGTCCGCAAAGCGATTCGTCAGGTGAACTTGATCCGTGCGAGGATCTTGATCTACTCGCTCAGTGAAGCCGGTGCGCTCCGTTTGCTTTCCGAAACAACCGGACAGCAGATTGCCCTACACGTCGACTGGCAGTATTAAGGAGATTGACGGTGGCTGGCTTGCTTATTGCGAGCCGGCCACTTTCTAGTTGCCCAACGTAAAGAAGAACGTCGTGCCTTTGCCGAGTTCGCTCTCGACCCAGACCCGTCCGTTGTGGCGCTCCACGATGCGTTTTACGTTGGCAAGGCCGATGCCTGTGCCGGGGAAGTCGCTTTCGTTTACCAGTCGCTCGAAGGGCAAAAAGATCTTATCGGCGTAGGCCATGTCGAACCCGACGCCTTCGTCGCGGACCCAAAAGATGGTTTCTTCGGCCGACCGAGTACTCCCTACAAATACGGGCCCCTGCGAGCGAGAAAATTTGCAGGCATTGTCGATCAGGTTGAGGAGCAGGAGCCGGAGGCTCGTGGCATCCGCGATCACCGTCATGTCCGGCTCGATGGAGATATGGCAGAAGCCATGTTTGGCGTGCTCCGCGAGTTCGGTGGCGATCCCCTCGGCGAGTTGGCTGACGTCGACTTGGGTCCGATTGAGCGGTTGACGGGCGAGGCGGGATAGCTTTAGCAAGTCGTCGATTAAAGCGGCGAGCTTGCTGGCCGCCGCCGCTTGGCGCTCCAACTCGAACCTTGCCTCGGCATCAAGCTCGGCGCCGTAATCCTCCAAAAGGATTCGGCTTGAAGCAATGATCGCTCGCAGCGGCGAGCGGAGATCATGGGAAACCGAATAGGTAAAGCCCTCCAACTCTCGGTTGGCGAGTTGAAGTTGCAGAGTTCGTTCTTGGACCCGGCTCTCTAGTTCCGCGTTGAGCCGACTCACTTCGGCGCGTGCGTCAACCTGATCCGTAACGTCGAAGCCGTGGACGAGGATGCCGGTGACCTCGCCCTGAACGTCTCGGACGGGCTGATAGATGAAATCGACGAAGCGTGTCTCGGGTGGGTCGCCTTCGCGGCTTAGGCCGACCGGGACCGCAAGTCCTACGTGCGCATTTCCGGACTCGTAGACGGTGGTGAGGAGACCAATAAACCCCTGTTCGACTACTTCCGGCAGGGCCTTGGCCAAAGTTTTTCCGATGATATCGCGGCGGCCGATGAGCCGGTAATAGCCCTCATTCGCGAATTCAAAGATGAACTCCGGCCCGGCGAGGGTCGCAATAAACGCAGGGGCCTGCTCGAAGAGGCTGCGAAGCTTTTGGCGTTCCGCCGTGAGTTCCGCGACCAGCCGGGACTCTTCTTCACGGCTTTCCAACAAGGCGATTTCTGCCTGACGCCGTTGGGTGATATCTCGCGTCGTACCTGCGACCCCGGTTAGCCGGCCATCTTTATCTATGATGGGGACGAAGATGTACTCGTAGTAGCCGATCCCAAAAGCGCTCTCGAAGAGCGTCTCCGCCTTCACCATTTCCTTGGTGTCCACAACCTCTTGGATCTGGGCTTGAAGGGTCGAGGCGAGGGGTTCGGGGTAGCCGAGATCGTGGAAGTTGAGGCCGACCATCTCCCCGGGCTGCCTTTGGAGGAGCCGGTGCAAGGATTGGTTTGCGTACGTAAAGCGCCCCTCCAAATCGAAGGTGTAGACGAAATCAGAGACTGCCGCTAGAACGGTATCGAGGTCAGTCATAAGAATTGTCGGGCGCGCCTATTCCATCACGAGATTGATCGCTTCCAGCACTTGCGCCACATTGGGCAGCGCCGCGTACTCGTAGGTCGGATGGTAACCGATATGGGCATCATAGCGGGCGACCAACTGGGGAGGCGATAGGAAGAGGTTGAACCAGTCGGGCTTGCCCAAGATTTCGGCGATCAGGGTTTGGCCGAAGCCGCCGGTCCGATTGTCCTCGTGAACCACGACCAGGCGTCCGGTCTTTTTGAGCGAGGCCGAAATGGTCTCGTAGTCGCAGGGGACGATGGAGCGGAGGTCGATGATCTCCAGATCGGCGTCCGACTTGTCCGCGGCTTCCTGCGCGAGTTCGAGGCAGTTGCCCCAGGTGACCAGGGTGACGTCGGCGCCTGCGCGGACGACCTTCGCCTTGCCAAACGGGATGGGCTCGACCTTCCCGACTTCCATCTGCTTGCGGAAGATGTGCTTGGGGATGAGGATGAAGTGCGGGTCGTCGCCGTGGATCGCGGTCCAGAAGAGGCCGGCGGCGTCCTCCGGCGTTGACGGGATGGCGACCTTAATTCCGGGAGTATGGGCAAGGTAAGCCTCGTTGGCTTGGCTGTGCCAAAGCGATCCGCCCGGCAGGTAGGCGCCGCAAGGGGCGTAGATCACGCATGGGCACTTCCAGTCGCCGTTGGAACGCCAGCGGAGGCTCGACATGTTGGTCGTGATCTGGTTCCAACCGGGCGCGATGAAGTCGATGAATTGAAGTTCGAAGACGGGCACTAAGCCGTAAGCGCCGAGGCCGACGGCGGCCCCCATAATCGTGGCTTCCGCCAGCGGCGCGTTGAACACTTGGTTCGGAAAATTCTCACTCAGTCCCTTGGTCAGGCCGAAGACGCCGCCTTTCGGGTCCTCGATGTCTTCGCCGAAGAAGATGACGTTCGGGTCGCTTTCGAGGGCTTTCTTGAAAACTTGGTTGATCGCGGAGACCATGGTCATCCGCTGGTTGCCGGCGATCGGCGGAGCTTCAGGGGTGGTTTCTTCGCCGAAGCAGTGGTCGAGGACGTCCTCGCCGCGCGGATCGGCTTCTTGTTCGGCTCGAAGGTATTCCTGGTCCACGAACTGGACGATCTCGGCTTGAAGCTTTTCCCAGGTTTCGTTGTCGAGGTCGCCGCTCGCGATCAGCTCCTCGGTGAGGAGGCGGATGGGGTCGCGGTGGCTCATCTCTTCGATCTCTTCCAGCTTTCGGTAGACGCGGTGGTCGTCGCTGGAGGTGTGGGAGGAGAGGCGGTCGAGGTCAGCCCAGATAATGGTCGGCCCCTCGCCAGCGCGGGCGCGCTCCACGGCGACGCGGCCGGCTTCGTAGACTCGGTCCGGATGCCGCGCGTCGATCTTGACGTAGGCCTTCTCATCGAAGAGCGGCAGGTGGAAGGGGAAGAACTTCTCGGTCGGGGTCGAGATACCGTACTTGTTGTCCTCGATAAGGAAGATGACCGGGAGTTTCTCTTGAATCGCGAACGTGATCGCCTCGTAGAACTCGCCCTGGCGGGTGGAAGCATCACCGATACTGGTCAAACAAACCGAGTCCGAACCCGCAAGCTTCATTGCCCACGCGGCGCCACAGGCCGGGAGAAGTGCGCCGCCCGTAGGGGTGCAAACACTAAATACGTTGCGCTCGCGGTCGGAGTAGTGGCCGGGCATTTGGCGGCCGGCGGAGGAACTGCCGCGCTTCGCGAAGTAGGCGAGGGCCAGTTCGTAGGTGCTGAGCCCGCGGGCCAGCATTAGGGATCGATCTCGATAATATGGGAAAAGGTAGTCGTCCTCCCGAAGGAGGTAGGCAAGTGCCCCAAGCGCTTCGTGACCCATGCCACTTACCTGGAACCACCCCTTGCTTTGCCGCAGCAGGATGCCCTCCCGGCGGTCGCCTTCTCGACTCACAAGCATAAGTCGGAGGTAATCCAGCTTGGAAAATGCGCGATTGGTAGTGGTGGTTGACATGCTTGATCCGTTTGTCGCCATTGACGATGGAGTTCCGTCGGCCTAGATTGTGACACGCGGCATTCCTCAAGATTCCGTGAAGAAAGGACGCGCGGCGGCCGTTGTCTATACAACCGAGTGAAGAAATGTCAGTACAACCGACCGACCGCCAATTAATGGAAAGAGCCCGAATGGGCGATTCAGCGGCGTTCGATGCGCTGGTGAAGCGTCATCAGCATGCTCTGCAGCGGTTTGCCTCTCGCATGTTAGGCGGGGATTCTTCCTCAGCGGCCGACATCGCGGTGGGCGCTTTTCTTCGCTTATGGGAGAGACGGGATTCGGTCGTTTTGAACGAGAGCCTGCTTCCCTGGTTGGTCAAGACCGTCCATCGGCTTTGCCTGGATCGTCTTCGGGAGCGGCCTTCCGTTGAGTTGACCGATGTCGGGGTTTCCGAGTCGCCGTTTCTGGACTTGGAACGTGCGGCGCTGGCCTCCGCGGCCCGGGCGGCGGTGATGGAGTTGTCCGTCGATCTTCGGGCCGTAGTTTTGCTTTCGGTTTACGAAGGGCTGAGCTACGAGGAAATCGCGGAAGCGCTGGACATCCCGGCGGGAACCGTGGCGAGCCGTAAGAACGCGGCCATGAAGCAATTGCGGCGGCGTTTGGCCGCTTGGAGCGAGTGATGGAAATGGATATCGAAAAGTCGTTGAGGGATGCTTGGCCGGTGGAGACGGTCGATATTTCGGGCCGCGTGGCTGCGGCGATTGAGCCTCCTCCAGATCTTCTATCTGAGCTCCGGGAGCTTCGTAGGGAGCTTTCCGAACTGCGGCGGACCACCGTTCTGCTTCAGGACGAGATCGTTCGATTGCGCCTCGACCTTACTCGCCGCCCCGTCTCCCGTATCGCCCCTTTCGCGCCCTCCGAGGGGCTCGTGCGCCTCTCCTGAGTTTTGGAGTTCTTATGAATCTATCTTCATTGTTTGAGACTGCGGTCGAAAGGAAAGCGTCGGATATCCACCTCGCTTCCGGCGAGATTCCGCGACTTCGGATTTCAGGCTCTCTGGTGGCTTTGCCGATTGAGCCGCTTGGTTTTTCTGCTCTGCTTGAGTTGCTTGAACCAGCCCTTTCCGGCGAGGCTCGAAGCCGCCTTGAGGCGGGACTTACCGTGCAGCGGACGGTTTTCCACGGCGACCTATCCTTCCACGGCGTCGTCTTCCGGAGCGGCGACGAGGGTCTAATCGCGACGTTTCGGATCATCAGTCAAGGCGTGCCGTCGCTGGACCAGATCGGGGAGGGGGCCGAGGAGTTGATGCAGCGGATCGTGGCTTTGCGCCGCGGGTTGGTCCTAATCTCTGGCCCCACGGGGAGCGGGAAGTGGACGACGGCGTGTTCCATCGTCGACCGTATCAACGAGACCTCGCCCGCTCGCATTTTTACGATCGAGCAGCACCCGAGCTTCCGTTTGACAAGCAAGTTGGGGCTGGTCAGTCAGTTGCGGGTGGGTCAGGACGTGGAGAGCCTGGAACGGGCTTGCGACGTGCTCCTACAGGCGGATCTCGATGTGGTGGCGGTCGACGATATTCCAACGATCGAGGCGCTTCGGCAGCTTTTGAATCTTGCGGATTTGGGGCACCTTGTGATAGCAAACTTGCACGCAAAAGATGCGGTGGATGCTGTTCGGCGGTTACTGGACTCGGCGGGTTCGGAGGGCGAGGCACTGCGGAACGCATTGGCCACGAACCTGGTGGTGGCGACGGGGCAGCGGTTGTTCCTTCGGGAGAATGGCTCTGGTCGGGTACCGGCTTACGAGTGGATCTACGTAACGCCAGGGGTTCGGCGGGCGTTGGCGGCGGGGGATTTGCGGGGGCTCAAGGACCTGCAAGACGCGGATCCCGAGTGCCGTTCAATCGGCCGGGCGCTCGATCAGCTCGTGGCGTCAGGAGGGATTTCCGAGGCCACCGCGGCGTTGTGGCGTTAGTACCTACCGCCCGCTCAACCGGACGATCTTGCCTTCAACGGTGATGCCGATGTAGGCAGCGCCCATACCGTCTTTGACGGGGTCACCATGGGCGTTTTTGCCAGTGGATTTGGATTCGAACACGAGAATCGTGGTGGGTCCGGCGTCGTCTTTGTACTTTCCGGCGGCTTTGTCGTTTAGGGCGTAGCCGTATTCTCCGGGGTGAGAGGAGAGGTCGGGTCGGACGAGTTTCTTTTTGGCTTCGTCGCCCGTCATGTCGGACGCGGTGATGCGGTTCTCGATCGAATCCATCCACTTGTCTCCGGGGGGGAACTGGCCTTCGGAATCGTGGAAGAGCATGAGGGCGGTGCGCATCGCCTTTAGATTGCCTTCATTGTTGGCGTCATACGGGCGCTTATCGCCTTTATTGAGCTCCGCTTGGATGACGCCTCGCTTCCAGAGGTCGCGGAAGGCTTCTCCGGGGCCGGTGAAGAAGAGAACGAAGATCCCTATTATTACGAGAAGGCCGACAACAACGCCTAGCCTTTTCAGGGCCTTCTTACCTTTGCCACCCGATGCCATCGGCAATGAGGGTAGCACGCCCACAGAGGTGGCAAAGAAAGATGCGGAGCCGATTGTGGTCGGCTCCGCATCTTCCGGATACGTTTAGGGCGGGGCTAGTGGGCCTTTAACGCTTCTTCGACTGAGCCGGACATTTCCAACACGCGCTCGCCGTCGCGCTCGACGAAGACGCCGCAAGGTCCACCGTAATCCGTGCTTCTCAGCTCCGCTTTGGTTCCGTCCATTCTGTAGACGGGGTGGTAGTACTGGCTGACGGCTTCGGCTTCGCCGACGATGTAATGGCCGACCACGATGCGCCGGAAGCGGGTGGGGCTTTGGTTCGGATAGGAGCCATGGATCAGCGATCCGTTGAAGAACACCACGTCGCCGGCCTTCATGGGCACTTTCGCCTCCGAGAAGCCATCCGGTACGGGCACGGTTTCTGTCGTGAAGCTTTGGTCCGATTGAAGTGGGATCGGGCAGAGCATGGGCAGGTCTTGCGTGCCGGGGACGACCGTGAGGCAGCCGTTCTCTTCATCCGTATCGTCAAGCGCCAGCCAGGCCGCAATACAGGTTCCGGGCTCTACGCAGAGGTAGCGCTGGTCCTGGTGAAGCGCCTGTCCCTTGGCTCCGGGCGGCTTGAAGTAGACCATGGTTTGAACGGCGTAGGGCTCCCGGCCCAGCAACTCGGTTAGCCAAACGTTGATCCGCGGCTCGGTCATGAAGTCCAGGCTGGTCTGATCGCCTCGATGAGGTTGAAGGAGCCGCGGATATCGCTTGAGGGGATCCGGGTGATTTACGTCCACACCGCCCTCCGCATAGCCGTCGCCGCCGCGGTCTCGCATGTCCATGTAGTGGCCGAGAAGACTCGTCACTTCTTCGGCATTGAAAAGACCTCGGGCGATCACGTAGCCCTGGGTTTGAAATTCTTCTTTTGGTGACACCGCCGTCATGCCAATATGATCGCCCTTTATTTCGTGGATCGGAATGCGCGATCGGGGCGAAAGCCTATAATTTCTTGCTACGGATGCCGATGAGCCGATATTTCGAAGACGCCGATCCCCATATCCTGCACATCACGACCGGTCACTTCCATGAAGAGGCCGGCTATGGCACGCTTCGACGCCAGGGAAGCCGGAGTTGGCTGTTGATTCTGACTTTGGATGGGCAAGGTCGCTTTCGGCATCGGGACGGTCAGACGACGTGTGGGCCCGGCGATGCGGCGCTACTGAGGCCATCCACCATGCACGAATACGGCGTCGCGCACGGGGCTCAGAACTGGGAATTGCTCTGGGCGCACTTTCATCCGCGCCCCCATTGGGCTGAATTCCTGGACTGGCCCGCCGAAGGACCGGGTCTATCCGTCGTGCATCTGGGTGACGCCTTTCCGTCGACGGAGGCGGCGATGCAGCGTGCCAACTTGGCTCAGGACGACCTGCTGGCGATGGCTGCGCTTGAGGAGGCGTTGATTCGCTGCTGGCGGGTGGCTTCTCCGAATCAGAGGCGGTTGAGAGATGACCGGATTCGGCGCATCGTCGCGGATTTGTCGGTCAATCTTCGTTTGGCAACGAACTTGGAGGAGTTGGCGCGGCGGGTCAACCTTTCGCCGTCGCGGCTCAGCCACCTATTCGTCGAAGAGCTCGGAGTTACGCCGCGAGCCTACGCTGAACGGCTGAGGATCGATCGCGCGCGGCAGCTCTTGGAGCACACCGGGCTGACGATAAGGGAAATTGCCACGGAAATTGGATTTGAGAGCGAGTTCTATTTCTCCAACCGGTTTCGGAAGAGCACGGGAGTGAGTCCGACCGCTTGGCGGAGCGAGCATCGCCGCTCTTCTTAACCTAGGAAGTCATCCATCCGGACGGCACGCTCCATGAGGAGCGAGACGGCTTTTTGGGGCTCGATATAGCCCTTTAGGATCGCTTCGACGGCGGCGAAGACGGGAAGATCCACCGCATGCTGCCGCGCCAAGAGGCCGACGACTTCGCTGGTCGTAACTCCCTCGGCAACCTGCCCGAGGTCTTTCAGCGCATCCGAAAGCTGGACGCCCTCTCCGAGCGCCCGACCAAGGCGGTAGTTGCGGGAAAGGCGACTGACGGCGGTGGCAAAAAGATCGCCGACGCCGCTGGGGCCAAGAAATGAGTCGGGTCGCGCCCCCATAGTGGAACCAAGCTTGGCCATCTCCATCAGGCCTCGGCAAAGGAAAGCGCCCTTGGTGTTGTCGCCGAATCCGAGGCCGTCGGAGACGCCGGCGCCGATCGCGAGGACATTCTTTAATGCTCCTCCGAGCTCGACGCCGATGACGTCATCGCTGACGGAGACACGGAAGGTTCCACACGTAAAGGCATCGCGCACGATTTCGGCGGCTTCGCGGCTTCGGTAGGCGGCGACGGCGACGGTCGGCACGCCCGCGACGATTTCGATGGCGAGGTTGGGGCCACTGACGACGCCTACGGTCGCGGAGGGGGCGGATTCGGCCACAACCTCGCTCATGAGCTTGCCAGAGCCAACCTCAAGACCTTTCGCCGCGATCACGACCAGGGCGCCCGAACCGTGAACTTGCCGCGCGATCTCGCGAACCGCTCCCGAGGGAACCGCGATGACCGTCATATCCGCTTCGACCCTCTCACTTCCAAACAATGCGAAGCGAGCATTGGGTGGCACGGCGTGCCCGGGCAGATATCGATGGTTCTCGCGGGTCGTTGAGAGATCCTCGATCTCCGCCAGGTTTCGCCCGAAAAGGGTCACGTCGTGACCGTTTCGGGCGAGCAAGATCGCGAGGGAAGTGCCCCAACTTCCCGAGCCAAGAATCGCGATCTTCAACGTTTATCCATCACTTGTTCGTCTGCCAGCTCTTCCAGTAGTCCGGATCTTCGATCGTCAAGGCCTCGGCGGTGAGCTTGAACGGATGGAACGTGTCCACCATCACCGCCAATTCCTCCGTTTGCTTCGCGCCGATCGCGGCTTCCGTCGCTCCGGGCTGAGGGCCGTGGGGGATGCCGAGGGGGTGAAGGGTGATCGAGCCCTCTTCGATGCCTTTCCGCGAGCCGAATTTGTCGTTGCAGTAGTACAACACCTCGTCGCTATCGACGTTCGAGTGGTTGTAGGGAACCACGATAGCGTTGGGGTGATAGTCCAACATTCGGGGGCAGAAGCTACACACAACGAAACCCGAAGCCTGGAACGTTTGGTGGATCGGGGGCGGCATGTGGAGCTTGCCGGTGATCGGAGAGAAGTCCCGGATGTTGAAGGCGTAGGGGAAGACATACCCGTCCCAGCCGATCGCATCCAAGGGGTGGTACGGATAGTAGTACATCGTCAGCCGGTTCCGCGCCCGGATGAGGATCTGATTCGGACCGCGCTCGGAGTGTGTGACGAGCTGATGCGGGGGGCGCAAGTCGCGTTCCGTATAGGGCGCGTGCTCCAGGAGTTGTCCATATTCGTTCCGATACCGCTTCGGAATCTCGATGGGGCCGAAGGAAAGGATGGCCAGCATCCGGACCGGATAGGAGTTGAAATTGAGCCGGAAAATGGTTCCGCGCGGGATCACAAGGTAATCGCCGGGATGGAAATCGATCGTCCCGAACAGCGATTCGAGCGTCCCCTCGCCATCGTGAATGAAGAGGCACTCGTCCCCGTCCGCGTTTTTGTAGAAGCCCTCGAAGGGCTCGGCGATGAGGGCTTGCGACCAGATGACGTCCTGGTTGCCCATCAGCGGAATGCGGCCACTCACGAAATCGCCCCGAGGCGTCATGCGGGCGGTCTTCAAGTGGCGATGGCGAAGGGGCTCGTCGGTTAGGTAGGTCGGAGCGACGGAACCTCGATCTTCCCAACCGGACACCTCGGTCGGTTGGTTGACGTGATACACCGTCGACATGGGACCGCTGAAGCCGCGAGTGGAAAATAATTGCTCCGTATAGAGGGATCCATTGGGCTGACGGAACTGCGTGTGGTGCTTCTGGGGGAGTTCCCCGAGGCGGACATACCTTGGCATCATTGCCTCCTCGCCTTTTGCGGCTTATTTCGCTATTCTACTGGAGGGGAAGTCCCGCTTTCGCGTGAACGAAATGTCGAAAAAGTCGATTTCGGCTCTCCAGTGAGGGACCTGCCCGCCGATATAAGTAACGTAGAGAGAAAGCGCGGGAAACGCGACAGAAAAATGGCACGATAGGGGCGACCCTTACCACGCAAAGCCAACGGGTCTCAGAGGAGACAGCCAGGCCGCCTGTCTGAAACAGAACTGCAGGATAAGTAAATGCGGATTTCAGACATCGAAGTACAGAAGCTCAGAAGTAAGGCTCCGGCGAATATCGTCGAGGAGATCGTCGAAATTGGGGAAACGAGGGGTCGTGAGGAGGATCGGGTGTTAGTGGAAAGACTGACCGATGAAGTGTCTAACATGTCAGATCGCGAATCAATGATCGCCGACCTAAAGGCGCGGATCGAAGCGGGTAACTACAATCCGTCCGCCGAAGAGATCGTTGACGGAATGGTCCGTCGATCCATCGCCGATAGAATTAGATAGTCGCTGAGCAACCCCCTTGGGGTTTTCCGCGATCACAAGGGTGGTGCCGAGTAGCGCAAGACGCGCGACTCGGCACTTTTTTGTTGCCATTGCACGGCGAAACTTTCGCCGAAAACGATGAACCAAATGTAGGCGGAGATCGCCCCGGGCGCTCTCCGCGACGGCGTAAGGCTGACCGCAAACGTTACGCTCTCGCGGGGAGCGGCACAAACATCCGATCCCCGCCTACGAGGGTTCGCTGAAGGCGAAACTGTCGCCGACAACGATCAACCAAATGCATAGGTCCATTACCCCGCACCCCTAGTTAAACGTGGTGGCGATCGAAGCCAGTTCGGCCCGCACAACGCCCACGTACCATTTGCCGCTCTCCCCGTTCGGGGTCTCGTGCCAATCGTAGAGGTAGCCGTTGACCAGCGACTCGGCCGGGAGTTTTTCTGCGAGTAGGTAACGGGGCATCCAGACTTCGCGAAGCACCGGATAAAAGTCCGAAGGCATCGGCGGTTGCATCAGGCGGTAGTCGTCGCTGACGTCAACGACGACTATTCGACAGAGGTTGTATTCCCAAAGATTGCCCGCGATTCTGCCCATCAGTGCCGAAGGGACGAATAGGACCGGCGGATAGTCGCAGGGAAACCTCACGAAGGCGATAACCCCGGGAATGCGCCAGTAGAATAGGTGGATGCTCGCCGCCGTTTTTTGCCTCTTTAGCCAGGAAGTAAATCCTTTGAACCTGCCCATCGGCCGGCCGGGACATACCGTCGTCCAGTCGGGGCGGATCACCAACCTTGCAAATGGGGAAGCGGCGACTCCCGGCGACATCGCGAAGGCGGCGGACGGAAAGCGGTTCGTGATGCTCGGTGAGCAGCACGCGACCGCACCCGACCAGGCGATGGAGGCGAGCGTCATCGACGCCTTGGTGCGGCGCGGCCGGCATGTAGTGGTCGGGCTGGAGATGTATCAGCGGCCGAAGCAAACCTATTTGGACCAGTTCTCCTCGGGGGCACTTAACGAAGGTGACTTCCTAACCCAAAGCGATTGGAAGGGCCAATGGGGCTTTGACTACGGGTTTTATCGCCCGGTCTTCGACCTTGCGCACCGCTACAAGCTGCCGCTGGTCGGGCTGAACGTGCCGCGAGACTGGGTTCGGTCGGTGGGGCGCAAGGGATTCGCCGGGCTCGATGCGGATGCCAAGGCTCAGTTGCCGGGCGACATGCGCCTGGACATGGCCGAGCATCGACAGGTGTTCGACAGCCTCATGGGCGGCCACACGATGGCGGGACCCACGATGGACAATATGTACGCGGCCCAGGTGCTTTGGGACGAAGGGATGGCAGATACCGCGGTGCGCTATCTGGAGGCCCATCGGCCGGATCGCAGGACCGTGTTTGTCGTGATCGCCGGATCGGGTCACGTCATGTATGGTCAGGGCATCTATCTTCGATTGTCGCGACGCAAGGCCGGGGACTCGATCTCCTTGGTAATGTCGGAATCGGCAGCGCCGGTCGAGGTCGCGAACGGGCTGGCGGATTTTGTCTATTTGACACCTCCGGCCCGAAAAGAATAGAATTTTGACGATTAAGAATTGGATTTTTGCGCCATAATGGGAGCTTGCGTTGAGCGTCTGCTCACGCGTGAGGAAACCCTTTGGCGAAACCGAGTTCAATTAAGCCGGAAGAACAATTTGCGCGGTCGTATGTAGACCGCTTGATCCTCGAACAGCTTTCCGAAATGGAATCGGCCGTCAAGCTAAGCGAATTGGCGGATCGTCTTTCGAACGATGGGATTGGTCTCGCGACCGTCCGATCCTTGCTGGCATCCAACCCTGATCGCTTCGCGTACCACGAGAGAAAGTGGATCCCTGCCGCCCGATTGCTGGGCCAAGGCCGTCCCTTCGCCGCCGCGATGACGGTCGTGCTCGAAGGCTTTGGCGGCCCGATGCCGATGCATTCGCTGATCACCGAGATCGGCCGCATCCGGCAGCTCCCCTATGAGAAGGTTGAGCCGATCGTGCGCCGAATCGCCACGAACGACTGGCCCTATGTCGTTACCGGCAACGATGTCGTATCGTTGACGGCTTGGGGTTTCGAGGCCATCGATCAGAAGATCGAGCGTGCATTGATCCTCAACAACGTCTCCGCCGAAGAATTCGAAGAGGCGAAGGCGAAGCTGGAAGGCATCAATTTCCGCGACCCGGAAGCGATCGCCGACGCCGTACGTAAGGCGGCTCCGATTCGTCTGAAAGTGCTTGGCGCGGTTGCTTACAACTCGCTCAACAAGCCGGATCCGAAGTCCGTCCTCATGTTCGATGCGCGCCGATTCTACGCGCAGGCGATTTCGGTGCCGGGCATCGTGTTTGCCGCCGACGGCGTTCTGTATCCCGAAGCCGAAGCGAAGAAGTGGATTTCGTCCGCCATCAAGCTCGCCGAGCGCATCGCCCCGACGGTTGAAGTCGAGGACGTGATGCCGATCGAGATCAAGCCGGAAGATGTGGCGCGAATGGTCACTCGGATCACGGCAAACGAGAACACGACGACCGCGCTTCGACTGCTCGAAGAGTTTTACGAGATCACGCCGGGCAACAAGACGTTCCCCGACGACCTCGCGAATATCTTGGCCGCGCTCCGAAGCAGCCCCGACATCCAATGGGTGGGCGGAGACCGGTTCCGACGCAAGGGCGACTTCCCGGATTACATCCTCGAAGTTCCCGAGCCGTTCCACTTCTCGAAGAGCACGCAGACCAGCGAAGACGGCGACCCGATCGACGTCGAGCTCACGGACGACGGCCTTAGCTCCTCGCTGCGGAAGCTTCTCCAGCACCCGCTCGCGACGGACGTTCTCGACGAGGACATCCAGCCCGCGCCGAAGACGATGCCGGAAACGGTTCGCCTCGTGCTGAAGTCGATTCACCGCGAGCTCGGTACGTTCCCGATGTGCCAGCTTCCGACGAACTGGCTGGATCCGGAACCGAACATCCAAGAGATCATCGTTATCGACCCGAATGCGCGCGAGCTGCAGATCTGGGCGAACCACGAAGGGCGCCTAATCTACGGCTTCCTTGACTGGTGGTACGAGCAGGGCATCGAAAGCGGCGGCGTCTTCACTCTCACGAAGACGACCAAGCCGAACGTGCTCGAGTTCGAATGGCTGGATCAGCCGGATCCCGTGGTTTACATCTCGGCCCAGCGAATGGAAGAGCTTCGACAGCTCGGCATCGCCGCGGAAGGGAAGACGACCCTCGATCTTCTGATCGAAGTCATGGCTCACTGGCCGAAGGGCGCGGATTATCTTACGATCCTCGCTGAGGTTAACGTAGTGCGCCGATCGAGCCGGCGGCTCATCGCTTCGCTGCTGTCGAGCTACCAGTGCTTCTATCAGCGGTCGGGATCGCCGGTCTGGCACTACGATCCGAAGAAGGTCGATCTGGGCTTCGACAAGACGAAGCGCAAGTTCGTTAAGAAGTAACAATCTCGGCGTCCCGCTTGAGTAGGACGCCGAACTGACCGATACGAAGAAAATCTAGGGTACAATCCCTTCTCAACGCACCATGGCGAATACGAAATCTAGCAAGAAAGATCTGCGACGAAGCGCAAAGCGACGGACGCGCAACATCGCGACGAAGAGCGCGCTCAAGACCTACGTAAAGAAAGTCCGAGTTGCCGCCAAGGTTGGCGACGAGAAGGTTGTGTCCACGACCCTGATCACAGCGATCAGCGCGCTGGACAAGGCCGCCCAGAAGGGCGTGATCCACAAGAATCAAGCCGCCCGCCGCAAGTCTCGCATCGCGAAGGCTGCGAACAAAGTCAAAGTCGCGGCGTAAGTCGTTTTTGACCGAACAATATTAGAGGAGCGCCTGGAGAGATCCAGCCGCTCCTCTTTTGTTTGCTCCTCCACGTTTTGGAGACGGCACTCCGGTCGACGGTGGCCGGACGGAGTTTTGGGGACATTACGCGAAGTGTAGGCTGCGCTCGGTTCTCCGGAACAGAACGTGGGACAACACTTTGGAGATGGCGCCGTCTCCAAGATGCCGTCCCAAGTCCTGGCACGGAACCAGGGCTTGGGCTACACCTGCCAGTGGCCGGACGCCGTCTCCAAAACATCCACGGCGGATGCCCGACTAACTGATCTTCAGGACTTCGAGCTCGAAGACCAACGTGGCGTTCGGCGGGATGGCCGAGCCGGCGCCGCGGGCGCCGTAGCCCATCTCGGGCGGAACCGTAATCTTTCGCTTGCCGCCGACCTGCATGCCGGTCACGCCGAGGTCGAAGCCTTGGATGACTTGGCCGGAGCCGATTCGGAAGGAGAACTTGCCCTTATCGAACTCCTTGCCGCCGGGGAAAGAACCGCGATAGTTCAACTCAACCGTGTTACCGGCCTGCGCGACGGGGCCGCTGCCAGCCTGGACTTCTTCGATCTTGATCAATGCTTCACCGTCACGATTTCGATCTCGAACACGAGGTCGCTCTTCGGGGGAATGACGGGCGGGCGGCCATTCTCGCCGTAGGCGAGCATGTAGGGAATGACGATCTTGGACTTTTCGCCTTCCTTCATTCCGGTGATGCCCATCGTAAAGCCGGGGATCATGCCGCCGCCGACCTGGATGGTCATCGGCTGCCGGCCCGGATCGTAGCTGCTGTCGAACTTCTTGCCGTCTTTGAATGTGCCCTTGTAGTTCAGCGTGACCGTGTCACCGGCTTTGATGCCCGCGCCGTGGCCTGCTCGGATCACCGTCTTTTGGACGTGCCCCGGTTTCTGGATCTTGCGGAGCTCAATCACGAACTTGAGGGTGGAGTTCGGCGGAATGTCGGCACCCGCGCCGCGCTCGCCGTAACCAAGGGCCGACGGAATCACGAGGATGCGCTTGCCGCCGACCTTCATGCCAACGACGCCTTGATCCCAACCCTTGATGACTTGTCCTACCCCGAGGGTGAAAACGAAAGGCGTTTTGCCGATGGAAGAGTCGAACTGCTTCCCGTTCATGAGGGTGCCGGTGTAATCCATGGTGAGCGTGTCACCCGATTCCGCGGCGGGGCCAGAGCCCTTGACGACGTCCGTAATCTGCAGCTTGCCAGCCTGATGCGTGAGAAGCGGCAGCAGAATGAGTCCGATCTGCATCGTGCAAGGGTACCCCGTGGTTGGCAAGGATAGAAAATTAAGCTCCTCCAGGTTCAAGTGGATTAAAGCGGAGGGCTCTTTTGGAATTACACTTAGGTCATCGCTATGTCGCACATCAAACGCAACGCCGCCTTGGCCCTCGGGCTTTCTTTATTGCTCGCCGGATGCGGCGGGGGTGGGGGAAGTGCTCCCGTTGTGAAGACCACAACCTCCGCCGCCGCGGCGGTCGTGATTGGCGCGCGGACGGCCTATGTAGGGCGGCTGATTGCCGGCGACGGCGACAATGCCTCCGGGCTCGTGGGAATCGTTGCCGCCGCGGCCAGCGGACTTAGCACGGGTTGGCAGTACAGCACTCAGCTTCAACTCTACTACGACGTGACGGCGGTATCCACTAAGGAATTCTCCGTCGCCTTTAGCACGGGGCCGAACGGAACCGGCTCGACGGCCGGAACGATGGACGTGACGATTGTGTCTGGTCCCCCCGCGCCGATTGTCGTACATGCGAGCTATGACATCACGTCTCAGTCGACCCATCTGACCGGCACGCTGGACTTCACCGGGTTCGACAATGCCTTCACCCACGTCGCGCTGTCTGGGAATTGCAATACCACCCATCCGACGACCGCGACGACATTTAGTTTCGATGACAACGCGGGCACGATAACCGGCTCCATAACCAGCAAAGCGGGCGGGCATATCGTGTCCCTCACGAACCTTAGCTATACGCCGGGCACGGGATTGAGGGGTGATATCGCCGTGGACAGCCTGACCGGAAGTATCGGAATCAATCCGGACGGCACCGGCTTCGTCAGCTTCAATGATGCCCTGGGTACCTTCACCATCCATTGGGACGCGAGCGAGAATGTGACCTTGACCGGACCTACCGGCTCGCAGTCCCTTGGCAAGCTGGCGAACCTTTAACGGTTGAGCCACTTGAGGGCTCGACGCGCGGCGTGATAGCCACACATTCCATGCACCCCTCCGCCCGGCGGGGTGCTCGAAGAGCAGAGGTACACGCCCTCAACTCCCGACTCGTAGAGACGGCGGGTGGGGCGGAAGAGCATTTGTCCGAAATCGAGCGCGCCGCCGTTGATGTCGCCGCCAATCAAGTTTCCATCCATCGCCTGGAGTCCCTTCGGGGATAGCGTCGACTTGGCCAGAATTACGTCGCGAAATCCGGGAGCGAAGCGTTCGATTTGATTTTCGATAACCTCCGTCATGTCGCCGGGGTAGCCATGGGGGACGTGGCAGTACACCCACGCCGTGTGCTTGCCCGCGGGTGCGCGGGAGTCGTCGAAAAGGCTCGGCTGGGCGAGAAGGCAGAAGGGGCGGTCGCAGGGATGGTCGCAGCGAAGCATCGACTCCGAGCGCCGCATCTCCTCCATCGTGCCGCCGAGGTGGACGGTCACGGCTCGCGCGCACTCGGGATTGGTCCAGGGAATTGGAGCGCTTAGGGCATAGTCGATCTTGAAAACGGCGGGGCCGTAGCGGTAGCTTTCGAGGCTCTTTCGTTGGCCCTCGCTGAGTTTGCTTTTGGCCATGCCAAGGAATTGACGCGGGGTTACATTGCAGAGGGTGACGTCGTAGCCTTTGAGTTCTGCGAGGTCCTCGATGGGATGGCCGGCGGTCACTTTTCCGCCGAGCGACTCCAGGTAGCGTATCAAAGCCGTGGTGATGGCTTGCGAGCCGCCGCGGGGGATGGGCCAGCCGACTCGATGAGCGGTGACGCCAAGAACGACACCAAAGGCGGCGCTCGTCACTTCATCCAGGCTCAAGAACGAGTGGGCGGCGAGGCCGGCGAAGAGAGCCTTGGTTCCCTCGTCTTTGAAGAGCCGGTTCGCGGTGAAGGTTGCGGGAGGGATTCCGGCAAGGGCGAATCGCGCCATGAGGAAGGGGCGCCGCGGGATGAGTTGGATCGGACCCAGGACGGATTGCGAGAGGTCGGGCCAGTTATCGACCAGAGGTCGCATGAGGCGTTCCCAGGCTTTGCCGTCTTTGCCCAGTCTGTTTGCGGCGACGCCCAAATCCTGTTCCAGCATCATCACGCGTCCGCCATCCAGCGGATGGGCGAGCGGCGCGGAGGGTTGGATGAGGTCGAGACCAAATTTGGCCAGGGGGAGTGAACTCAGGATCGGCGATGCCGCGGCCAAAGGATGCACCGCCGAGCCGAAGTCGTGATGGAAGCCGGGCAGCGTCAACTCCATCGTCCGGGCACCGCCGCCCGGGAGGGTCTCAGCTTCAAAGACGTCGACCTGGAGACCCGCCTGAGCAAGCACCACCGCGGCGGCGAGTCCGTTTGGTCCCGCTCCGACAACGCAGGCGCGCCCCGAGTTAGCCATTAGGCTGCAGCGTACTGCCTACGGTCGTAAACGAGGTCGGAGGCGATGCGCCAGATGTCGGGGTCGATCTGATGCTCGGGCCGGATCTTGCTGAAGTGGACGATGGCACTGGTAAGTCCGGCGTCGCGGGCGAACTGAAGGAAGGCGGAGTTCAGAACCTGCCGAGCGGCGGGTTTAAGTCCGAAGCTCACGTTCGAAACTCCCAGGATCGTGTTGACTCTCGGGTGCCGCTTCTTGATCTCGGCGATGGCGTCGATTGTCGCGACGGCGGACTGGCGGAATTCCTCATCGCCCGACCCGAGTGTGAAGGTGAGGGCGTCGATGAAAACGTCGTGATCGGGCAAACCATGAGCCCGCGTCCGGCTCAGCAAACGATCCGCGATGGCCACCTTTTCCTCGACCGACTTCGCCATGCCTCGCTCATCGATGGTCAGAGCGACGACGGCGGCGCCGTACTTGTGACAAAGGCCGAGAACACGCTCCGTTCTGGCTTCGCCGTCCTCGAAGTTGATCGAGTTGACGATCGGCTTGCCCGCAAGGCACTGAAGCGAGGCTTCCACCACGGGGACCTCGGTCGAGTCGACCATGAGGGGCACGGTGATGTGCCGGTTGTAATAGCCGAGCAGGGTGGTCATATCGGCAACCTCGTTGCGGCCGACATAGGCAGTGCAGACATCGAGGACGTGCGACCCTTCAGCTTCGAGCTCTCTCGCCAGTTCCGTAAGACCCTCCCAGTTTTCAGCGGCGAGGAGGTCGCGAAAGGCTCGTGAACCGTTGGCGTTCGTCTTCTCGCCGACGATTAGGAAGGAATTGTCCTGTTCGTAGGGCTGGAATTGATAGAGGCTGGAGCAGCCGACCAGCGCGAGTCCGGCGGCTTGCTCGTCCGTCTTCATGGTGAAATCGAAGCCGGGGAAGAGGTGACGTACGCGTCGCCAGTGGCTGTCGGCGGTATGGGGGCGTCCGCCCACGGCTTCGGACACGGCGCGAATGTGGGCCGGAGTAGTGCCGCAGCATCCGCCGGCGAGGGCGACACCGTACTCGGAGACGAACTTCTCGTGGTGCTCGGCGAGTTGGTCCGGCGTGAGCTTGTAGCATGCCTTTCCGCCTTCCATGACCGGCAGGCCGGCGTTCGGCTGGACCGCCAGTGGTCGGGTGGAGTTCTGGCTTAGGTACCGCACGTGTTGTGCCATCTCGACCGGTCCCGTCGCACAGTTGAGACCGAAGGCCTTTACGGCGGCGAAGGATTCGATGGTGTTGAGGGCGGCACTCAGTTCGCTGCCGACGAGCATCGTGCCGGTCTGCTCCATCGTGACTTGGACGAACAGCGGCACTTGCCGCGAAGTTTCCGCCATGGCACGTTCCGCCGCAACGATCCCGGCCTTGATCATCAGGAGGTCTTGGAGAGTTTCGAGCAGGAGGGCGTCCGCGCCGCCTTCGAGGAGGCCGCGGAAGGAATCGGCGTAGGTCGATTCGAGCTCCTTCCAGGTGGTTTGGTTCAGCGAGATGAGCTTGGTGCCGGGACCTAGGGCGCCGACGACGAACCTGGGTTTGCTCGCGGTCGAGTATTTCTTGGCGGCCCTTTTTGCGCAGAGGGCGGCTTGGTAGGAGACGTCGTAGACGAGTTCGGGGATCTCGTACTCGCCCAATACGATTGAGGTCGAGCCGAAGGTGTTAGTCTCGACGAGGTCCGATCCGGCCTCAAAGTAGGCTCCGTGGATGGCTTCGATCACGTCGGGGCGCGTGAGAGTCAGGAGCTCGTTGTTGCCCTCTTGGAACTTGCCTTGAAGCCTTTCCGCTGCCGCGTTTACTTTGGCGCTGTAGCGTGCTTCAGGCCGCAAAATGAAGTCTTCTTTGCTCAGGTCGGCGTTCTGAATCTGCGTTCCCATGGCGCCGTCGTAGATAAGCACCCGCTCCGCCAACGCCTCAAGAAGTAGAGATTCCATAGGGCTAGTTTACTTGGCGGGGTGGTGGCTTTCTCTTCAGTCGTTCGGACGGGTGCTGGGGATGAGGGAGATGGCAGGTGACGCCAAAGATTGTTCGGTGAGAGGGTCGTGGAGACATGTTGTCGCATGTGATGTGTTGGGAAGGTTGGTTGGAGACCCGGCCTACACCGCGGGAGCGGAAAATTCGGTTCTCCTTGTGGCTCGATATGTGGGTAGTGACAAGCTCAATCAGGCGCCTGCTTACAAAGTAAATAAGGTCCGATGCTTGCTTTCTTCGACTTCATTCGGAATTGGAATGGTGGCCATTACGATGGTCTAAGTAGGTCTTGGAACCCTCCAATAACTATTTCAATACGTTGGGATAGGAGGCATCGCGGAATCCCGCTTCCTTCCCAAATTGAGCCGTCATGATTGGAATTCTCATCGCCACCGTTGTCATTGTCCTCGCCGCGGCGAAGTCCATTTCGATCGTTCTGCGGTCAATTCGCTTCCAAGAGAAGGAGATGGCCTTAATCGACGGGCCAGAGCTTGCCCCCGGAGGCTACGAGCGGCCAAAGTAAGGAGTGCGGTCATTCCGGCGCACTCTTGAATTTCTTCGTCCGTACACCGGGCGGGTTGTATTAGCCGTCATCATGACGCTGCTCGTCACCCTGCTCCAGATCGTGCCGCCTCGGATTTACCAACTCACGATCGACAACGCGATTCGTCCCGCGATGGCGGCGAAGAAGGAGCTGAGTTCGACGCCTTTCGCGGCGCTGCCTCCGCCGGCCCAAGAGGCGCGGCGGCAAACGCTCCAGCACGACATTCACCAAGCGCCGACAACAGTCACGCTGCTCGCGATCCTACTCGTTGGGGTCATCGTGATCCGGAACGTGTGCAGCTATCTGAACTCATACACGGTGACGTGGATCGGGCACCGGTTCGTCTTCGATCTGCGTTTCGCGCTCTGGAGGCACCTGCAAAGGCTGTCTTTAGCCTTCCATAACCAAACTCAGACGGGCAAGATCATGGCCCGGGCGACGGCGGATATCGAGCTTATTCAGCAGCTTATCCAGGGTCAGCTCGTTACGTTTATCGGCGACCTTGTGACGCTGGTAGCGGTCATGGGAATGCTCTTCTTCCTGGAGTGGCGACTGGCCGCGATGGTCGTCGCTCTGGTGCCGTTCTACGTGATCAGCTACCTCGCATTCCTGAAGAACATCCGGGAAGTCAGTAATGAGCAGCGGCGGATTTACGACGAGATGCTCGGACGGCTGGCGGAGAAAATCGCGGGAATTCAGGTCGTGAAGGCGTTCGTCCGCGAGGATTTTGAGCGGTTCGAGTTCATGAAGACGGTGCGCGAGAAGTTCGCCGTCGATATGCGACAGGTTCACCTCAACCGCCGGCTCGGCTTGGTCTCGGCGACGATCAGCGCGTTGGGGACGGGACTCGTTTACTCTTACGGCGGGTCGCTGGTGCAGCACGGGGAGATGACGACCGGAAAGCTGGTCGCGATGACGTTCTACATCGGCTTTATCTTCAACCCGGCCGTGCGCGTCGTGGACTTCAACAACTCGATGCAGTGGGCGGTCTCGGCGATGGAACGCGTTTTCCAGACCTTGGATACGCGACCTGAGGTCGAGGACCGGCCCAATGCGCCCTCCCTCCCTTCTTTGCGGGGGCGGGTTGAGTTCGATAACGTTTCCTTCGCCTACGTGCCGGGGCAAGATATCCTTCACGATCTGACCTTGCGGGTCGAGCCTGGTCAGGTGATCGCTTTGGTGGGCCACAGCGGCGCCGGCAAGACGACCCTCATGAACCTGCTGATGCGGTTCTACGATCCCACCCAGGGCGCGGTACGGGTGGATGGTCAGGCGTTGACCGACGTTCGGCTGGAGTCTTTGCGGCGGCAGGTCAGCATGGTGGCGCAGGAGAACGTGTTGTTCAGCGTGACCATTCTGGAGAATATCAAGTACGGAAATCGGGATGCGACCGATGAGGAGGCGATTCGCGCCTCCCAGGCGGCCGACCTCCACGAGTTCGTCATGACCCTTCCGGACGGTTACGAGACGATGATCGGGGAGTACGGGATCAAGCTCAGCGGAGGGCAGAAACAGCGGTTGGCCTTGGCCCGGGCCCTGGTTACCGATCCCAAGATTTTGATTCTCGACGACGTCACATCGGCCTTGGACGGCGAAACCGAGGCGCGGGTGCAGGATGCGCTGCGGGTGGTGATGAAGGGCCGAACAACTTTCATCATCGCCCACCGCCTTTCCAGCGTGGTCGAAGCGGACCGCATCATCGTCATGGAGCATGGCGAAATCGTCGACGAGGGTCCGCACGAGGAGTTGGTGGCGCGCGAGGGGATCTACCGGGACTTGTACGAAGAGCAGTTCCGCAGCGCGCTGCAGCCTGCCCATTGAGCAGTAGCGCCGGGCGTCTACTTCCAATGAACGGATAACCAACCCGAAGGTGTAGGCGGGACCGGAGCGCAAGCGATGGTGCCGCACGCGAAGCGTCAGGACTATTTATCGGTGTCCGACGCCGGTTTTGGTGACGCGCGCCCGGACGGGTTGTCGGTTTTGGCGGGGTTTCGGCGGCACGCCCGACACCATCGCGTCGACGCTCCGGTCCCGGCTACGTGTACCGTCGCCAAAACTTGGTGTCGGGCACATCTCCGAATTCCCATCATAGAATGGAAATAGCCTGTAGAATATATGCAGGTGAATTTACGAACCAACGCTGCCTACGGGATCGTGCCCCTGGCAATGCTCGGACTGTTCGCCGCCTATCCCCGGAAGTGGGCGCCCGCGCCTGCTGCCGCCGATTGCGGATGCAGTGCGGAGTCGATTGCCCAAGCGAACCCTCCTTCAAAGATGCCTGCCGACAGTCCGCCCCGCGCCCACGATCCCTCGATGGCCAAGGAAGGGAAGACCTACTACGTCTTCACGACCGGTCCAGGTATTGCCGTGCAAACCTCTACGGATCGAATCCATTGGAAGCCGGCTCCCCGAGTCTTCACTCCGATTCCGTCTTGGACTCGGGAGACCATTACGGGCTCAAACGAGTTTTATTGGGCTCCCGATATTTCGTATTTCAACCATAAATGGCACCTCTATTACGCGGTGTCGACGTTTGGTAAGAACCGCTCGGCGATCGGCCTGGCAACCAATGTGACGCTGGACTCCACCCGCCCCGATTTCAAGTGGGTCGACGAGGGACCGGTTGTTCAGTCGTATCCGAAGGACAACTACAACGCCATCGACCCGGTTCTCGCCTTAGACGAGCACAAGCAACCCTGGCTCGCCTTCGGCAGTTTCTGGGGTGGCATCCAGATCGTTCGGTTGGACGAAGCTACCGGCAAGCCGACGGAGAAGGATTTGGTTGCGCCCATTGCCAGCCGCCCGCACACCGAGGGACAACCCGGAGCAATCGAAGCCCCCTACATCATCCGCCACGGCCGCGACTTCTACCTGTTTTCTTCTTTCGACTTCTGCTGCCGGGGGATTCGGAGCACGTACAACATCCGCGTCGGCCGCGCGAAATCCATCAACGGTCCGTATCTGGATCGCGACGGGAAGTCGATGCTAGACGGAGGCGGGACGCAGATTTTGGCTTCCGCCGGTCGCTGGTACGGGCCCGGGGGAAACTCGGTTTTCCGCGAGGGGCGGACCGACTATCTCGTGTACCACGCCTACGACGGCGAGGATAACGGTGCGCCCAAACTAAGAATCGACGCCCTCACCTGGGATAAGGACGGCTGGCCCCATGCTCCTGGCGGGCCTTAGTTGGCAAAGGGGTTGGGCACATTGCGGCATGTAGATGGCGTTCGCGGCGCGCCTCTGTCATTTCCCCAAGCTACACCATCGGATTGTCTGCCGAAGCTTGGCTGCATGTAAGCGCTGAAGGCGCGGCCCATTGTGAGCCAGGGTTGTAGCGCAGCGAAGGCCCTGGAATCGGGGACCGCACAGATTCGGAGGGCTGAAGGCCCGGAATAAATTTCGGCGTAACTGCCCGTACGACGGTGGCTGGACCGCAAAATATCACGCGCCTTCGGCGCTCTGGCAATCCAACCGTCGCGTCCCGACCTGGCTCGCAATGGTTCGCGCCTTCAGCGCTCCGTTCGGTGGACGCTCACCTGGCACAAAGAACGCTGGCCCCACGCATTCGGCGGGACGTAGGCAGCAAGGGCTGTAGGGGCCATTGCCTGCCCCTAGACCTTAATTCCCGGACTCTCGGCGGGAATCCTCGCGATCCCGGATCCGCGCTTCCTCCGAAGGAATTCCCGAACCTGTTCCGGTGTGAATACAAGACCAGCGGCAACTTCGGCTTCTGCTGCCTTAACAATGGCGAGACGTTCAGGTGAAAGTTCGTATTCTTTGCGGTCCGCTTTTTGCCTCATGGTCGTCTCGCTCGCGACTGCTTACGAACACCCGCTGGTCTCTCCGCACGTGTCGCACTTGAGGCAAACTCCATTCCGAACCATCGTGAACGAGCTGCAGTTCGTACACGGATCCCCTTCGTAACCCTTTAACCGCGCTTGCCGAACCTTCTCCGCCAGCAAAGCCTGGGAGTTCACCGGCGGCGTCGCGACCAGTACCTTGCCGTTCGCCCCGTGGCCGCTGACCATGCGATCGGAATACTGCGGCTCGACGTTCTTCTGAGCCTGCTCCAAACTCCAAGTCGGACTACCCACAGCTTGGGGCGAATCGTCCAAAGGCAGGGGTTCCTGCGAACGGGTGGCCGCGAAGCCGTGGGACTCGTGGGCTTGCCAGGCAACGCCGGGGGCGGGGCCGTCGAAGGATTCGCTTTCGATTTCCTCTTCCTCGAAGTCCGGACCTTGCATCGGCTTGCCGACGGTGTCGCCGCGGAGATCCTCCGGCTTCACCTGGACGAGGTCGGTGCGGCCCAAATAAGACAGCGCCAACTCACGGAAGATGTAGTCGATGATCGAGGTCGACATCTTGATGTTGTCGTGACCCATGACCGGCCCGTTCGGCTCGAAGCGGGTGAAGACGAAGGCTTCGACAAACTCTTCAAGCGGAACGCCGTACTGGAGACCGAGAGAGATTGCGATCGCGAAGCAGTTCATCAACGACCGGAACGCGGCGCCCTCACGGTGCATGTCGATGAAGATCTCGCCGAGGGAGCCGTCCTCGAACTCACCGGTCCGGAGGTAGACCTTGTGGCCGCCGACGCGGGCCTTTTGGGTGTAGCCTCGGCGTCGACCCGGAAGGGTCCGGCGGCGCGAGATGTAGCGGTAGATCAGCTTGGTCGCGACTTCCATCTGGGGCGACACAAGCGGCGCAGGCTCAAGGGCAACCGCGACCGGCTCTTCCTGGTCCAGTGTCGCTTCCAAGATCGCCGCCGCCGCGTCATCCGAAGACGCATTCAAGGGCTGCGAAAGCTTCGAACCATCCCGATACAAGGCGTTCGCCTTCAGACACTTAGACCATGACAACCAATAAGCCGATTTGATGTCCTCGACGGTGGCTTCGGCGGGCAGGTTGATCGTCTTGCTGATCGCGCCGCTGAGGAAGGGCTGGGCCGCGGCCATCTGAATGATGTGGCCGCTCGCCGAGATGAAGCGAGTGCCTTTCTTGCCGCACCGGTTGGCAGTGTCGAATACGGACAGATGCTCAGGACGCAGGTGAGGCGCACCCTCTACGGTCATCGTGCCGCAGCAATACTCGTTAGCGGCATCGATCTGGGCCTTGGTGAAGCCGAGGGCCGCAAGCATCGAGAAGGACCAATCGTTGAGCTCCTCGTCCGAGAAGCCGAGGATGTCGCGGCAGAACGATTCCCCAAACGTCCACTTATTGAACGCGAACCCGATCTCGAACGCGTTCTGAAGCGCTTCTTCAAGGGCGGCAAGCTGAACTGGACCAAATCCCTTTGTCCGCAGCGAATCGTGGTTAATAACCGGCGCTCCGCGAAGGGTCTTGTGCCCGAGGGCGTAGCCGATGATATCGTCGATCTGGCCCTGCAAGTAACCCATCCGGACGAGGGCGGGCGGTACGGACTGGTTAATGATCTTGAAGTAACCGCCGCCGGCGAGCTTCTTGAACTTCACCAAAGCGAAGTCCGGCTCGATGCCGGTCGTATCGCAGTCCATGATCAGGCCGATCGTGCCGGTGGGGGCAAGGACGGTGACCTGGGCGTTGCGATAGCCATGCTGCTGACCGAGCTCCAAAGCGCGGTCCCAAGCGGAGCGCGCAGCAGACAACATGTCGGTCGGGCAGTAACGGGAATCGATTCCCATGGGGTGGACCGTGAGCCCTTCGTACTCCGAATCGGCGGCGGAGTAGGCGGCGCGCCGGTGGTTGCGGATGACTCGCAACATCGACTGAGAATTTGCCGCGTACCTTGGGAACGGGCCGTGCTCCTTCGCCATCTCCGCCGAAGCCGCGTAGCTGCCGCCACCGAGGATGGCCGTCAGCGCTCCGTTGATCGCGAAGCCTTCGGGCGAGTCGTAGGCGTGACCCATCTGCATAAGCAGCGCGCCAAGGTTCGCGTAGCCGAGGCCAAGGGTTCGGAAATCGTAGCTGAGCTGAGCGATGTCCGGGCTGGGGAACTGCGCCATGAGCACCGAGATCTCAAGGACGGTCGTCCATAAACGAATCGCGTGCTGATACCCCTTAAGGTCGAACTGGCCCGTCGAGCGGTCGTAAAACTTGACGAGGTTGATGCTTGCGAGATTGCAAGCGGTGTCGTCCAGGAACATGTACTCGGAGCACGGGTTGCTGGCGTTGATGCGGCCATCGGCGGGGCAGGTGTGCCACTCGTTGATGGTCGTGTCGTATTGCAGGCCGGGGTCGGCGGAGTGCCAAGCGGCCTCACAAACCTGCTCCCAAAGATCCTTCGCATCGACCTTGCGGACGGTCTTGCCCGTGGTGCGCGCCCTGAGTTCCCACTCCGAGCCGTTCTCGACGGCGGCGAAGAAGTCGTTCGGGACTCGTACCGAATTGTTAGAGTTTTGGCCCGAAACCGTAAGATAAGCCTCGGATTCGTAACCCGTGTCGAAGGTCGGAAACTCGATCGAGGTGTGGCCCTGCTGGGCGAACTGGATGGCGCGTTGGATATAGTTCGGCGAAATCTCGTCAAGCTTGGCTTCCGCAATCGCCTTGTTCAAAGCCTTGTTGGTGCGTGGATTGCTGTCCGCGATGCCGGCAGGGCCGCCGGTATGCACGGCCTTCATGATCGCGTTCAGGTGCCGCTCGTTCAGCCGCGAGCCGGTGACGAGGGCCGCAACCTTCTGCTCTTCCTTCACCTTCCAGTTGATGAACTGTTCGATGTCGGGGTGATCGAGGTCGAGGCAGACCATCTTCGCCGCGCGACGCGTGGTGCCGCCGGACTTGATCGCACCCGCCGACCGGTCGCCGACGCGGAGGAAGGACATGAGGCCGCTGCTCTTGCCGCCGCCGCTCAACTTCTCATTCTCGCCGCGGAGGCGGGAGAAGTTGGTGCCGACGCCAGAGCCGTACTTGAAGATGCGGGCTTCGCGGGTCCAGAGGTCCATGATGCCGCCCTCGTTCACCAAGTCGTCCCTGACGCTCAGGATGAAGCAGGCATGGGGCTGGGGCCGCTCGTAGGCGTTTTGGCTGCGCTCAAGCTGACCCGTTTTCGGATCGATGAAGAAGTGGCCCTGAGGAACGCCTTCAATGCCGTAGGCGAAATGGAGACCGGTGTTGAACCACTGCGGGGAGTTCGGCGCGGCCACCTGGAGGGCCAGCATGTGAACGAGTTCGTCGTAGAACGCCTGGGCGTCTTCCGCGGTGTCGAAGTAGCCATTCGCCTCGCCCCAGCTTCTCCAGCAACCGGCCAGGCGGTGGAAGACCTGGCGAGAGTCCGTCTCACGATCTTCGATCGGAGTGAGTGCCTCTTTCAAATCAGGTCCGTACTCAAGCCCAAGCACTTTGCCTGGGGTAAGGCCGGCTTTGCGGAAGTACTTCTGCGCCAGGATGTCCGTGGCCACCTGCGACCAGTGGGCCGGAACCATCACGTTTTCCATCAGGAAAACGGTCGAGCCGTCCGGGTTTCGGATCTCAGATCGGCGAGGCTCGAAGGGGATTCCTGTATAGGGGCTCTGTCCGGCTTGGGTGAAATAGCGGTTGATTTGCATGGTAAGGGTAAGCGCCGCGGCGAAGTGAGATTAAAGGAGGGATTCCTGTAGGTCGCGGAAGGGAGCCAGGGACTGTTCACGCTGAACTTGGTCCACGACGGCGGCAAAGTCTGCCACCGTTTCAAATTCTTGGTAGACGCTGGCGAAGCGCACGTAGGCGACAGTGTCCAGAGGGGCCAGTTCGCGCATGACGCGGGCGCCGATTTCCCGCGTGGTGACTTCGTCCTCGAAGTCTTGGTAGAGGTCGCGCTCGATTCGCTCGCTCAGCGTCCGCAGAGTTTCAACGGAGATGGGACGCTTTCGGCAGGCGATGCGCATGCTGTCGAAGACCTTCTCGCGAGAGAACTCGTTTCTCGCGCCATCGCGCTTGATGACGAAAATGCGGGGTCTATCCGCCCTCTCGAAGGTGTTAAATCGTCGTCCGCATTGCCCGCATTCCCGCCTGCGGCGGATGGCTTCGCCGTCGATGCATGGGCGAGAGTCCAGAACTTTTTGATCTGCGAATCCGCAGAAGGGGCAATGCATAGTATTTCTACGTCCCCAACATGTGGGGGCTCTCACTATACCGTGACCCAAGCGGTAGTAGGAAGAAGAAAACTTGCCCACAAGATGCCCACATTTCGAGGAATCCTTTCCCCCTGGTTATCCGTCACTTTTCCACCGTTATCCCCAGATTGGGGATAAGTTAGGACAGAAATGCGCGGAGAGCGTCTGCCCTTTGTTGGGCGGCATGTTCTTCCCCCACGGTTCCCCGAATATCGAGGGTGGTGAGGCACGCATCGGCGGTGCGCGGAGAGTTGGGGAAGCGGTCGAGGCCAGCACTGGAGGCCCAGCGCACCCAGCCCAGAATTCTTAATGAGTCGGCCAGTGAGAGGGAACGTGAGCTTAATCCGAAGTCGCGGGCGCGATTGGCCTTTTCGATGAGTTCATCGCGCGCGATGGCGGCGCGAGTGTTGCGTTCCTCGGTGAGGAGGTATTCACACGCGCCGGCGAACTCGGAGTGATCGAGCTCCAGAACGCTGACCTGGACGAACGCTCCAATCGCGCGGCTGGATTCGCCGAAGAGGCCCCGGACGACAATGCCTTTTTCGCCGAGGGCAGTCAGGACGGAGGGCAGTCGCTTGCTCTGGGCGAGGCCGATGAGGTGGAACATCGCGGACCGCCGACGTCCGGAGCCGCAGTTAAAGGGGCTGGCGCTGAGGTAGCCAAAGTCAGGCGAGAAGGCAAAGGAAAGCCGCGCCGCGAGGGCATCAAGGCAGGCGCGGGCTTCCGAATCGGAAAAGCGAATCGACCAACCGGCAGTCAGAGCCTGGATGCGGAGGTGGTCTTCTTCGTTCACCATAACGCTGAGCGACCGGCGACGGTCGACCAAGAGGGCTCGGCCAGGGAGGGTCCACTCGAAGTCGGGGGATACGAGGCGGCAGGCGACGAGGTGGTCGCGCTCGGCGTTGGTCAGACCCTTGTACGCTTCCAGTTCAAGGCCGGCGTCTTTGGCCGCGCCGAGGACTTCGCGCATGACTTGCTGCAGTTCGCCGACGTCGGCTCGGTTAGGGAAGCGGTGACTCACCAGGTTCCGCATGACGCGGGTTCTTGAGGAGAGAACGACGTCTACGTGGGGAGCATCGTCGCTAAGCCAAGCCGGGCGGGGGGAGGAGCCGAGGACCATCCTTTTCCAGGCTTCAGGGTCCGCTTGGCGCATCACGGTTAAGAGCGTACCGGGTTTACCCGAGCTGTGGCTTCGGGCAAGTTTCTTGTGTTCATTTGGAGTTCATTGGTCGGTCACTCCTTGGTCAGCCCGCGGGCGGAAGATACATTTGGAAAGTCGGCACATTGACCGGCTGGTTATTGAGCTCATACATACATAGGTCGGGGCCGGTTTCGGCCCTCGATCAGAGAAATCAAACTCTCCTACTGCGCCCGGGGCAATCCTGTCTGGCGATCAACCTCTGATCGCTCCCCCCTATTCAGGAGAACCCCGGACGCTTTTTCTTTAGGCGAATGACCAGATTTGGTTCCACGCCGTCATCCAGTCCGCCGCGTCGCTGTCGACCGTGAGCGGATCGGGGAAGGTGACGCCGGGTTTTCCCTTGAAACCAGCGGCGGCATCCACACTGCCCAACTCGACCGTGATCTTCGTAGGCTTGCCGGGCACGTAGGGTGCTACCGCTTTGAGGTTGGCGAGTGCTTGTTTGGCGCCCTCTTCGATCATCTTTCGGGCACGCACCGGGGGAATCTGTCGAGCCGAGTAGCGAGATAGGCCTCGCTTCACTGCAACGGTGGTAAGGCCTTCTCCAACCAAATCCTTCGACTCCAAGCAAGTCGCTTCGTCGCCGGTGACGAGCAGGATGGGGCAGCCGTAGTGGCCGCAGAGCGCTGCGTTGATACCGACTTCGCCCACGTACTTTCCGTTGAACTTGAGGTGACGCCAATTGGTCGTCGAGATGGTGTGGCAGAGGACGCCGTTGGGTGTTCCGGCACGGGCGTGCATGCCAACCAGTAAGCAACCGTCGCAGCCCTGCTCCAGTAGCTCGGTGTACCGGGACCATGGGTGGTGGGCTACCCACTCGCAATCCGGGTCGAGGAGCTCCGGCACGAGGGAGTTGAAGGTATGGCCGCCGCCCGCGCCGTGGCAATCCACGACGACGATCTCCTCGGCGCCGGCGGCTTTCGCGCCTCGGACGGCGGCGTTAATTTCCTCGGTGTAGAGCCGCCGGCACTCCTCGTACATCGGGGCCCCCGCGTTGACCTGGTCCCAGACGACGATGCCTGAGACTCCCTCCATGTCCGTCATGATCAAAACACGCATGCGGCCATTCTACTGGGGCGCCTCAAAGGCAAAGGCCTTATGCGATGGCCTCGTTTTTTGAAAATGGTTTGGGGCGCCTCATGATGTCCTCCATGGGTTCGAGACGGGAACGAATTCGATGGCATCACGCACGAAGCGCGGGGACAAAGTTTCGGTTCTCGACCTTTGACCATGGCTGCGGCCGAACGAAGCGCTGAAGGCGCGGTAAATCGTGAGCCAGGGTCGCAGCGTTCACGCGAAGGCCCTGGTTGGAGGCCGCGCAAATTCAGAGGGCTGAAAGCCCGAGATATTTACGGAGTAACGAACTGCCTCAAAAATATCGCTCGCCTTCAGCGCGCTGGCAATACAACGGTTACGTCCAGGGCCTTCGCGTGCTCGCTGCGACCCTGGCTCACGATGGATCGCGCCTTCAGCGCTTTCTTGACCACCGCTAGACGATATCAAGGTACAACTGCGCAGCCCATTTTGGGGCCTCGCCCGGTAGACCAAGGGACCTCTCGCAAGTCGAGAAGAGGCCGAAGAATGCTTGGCCACTCCTCGGTCACTTCATATTTTGGACGCGGCCCTAAACCACCGCGGCCAACTCTTGAACCAACTCCGGCTTTACGATCGTCGAGACCGCCGAGAACAGAGTGGGATCGAAGTCGTCGAGCAATGTTCGGGCCAGCGTGCTGCCTGTGTGGTCCAGGTGCTCCCTTAGCATCTCCTTCACCACGGCCTCGTCGATCTCGTTGAGCGGGGAAAGGCCGACGTAAGTCTTGTTCAGCGAAGAGGCATCCGCCTTGAGAAGATAGACGCGTCCGCCAGTCATTCCTGAGCCGACATTCGGTCCCGTCGTGCCAAGAACGAGGGCGGTGCCGCCGGTCATATACTGGAAGGAGTTCGCTTCGACACCCTCAACCACAACGCGGGGACCCGTACCCTCGTGGCTCTTACGCAGGCAGATGCCGAATCGATTACCACCCCGACCCGCGATGTAGGCTCGACCGCCGCGAGCGCCGTAGCCAAAAGCATTCCCCACGAGCGCGCGTCCAGGAATACCGTCGACGGGGCTGACGCAGAGCAGACCTCCGTACGCGGCGGTGAAGCAGGAGTCTGCGACGACGCCTTGGAGCCGGAACTCCATCCCGTTCACGGCGTACGCGGCATAGAAGTGGCCCGCGGCGCCTGAATTTACGAACCTAAGACCGCCGTCGGGCAGGCCGAGGTCGCCGAAGTGGCGGGCGACAATGCCGGCCGCGCCGACGCCGACGCAGCGGTGCTCGTTGGTGAGGTCTGCGCGAATGATCGAGACGTCGCCCACGAGAGCTCGCTCGGCGGCATGACGCTCATCCATTCGGAGGGCTGGCATATGGGCTTCGGTCTGCTTCGCGTAGTCGCGAGATTGCGAATCGACGTGCGGCGCATTGAGGATCGTGGAGAGATCCAGCTGTGCCATCTTGCCGCTCAATCCTTCGATCCGAGTCAGGTAGTCGCGGCGACCGACCACTTCGGCGACGCTTCGGACACCCAACTGAGCAAGCTCAACGCGGATTTCCTGGGCTACGAAGCGGAGCATCCGGACAATCTGCCGCCAATCCCCCGCAAACCGAGCTAGGTAGGCCGGGTCTTGGGTGGCGATGCCGGGCGTGCAGCCGAGGCGGCGCTTGCCGGTCGGGTCGGCAGGATCGGGGCCGCTGAGGTGGCACTTTCGCAGCATCGAGCAGCCGATCGCGATCAACATGCTGGTACCGAAGCCGACTCGATCCGCGCCGAGCATGAACAGCTTCAAGGCTTGACGGCCGGTCTGAATGCCGCCATCAACGCTGATTTCGACGAGGTCACGCGAACTATCCTCGACGAGCATGTCATGAACCGTGGGAAGAACCGCGACCACGGGGACGCCCGCATGCTTTTGGTCGACACGCTTCGCCGCGCCGGTTCCACCGCAGCCATCGCTAAGGTGGAGCCGGTTCGCGCCGGCGTTCACGCCGCCCGAGGCGACCATCTCGACGCCATAGGTCGCAACGTACTTGAGGGCGCAGTTCACCTTCGGGTTGAGGTGCCGCCAGCTCTCAATCATCAGCTTCACGTCCTCGATCGAGTAGAGGTTGTGATTGATCGGGGGCGAGACGAGCTCGAACCCAGGCTCGCAGCCTCGCTGATGGGCGACGCGCGGGGACACTTTCTTGCCGGGGAGCTGGCCGCCCTTGCCGGGCTTGGCGCCTTGGGCGAACTTGACTTCGGCTTCGGCCGCTTTCGCGGCTGTCGCAGGGGTGATCGTGAATCTGCCGCCCGCGTACTGGACGGATCGATTACCGAGCCGCGTGCCGATTCGGGACTTGTCGAATCCACCTTCGCCGCTATTGGCAACGGGTCCGATGCCCGCGCCGCTTCCGCCCAGCTTGATTCGGCAGTAGCGGTGGAGGACGTTAAACGCCTGCGCGACCGTCTGGTGAGCCAGACCGGACAGAGCGCCCTCGCTCATGCCAGGGGCCATGAAGCGCCATAGGATCGCCTCTTCGGGCTCGACTTCTTCAAGAGGAATCGGATCGCCGAGGCGAACCGTCAAGAGGTCCAGGATGGAGACGGCAGGACGGCCATTGACGAGATCTTTGTAGTCGTCGTACGCCTGCTGAGAGCCGGGGGCCGCGCCGTGAATCTTTTTCGCGTAGCCGGTGGCCAGGTGAAGCGACCGAACCAGTTCCGCGTTGTTTGCGTGCCTTCGGCCACCCTTCGTGTGGCGAAATTCGCCGGCGTCAGGGAGTTCGGAACCGATCTCGAAGGCTTCGTTGTGGAAGCCAAGCCACTCCGCATTCAGAGTCTGGCGACCGATACCACCGAGGTGGACGGGGACGTCGGGGAACTCATTCCGCATCATCTCGCCGTCGAGCCCGATAGCTTCGACGAGCGAGGCTCCGCAGTAGGCGGACGAGGGGGTCACGCCCATCATCGACATCGCTTCGATGAAGCCGGTGCGGATTCCTTGGAGATACTTTTCGCCTGATTCACCGGCAGTGGCTTGGCCGAGCCAGGGGCAAACCGCGTCCGCGCCGAGGGTGATGAGGAGGGCGCAGTGGTGGATGTCCCATACGCCGACGTCCGCGACGAGGCCCACGCGGTTTCGAAGGCCGACCTCAACGAGGCGGCGGTGGAGGCGGCTGATGACTCGGGTCGGGGGCAGGGCAGCTTGGGTCGCGCTCGGATATCGGTCGGTAAGTACGAGCACGCCGGGCATTTGGCCGAGGGTGACCGCGCTATTGACGATTGCGTCGATCGTTCTTTCCAACCCAGCTTCGCCTTCGGAAACGTCGAAGAGAAGCTCGACCGGCCGCACGGCGGTTTGGCCGTTCAGCCAGCGCAGCTGTCCGTCGCTAAGTATGCGGGACTCGAAGGAGTAGAGCTGGCCGGTGGCCTTCGTCCAGAGACCACTTCGGTCGCCGAGCATGACGGAACCGTCAAATACCCACGCGTCGCGGATCGGATCGATAGGCGGGCTCGTCTCTTGCGCGAAGCGGAGAGAGAAATAATCCTCCATGCGCCGCGGAAGCTCGTCCAGCATCGCGGCGGGCGAGGTGTCGTCGCCCATCGAGCCGATGGCGGGTTTGCCCGTCTCGGCGAGGGCGCGGACCAACACGTCGACATCTTCGCGGGTCATACCGAAGGCGCGTTGGTTTATCGCGAGGCTCTCGACGGACTCGAAGCCGGCAAGCGCACTACCAGCGACCAGACGATTCTCGGGGGTGGGGAAGGGATGGCGAGCGACTTCCGCGCGAATCGCCTCGTCGAAGAGGACTTTGCCGGAACTTAGTTCGACCATCACGGAGTCGCCCGGACCCATGACGCGCTGCTCTTCGAGGTCGCCGAGGTCCAGAGTTCCCGTGAGCTCGCTCACTGCGAGGACGTAATCTTTCGAGGTCTGAACCCAGAGGGGGCGGAGGCCGTTTCGATCAAGGTGGGCGATGGCGTGGTCGCCGTCGCAGCCGACGATCGCGGCGGGGCCATCGCAAGCGCCCAGGTAGACGCCGGCGGCGCGGGCGAAGCTTTGGAGTGGGTCATTCTCCGGGAGCGTCGAGGTCGCGGGGGGCAGGAGGGCAAGCATCGCCTGCGGGAAGGACATGCCGCCCGCGAGGAGGGCGATCATCATGTCGTCCAGGTTTGCGGTGTCGGATCCGCCTTCGCAGACGATCGTCGTGACCTCGGCAGCCAACTTCTGAAGGCTGGGGTGGCGGTCGACCAGGTTGCGAATCAGGTCGGGACCGATCGCGTTCATCCAGGCGACGTTCCCTTGGATCGTCGCGATCTCACCGTTGTGGGCGATGGCCCAGAAGGGCTGAGCACGGCGCCATGCGGTGGTCGTGTTGGTGCAGTACCGGCTGTGGAAGACGACGTATCTGGAGGCGAAATCAGGGCTTTGGAGGTCGGGATAGAGCTGATCGATTCGCGAAAGCTCGGCGAGGCCCTTGTAGACGACGGTTCGGTTGGAGAGCGATACGAGCGAGAAGTGATCGCCCGCAACCTTGCCGAGAACTTTCTCGATGGCAAGCCGCAGGAGATACCGGCATGCGAACCAGCCATCCTCGCTCATGCCCGACGGGCGGCGGAAGATCGCTTGGCGCACCACCGGGAGGGTTCGGCGGGCGGAACTGCCGGGAGGAAGAGCCGCATCGTCGATGGGCACATCCTTCCACTGGAGGACATCCGCGCCGACCATGGAGGCGAGGCGCTCGACGGTGTCCACGCATCGGCGGCGGAGGGGCGCATCGAAGGGGAGGAAGAAGGTTCCGAGCGCGATGTCGCGTTGGGCGATCAACTTGGCATGTTGCGAAAATCGGTCGAGCAGCAAGGGCCAGGGGATATCGAGTTGGATTCCCGCACCGTGTCCGGGTGCGCCGCGATGATCAAAGCGTTTGGCCAACGAAAGCGCGGTCTCAACGACGCTACGCTCAGCCACACCCTTTCGGCTGGCGAGGAGGCCGATGCCACAGGCATCGGATTCGAGAATGGTGCGATCGTTGCGTAGGACGGGATACATGCGGGCGACTCACGTTCCTCGATCGTTGAGGGGTCCGCAGGCGCCGTTACCCGAGGGGACGTCTAGTTTACTGGCAGACGAAACAAAACAGGGGCTCGCCCGGTTCCAAAAGAGAAAGATACGTTAAAGCAGTGTTGCCGGGGCCTCCAAACAAACGAATGTTTGGAGGCCGCCGAATTCTCTAACGGTAAACGCGCTTCCCCGCGAACGACTCCGCCACGAGGCAGATGATCGAGGCTGCGAAGAAGAGAATGAAGAGAATGCTACCGGCCATCGCCGCAACGGCTTCGACCATTACGACCCCGATACCACCGGCCGCGATCGCAAGAATTCCGAAAACTAAAGACCACTTGAGCATTACCACAATCTCCCTGGCTGGTTGTTTTGACTGCCTCAACCAGGGAGGGTTCCCGAAAACGCTAGTCGGTCACTGCGCCTTTGCAAGCAGGACCGACCAAACGGGCGTATTTCGCGAGCGCGCCAGAGGTGTACAGGGGCGCCGGGGCGACCCATGCTCTGCGGCGCTCGGCCAGTTCTTCATCGGATAGAGCGACGCTCAGTTCGCCCGTTTCGGCATCGATGGTGACCATGTCGCCGTTCTGGATGAGGGCGATCGGCCCGCCTTCTTGAGCCTCCGGGCCAACGTGGCCGACCATCAGGCCCCGGGTCGCGCCGGAGAAGCGACCATCGGTGAGCAGGGCCACTTTGTAGCCGAGGCCTTGGCCGACGATGGCGGAGGTTACGCCGAGCATCTCCCGCATGCCAGGGCCGCCCTTGGGACCCTCGTAGCGGATAACGACGATGTCGCCTTCCTTGATTTCGCGTCGCTGGACTGCGGCCATTGCGTCTTCCTCACGGTTATAACACTTGGCGGGTCCGGTTCTTTTCAGGAGCTTGACGCCGGTGGTTTTGACGACGCCGCCGTCCGGGGCCAGGTTGCCGCGGACGATAGCGAGGCCGCCATGGGCGTCAACGGGGTTCGCCATCGTTCGAACGACTTCTTGGTTGGGGGGAATCTGGATGTGTTCTAGTTCCTCGGCCAGAGTGCGCCCGGTGACGGTGAGACAGTGGCCGTGAAGCACGCCCGCGTCAAGCATCGACTTGAGGACGGCGGGCACGCCGCCGACGTTGTAGAGGTCGAGCATCACGTAGCGGCCGCCGGGGCGAAGGTCGGCCAATGTCGGGGTTCGGGCCGAGACCCGGGCGACGTCGTCCAGCGTGATCTCGATACCAAGCTCGTGGGCGATGGCGGGGATGTGGAGGGCCACGTTGGTCGATCCTCCGGTTGCGGCGCCGATCGCGATGGCGTTCTCGAAGGCCTCCTTGGTCAGGATCTGGCTCGGCAGAATTCCTTTTTCTAGGACTCTCACCGCAGCCTCACCGACTCGTTTGAGCCATATGTCGCGCTCAGGGGAGATAGCGGGAGGGGCTCCGGAGCCGGGGATCGCCATGCCGAGAGCTTCGGCGACGCAGGCCATGGTGTTCGCGGTGTATTGGCCTCCACACGCACCTGCGCCGGGGCAGACGGCACACTCGACGGCGTGGAGTTCCGCGGCGTCGATGGTTCCGGCCGCGTAGGCGCCGGCGGCTTCGAAGGCGTCTTGGATGGTGACGTCCTTGTCGTGGAGCCGACCGGGCATGATGGTTCCGCCGTAGAGGAAGATGCTCGGCACGTTCAGGCGCGCCATGACCATGAGCATCCCGGGGAGGCTCTTATCGCATCCCGCGATGCCGACGAGGCCGTCGTAGCAGTGGCCCCGCATCATCAGCTCGACCGAGTCCGCGATGACTTCCCGCGAGATTAGGGACGCCTTCATGCCTTCGTGGCCCATCGCGATTCCGTCGCTAACCGAGATCGTGTTGAATCTTCTTGGTGTCGCGCCGTTGGCCTTGATCGCCTCGGCCACGCGGATTCCCTGGACATCGAGGTTCACGTTACAGGGCGTGGATTCGCTCCAAACGGTGGCGACTCCGATCCAAGGCTGCTTCATGTCCTTGTCGCCAAGGCCGACCGCCCGAAGCATGGCCCGGTTCGCCGTCTTATCCGGACCTTCCGATATCGTTCGCGATTTATGTCGAGGATCGAAGGAGCTCATCGGAATAAGTGTGCCCGTTTTAGTCCCTCGGCGGCTTTTGGCCCCGCAAACGGTTGACGTCCAGTGAGAGGGTAACCAACCCGAAGGTGTAGCCGGGGCCAGAGCGCAAGCGAGGGTGCCGGTAGAGCGAAGCGTAAAGACAGTCTCTCGGTTTTCGACCAAGTTTTGGCGGCATCCCCGGCACCATCGCGTCGACGCTCCGGTCCCGCCTTGTATCTTAGATTTGGCAGCCGGCTCAGTTCGGCGCGTGTCTCGCCAAGAGGCTTATGTCCTCGTCGTGTAGAGAGCGCAGAGTTCGGTTGCCGCCCCATTCCTCGAACAG